>Ga0214923_10008398_pt1 | contig 11009 bp, 9 predicted proteins | sample LL1510_MetaG_FD_177993 | JGI IMG/M metagenome (GOLD analysis project Ga0214923, IMG submission 177993) | Freshwater microbial communities from Lake Lanier, Atlanta, Georgia, United States - LL-1510 | ecosystem: Environmental > Aquatic > Freshwater > Lake | place: USA: Georgia | collected 2015-10-15
AACAGCCAGGCATGCCGTAAGCGCGATACCGACAGGAAGCTTCGATCCCTGAAACAAGATCCACCCGAACGACAGCACCGTCGCTAAGGTTATCACTAATCTTAAACCGTTCTTGAACAAACCCTTGTCATAGAGTTTATCCAGCCAGTCAGGATAGGTAACAAAACCGACCTTCGTCGATTCCCAGAAGAACATCTTCAGCGATTCAAGCAGGGTCAAGGCGGTATACTGCAGCGGGTTAGTGCCGATCCCCTCGATGGACAGGGCGATTAATTTCTTATTAGCGGTCTCAATGTTCTTTCCTTCTTTAGAAATCTGATCAAGCATCTGCATGCCGTAGAAATCACATTGCTGGAAATTCCAGAACGCACAATCCTCAGGAGCAGACACCGCTCGGCATACGCCGTCCCCGGGCACCGAAGCCAAGGCCGCTTTAAGGCGAGTCTTGGTCAGCGGCTGCGTACGCATGATCATATTGCCGTAGAAATGCCGAGGTCCCCGATCCGTTAGAACATAATTACCGTTATACGCCTTATTGAGCATCTTATACTCGCCCACCAATGTTCCCCAGATCAGCAGGCTTAATCCAATGATAAGAATATACGATCCTCTCCAACCGCCTGATACAACACGCAACCGACCCCAGACGATCAGTAAAAAGAACATCCCATACAAAGGGGCGACCAATTCAAAAGTCCCTTTAGATAAGGTCATGAGCGTCATCAGCACGCCCAATAAAGCCGACTGAATAAGCGCGCGAACTAATTGCTGTTGCCTCAATGCGCTGTAAAGGCTCAGCGAAACCAAGATGATCCCAAGGATAAGCGGATAGGTGACAATCTCGGCATACAGACTTAACGCTGAATTCATGATGGCCGGTGATAGGCCAAAATACGCCACACAACACGCCGCGATCTTAAAGGGCACCTCTATCCTGCGCAGCAATTTCCATAACATTCCCATCGACAGGAATATAAGACCAATCTGCAAGGCTGTCTGAATCTTAAAAAATGAAATGCCAAGCAACGATGCCAAACTCATGGATAAGGCAATGCTAAGCGGATAAACAGGTTCCCGCTGCGGACCATTACTTAAATACCCTGCCCATCCCTTCTGCTGCAGGATGCGCCCGATATTCTCATAACCGATCGCATCACACGAAATATCCATCCGGGAGGTAACACCTAAATAAATAAGGAATACAACGGGAAGTCCAATGACAAGCCATACCCACCAAGAAGAGATCTTTTGATGATGTTGCATCATGATTTTCGCCAGCTTAAGAACGAATCCCATAACCAGCCCAGTGCGAAAGCGAACAAGGGCATAACCCACGCAAATTGACGTTGAAGGAACCAGTATTGATTCAGTAGGCAGATCAGCAGCACCAGTTCAATAGCCACAATGACCATGACGACCAAAAAGCCAAGCTGATTGAATCTATTTGTATTCCACGGCATCGCAATCGCAGCAAAACCAAGCAGCGTCCATTTAAGATAATCACATCCGATCAAGTTACCAACGATCGCTTTTAAGAATCCTTTTAAGTCCATGACCGGATTTGGGATCCATTCGAACACCGGCATCGGTTTAACCAAGGCGAGTTTCTGAAAACCGAAAAATTTCAAATTAGGCGCGGCATACCAGATCCAAATACAGCCAAAAAACACCATCATCGTCAGTAAATACTTTATCAGCGCTGGTGACATTGAACGGATATCCAAGCGCGGATACCGGTAACAGATCTGAAAGAGACAGAGCAAAAACAGAATGATCAGCCCGTACACATGAAAAACCACAAAGAACAGCAGGAACAACGCGATCAGCCACTTCGCGAACTGAGCCATGCTTCTGAATTCAGCAAACAGCCGATCGATGCTTAACGCAGCCCCCAAAGTAAGAACAGCCATCGCGCCGTAAGGCCTCAGTTCAAATGAGTGAAAGACTAAATTCGTGTTGAACGCCACCAAAGCAAAGGTAACGGCATAGGCAAATGCCGAACGAAAGTACCTTTTCGCTAATGCATAAAGTAAAACAAAACCGACAATGCTTAAGATAATATGAGGGATCATGATCCCTACTTTATGATTACCGAAAAGTTGAATGAACGGATAGGTGATCAAGTAATCACCGGGGAAACAGGAAAAATCACCGTACAGATGATGTCCGAATACATTCTTGAACGGACCGCTGACCACACTAAGCTCATAGATCTCATCATTCCACAACTCACGACCGGCCAACGACACCCAACGCTGATAAAGTCCGGCTAAAGACAACAGCAAACAAATAAGAGGTATCCGCCGCTGATAGATCCATGACCCTAATCGCTGTATCATCCTGTTATCTCTCCTTGACTACACGTGCATAAATGGCGGTCAACGCTTGATAATTGATCGCCGGAGTAAATTCATGTTCATATTTCTGACGGGCAAAAGCGCTCATCGAAGCGCGTTTCGTCGTATCTCCCATCAACTGGCGGCATTTCGCACGCAGATCTTCAGCCTGATTGGCTTCAAATAGCATCCCGTTGATCCCTTCATCCACACAACCAACCAATGTCCCCAATCGGCTGGCAACCACCGGCACACCGTATGAATAAGCCTCTGCGACAACCATGGGAAAATTGTCATAACAAAGAGACGGGACGATCAGGAAATTCGCCTTACTCATCACATCCACATATTCGTCCCTTTTCATGAAACCAAGCATCTTGATATGCGTATAGCCGCGATCTTTGATCAATTGCTCAATAGCCTCTTTGCGGGGACCTGTACCCATCACATACAAGGGAATATCCGTCATCCCCTCCCATGCCTTGATTAGAAAATCGATCCCCTTCTCCTCACTTAAACGACCCGCATACAACGCATACCCTCCGCGCTGCGCCGCATCGACCACTGATGCAGGAGATTCAACGGAATGTGGCAATACTGAGATCTTATCGGCAGGTATGCCTGCTTTGATATGCTTCTGACGGGAGAAATCGGTCGCGACAATGAACTGATCAACATGCTGTGTCCATGTCTGACGGCGCCAATGATACTGAACCATATCTGCGGCCATGGCGGATGAAAAGTAAGAATGACGGTAGCATTGATGAACGATGCCTTGGGTCCAACCTTTGGTCAGACAATCTTCACAAGGTTTGTTATCGCGAAAAAAAAGACCGTTCACGCACATCAAACGGAAATTATGAAGACTTAACACAACCGGAACACCTTCATCCCGGCAGGCATAGATCACTGAAGGCGTCGTCACATAGAATGTATTGTGAAAATGAACCAATTGCGGTTTAAACGAGCGGATCAGCTGACGGATCTCATCATAGGATCTTGTTGACCAGCGCAACTCAAGTGACTGACGGAGCTTAGCTAACAGATCCGGCTTAATCTCATTGTTATGTCTCTCATACAGACAGATCTCATGACCGAAATCCTTAAGCATCTTTGTCTGTGTTTTAAAGAGAAAATCTTCTCCGCCGGACTGCTGATAATAATTATGGCCAATCAGAAGACGCATATGCAATTCCTATTATTAGTCTAACAAAAACTTCTTTCGGTTCTTTGCAAAGATCTCCTGCGCTCCTTCAAAATCACCCAAGCGTCCTAGATCCAGCCAGAAATCCTTAATTTCATAACAGGAAACCTTCTGCCCCTTTGACTGAACACGCAGCATCAGTTCAGGGATGCCGATGCTTTCATCCGGGTGGATCAAGGTCTTCACTTTCTTATTGAACGCATTGACACCGATACTGACAAATGAGGTGTGTTCAGGTTTCTCATGATACGCCTTCATCTCATGATCTTTCCCCACCTCGATCACGCCAAAGTCACCCTTCATCCTGCGTTCTTTAATAACTAAACTGGCCATGTCGCTGCGCTTGATATGCCACTTAAGAAAAGCAGCATAATTCATATCTGTCAGTAGATCGCCGTTAAGCACCAGAAAATGATCCGTTGTCTGCTTAATGAGCTTAAGGGCACCGGCTGTTCCCAACGGCTTGTCTTCATGCACGTAACGGATATTGACTCCCCACTTCTCGCCTTTTCCGAAATAAGCTTCAATGAGTTCAGCCAAATATCCCGTGGCAATAACGATATCCTTAAAACCGCCATGCTTCAGCTGACGAATGATGATCTCCAGGATCGGAATATCCCCGACCGGCAAAAGCGGCTTAGGAAGCGCCACCGTGTACGGACGCAGACGGGACCCCTGACCGCCGGCTAAGATCACCACTTGTGCTTTAAACATTATAAAGTTCCGGTTTGTAATATTTCAGATTATCCTTCATCCACGCACAGGTTTTGACCAACCCCTGCTCTAGCGTCAATTGAGGTTCCCATCCGGTCAGCCGATGCAACTTGGAACAATCACAGACTAAGCGCTCCACCTCACTCTTAGCCGGGCGCAGACGTTCTTGATCGATCTCAATCCTGACCTTCTTCTTGAGTATCTTCTGAATAATCTCAACGACCTCGGCGATAGACACTTCCACCCCGCTGCCGGTGTTATACACGTCTCCGTAACCTTTATCTGTTTCAGCTAAACGGATAAATGCATCCACGGTATTACCCACATAATTTAAATCGCGGGTCGCGTTGATATTTCCCAATTTGATACTCTTTTGTCCGGCCAATATCTGAGCGATCACCGTAGGAATGACCGCACGGGCGGATTGACGGGGACCAAACGTGTTAAAAGGTCGCAACACAGAGACCGGGACATCAAACGAGCGGTAATAGGAGATCGCTAAACTGTCCGCCGATGACTTCGTTGCCGCATAAGGAGATTGAGGATTGATCGGATGCAGCTCACTGATAGGAACCTGCTGAGCCGTCCCGTACACTTCGCTCGTTGAGGTAACGATCACCTTCTTTGTTCTTAACATTCTTGCGGACTGCAGGATATTCATGGTGCCGTTAATATTCGTTGCGACGAAACTTTCCGGGGATCTGTAACTATAGGGTATGCTGATCAATGCCGCTAAATGGAAAACCACATCAACATCCTTACAAGCTTCCATCACGCAGCTGAAATCCCGAACGTCACCGGCAAAAACTTCATGCTTCGCCAACGTCTTCTTGGAAACGGTGTCCAGCCAACCCCACTGACTAAATGAATTATAATAGACAAATGCCCTCACATCAGCACCTTCGGCAATACATCGTTCCGTTAAATGACTGCCGATAAACCCGTCTGCGCCTGTAATTAAGACCTTCTTCCCTTTTAATTTCATACCGTCTTTCCTTCCAAGGATTTTTCTTGTTTTAACATGTCACGTTTTGCACACACCACTCCTAATAACGACCAAAAGATCACCGCATTATGCGGCAACTCTAAAATAACAAAGAAATTAGATAAGACAAGCCAGTACACTAAGGCAGCCACCAGCAATCCTCCTTCAATGGAATGCATCCGGTAAAAATCCTTTACCAAGCCGACGATCAGTACCCCTAACATCCAAATAAGCAATAGACCTATAAGACCTGAACGGTAAATAATATGAAAAAATGAATTATGCGGCGTGATCCACCCGTCACGACCCCATTCAGACACCGCCCAACCAATGACTTCTAATGATCTTGAACGCTGGGGTTTACCAAAACTTACGCCGAACACCGCCTTCTCATTCATCAGATCCCTAGCCATATCCCGCCAGACAAACAATCTAAACACAATATTGTTCTCATTAATATCCAGTGAACGCCCCTCACGGATATGTGATTGACGCATATCATTAAAGCCCTTCTTGATCTGTTCACCCAGCGCAGGTTTCTCTTCCTTGGTTGAGAGCACATACGGTTTAACCACTGACACAGCCGTTGATTTCTGTACCTGAACATCTGCTTTACTCGCTGCGGGCATCACTGCAACCGTATCCTTGGCAGGTTCAATCAATTGGCTAACAGGCTTTTGATGCGAAAGATCTTTAAAATACGCTGAAGCCTCTTTAGCAACAGTCATCTGCTTAGGTTCACTAGTGGCTGGTTGCGCCACCGACACCGGTGCTATCATAGGCTTCACGGCAGCAACCTCAGACGCGATCGATTGAGAATTCTGTGAAACTCCTTTAGAAACATCTGGCTGCTTGTAAACCTCTGCTGATACTGCCTGCTTGATCTCGCGCACTGACGGTTGTGTCACCGACACAGGCGCTATCATAGGCTTCGTAGCAGCTATCTCAGGCTTAGTCGATGGCGCCCCCTGAGGCATCACTCTAAAGGAATTAATCACCGGAGGCACTCGACTTTTCACTGAAACTGAAGTTCCCTTGCTTGACTGAAAATACGTCAAAAACCGTGGCGTTTGAAGAGCAAGCTCCTTTGACGTATTGGGATGATACAGTTGAACAGAAATCTGTTTAGGTATATAGGTCTTATCATATTTCTGATAGATCCTCTCAAATTCGTTATACTTATTCACCACTCCTTTGATTGAAGTAACCGAATTAATCGCATTTTTATCAGAAAAAATAAAGAAACCTGTAAAGAAAATGATAAACGCTAATGCCATGAAGGTTAATCGAAGAATATGTTCCTTCTTCATCAAAATAACACCCAGATAACCTATTAGAAAAACCACTGAACATAAGACACTTAAGAAATGGGCTCTTGGCCCCTTGTATAAATACTCAGGTCCCACCATCACAAGTGCAGCGATCAGCAACCAGCCTATCCTGCGCCAAATAAGTGACGGCTGACGGATAATAAGCACCACGGCCAACACAACGTAGGTCCACCAAGCCCAAACCACCATTCCTTTTAAGAGTAAAACCATCAATGCAATAACCAGCAGCGCATTCAAGACGACTGAGGAAATCTTGGCTTTCTGATAGAAACAATAGGACAGTACTGCAAAGATCGCATAATAGAATAATGCGGCATTACGAAAAGCTAAGGGGCCGTCGTAAACGAAATTGATCAGCGCCTTAACCACGATCCAGACAAAATAGATCATTAAAAGCGACTTGGCCTGCGCACTGAAGATCTTTGCTCTATCCTTAATGCCCATGAATAACAGCAAACAAATGAAAATGACAATTTCACCGAGAAATACTGGAAAGGGCAAGCCCGGAACAGTCAGGTGGATCTCCGCAAAACTTGAATAAAAGATTGATGCCAACCCCACATAAGAAAGGATCAATCCCATGCCGATCCGGCTTAATAAACAATTCTTATCGATTTGATTCATTATTCTCCCTAAACTAACTCAAACGGCATAAAATCGAGACCGTACAAAACCGTTAATCCACAAAATATCCGGATTTCGCAATAACGCAACAACGATCCTTCTTATACCACGGCCGTAGGCCCTGCTGCGTAACTCTACGATACCGCTTCTAATTTCATATTTGGCGATCGAACGCCGATTCATCTGCATGGCTTTCTGATCAAGTGTCAGATGCTGACCTGCGTAAGTGATCAGCCGCAACCCTTCTCTGACCACATCCTTACCGTGCGCAAATGAGTTTGACATATTCCTCGAAAAAACTCTCAAGCGGCATAAATACTCAGGGATCATCCCTAACTTTCCCTTTTGCGCCAATGCTAAGATCAGTGCGAAGTCCTGAGCGTAAATATATTCTTGAGGATAACCTCCTGCCGAAACCGCCGCTGCATGACGAAACATGCATGATGAATGAACAAACGGATTGATCCATGCCAAGCAAGTATAGAGATCCTCTGCCTTTGCCGGAGGTTCCCATTTGTCAAAAACTCTGCTCTGTTCATCGATCTGAAGCGCCCATGACCCGACAAGCACTACCTCCTTATGCTGATCCAGAAAACTGACCTGTACACTCAAGCGCTCAGGAGCCGCTATATCATCCGCATCTAAAACAGCCGTATACTCTCCCTGCACCTGATCAAACGCATAGCGAAGAGCAGGTGTTCGCCCAATATTCTTTTGCAAACTAAATACCTTTATTCTTGGATCCTTATACTGCGCTAAAATAGCGGCGGATTGATCAGTCGAGCCGTTCTCAACCGCAATAAGCTCCCAATCCTGATAATCTTGCGCAAGTAAACTATCAATACTCTCGCGCAAGAATGGTGCAGCGTTATAAATGGTCATCAAGATCGATACACGTATTTGACTCATGATGAACGCCTCTGCGCTAACTGACGGCATAACCGCAGCGTCCCCTTGATCTCTTCATCCATATTACCGGTCAATTCAAAGCCCGTTCCTTTAAATTTACGGCAATCATACACCAACTCGCCCGCCTGCTCATGCGTCCCTGCGTCGGGTTTGACCAACGACGGAGTATATCCTAAGACTTCACCGCATAATTGACTGATCCGCTGAGTCACCGCCAGCACGGACATTGAACATTCCCCCCCGACATTAAATACCCCGTCACCTATCTGCGCGCGCGTAAGACCTATCCCGTGAACAACGGCCCGTCCTACATCCTGCAGCGTGATGAAATCGCGCTGCTGAATCCCGCTTGAACGAAGCGTTAGACGCTGATCTTCCGCTGCCTGCCGGCACAGATCATTGACCAATAGCGTCCAGCGGTCGACCGCCGGATGTGCAGGGGCTCCGAAACCATTCGATAAACGAAAGACCAGGCCTTCGATCTGTTCTTGACGGTGAGCCTGCAAAACAAATGCCTCTGCCGCTAAGTGCGTACTTGCATAAGGATGAACCGGATTCACCGGTGTACGCTCATCAATATGTCCGGTAAGCGGAACGCCGTATACATGCGCTGTAGAAAGATAAATAAACCTTCTCACCTTAGCTTCAATCGCCGCTTTCACCAACTGCTCTGTTGCCAAAGTATTGATCCGGTAAGCCTCTTGAGGATGCGCGGCACTGTCGACTTCATTCAACGCCGCTAAATGCACGACCGTATCGATATCCTTTAATGCTGTTGCCAGATGCTCGCGATGCGATAACTCCAAGATACATGTTTGCGCCTGCGGCAGCCATGACGGTGATACCTGTGGCTTTCGACTGGCCAAACGTACCGGTCGACCTGACCTGGACACTTCCTGCGCGATGCGTCCGCCGAGATAACCAAAACCACCTGTGATTAAGACCCGCTGATTCACGCCTGATCTTTCTCCCAATGATAAGGAATGGCCGGATCGTTTAGATCCTTTTGCTCTGTTTCCTGAGGATCATGAGGGATGCTCGCACAGTTGGCGATCATCGCAAAATCTCCCTCAGCAGCCGTAAATGAATACCAAACAAGCGGCGGCACTTGAACCAACTGATACTGCTTATCCCCGAAAACGATCTCCTGAACCTTGCCTTTTGACGAACTGCCCGCTCGGTCATCATAGATCACGAGTTTCAGCATTCCCTGCGGAACGGCAAATGACTGAACCATCCGCTGATGCCTCTTCCACCCTTTAACAACGCCTGCCTTAACCACTGAGAAATAGATCTCGCCGAATCCCTTGAACAGCGGATCATCTGAACGCATCATATGCATCAGCTGTCCGCGTTCATCCTTAAATACCTTTAACGGTTTGATCACGACTCCGTCGATCATTTTGATCCTTTAGCCCACGTCTGACCCTGCGTTGCGGCTCTATCAACATACTGCTGCAGCTGCAGACGGGTTATTTCCTTCATATCACTGGTTGGCTGATAGAACGCTTTATACCACTCGGCCGTCATTGAAATTGTTTCATTGAACGATAAGGTTGCCTGCCAGGAAAGAATCTTCTTTGATTTAGTTGGCGATAACTTAAGCAGCACCGCCTCCTTCTTCTCTTTGACCTGAACATATTTCCAAGTTCCCTTGCCCCAGATCTTCAAGAAAAGCTCGACGAGATCTCCGACAGTGCGTTCGGTACGGGGACGCGGGCCGAAATTAAATGAATCACCGCTTAACTTCTTCTTATCTGTCAGCAATTTAGCGCCTAGCCATAAATACCCGCTTAACGGCTCTAAAACATGCTGCCAGGGACGGGTTGCATGAGGATTACGCACCACCGCCGGATCACCGATACTTAACGCCCGCACACAATCAGGAACGATCCGGTGTGCCGCCCAATCCCCTCCCCCGATCACATTACCGGCTCTTGCCGTTGCCATCGGGATCGAGTTTTCCTGTGCAAAATATGATCTGTAATATGTCGAGAATGCTAATTCAGCGCATGCCTTTGATGCGCTGTACGGATCTTCTCCGCCAAGACGATCATTTTCATGATAGCCGCGCTTCCATCCGAAGTTCTCATAACATTTATCACTGGTGATGATGACCGCCGCTTCAACACCCTTCGCCTGACGCAAGCATTCAAGCACATTGACCGTTCCGCCCAAATTCGTATCGAACGTTAATTTCGGATCCTGATAGGCGGTGCGGACGATCGGCTGTGCCGCCAGATGAAAAACGATCTGAGGACGAACCTTCTTAAACACCTTCTGCAGATGAGGCAGATCACGGATATCGCCCTCTTCATGGATCATGATCTTATCCAATCCCAAGGTCTTAAATAAACATGGCTTAGACGGAAGATAAGCTGAATAGCCGTACACTTTCGCGCCAAGTTCCTTTAACCAGAAACTCATCCACGCGCCCTTAAAACCGGTGTTACCGATGACAAGCACCCTTTTTCCTGCATACACCCCGTTAAAGGTGGATTGAAATTTTTTTACTTCCATACGACCCATGGAGCCTTCCCCTCGTTATACATTGCATTCAGTAAAGAATAGTCCCGATACGTATCCATCGGCTGCCAAAAACCATGATGTTCATAGACCATCATTTGCCCATCACGCACCAGGCGCTGCATCGGCTCTAATTCAAAGACAAGATCTTCCTTATCATTGAGATACTTGAATATCTCTTTGCTGCAGACAAAGAATCCGCCTGATATCAACCCGGCTGTCGCCTGTGTCTTCTCATTGAATTCCGTTACCTTGCCGGTTGCATCACTCATTAATTCACCGAATCGGCTGGGAGGTCTGACTCCCGACACCGTCAACACCTTGCCGTGAGACTTGTGAAAGGCGATCAGTTTTGCTATGTCGATATTCCCCACCCCGTC
>Ga0214923_10008399_pt1 | contig 11008 bp, 11 predicted proteins | sample LL1510_MetaG_FD_177993 | JGI IMG/M metagenome (GOLD analysis project Ga0214923, IMG submission 177993) | Freshwater microbial communities from Lake Lanier, Atlanta, Georgia, United States - LL-1510 | ecosystem: Environmental > Aquatic > Freshwater > Lake | place: USA: Georgia | collected...
AAATAAAAATTTATTTCAATCTAAATCCAAAAAACAGAGCAGTGCTCAAAGCGTTACAGCTTACTCGGACGCGCCACCGCCAGCCCTAGCCTTCTGCTCGGCCTCCTTAGCCTCCTTAGCCTCCTTCTGGCCCACACTGCACCCAGAGCACAGTGGGCCCATGGAGGGGTAGTTGCCACACACGTTCTTGGTGCGGTGCAGGCCCGTCTCGCTGACTTTGTGGAGCTGGCAGTTCTGGGGGTCATCCTTGTTTGGCTCCCCACCCTGTCCCTCCTCTTTCTCCAAAGCTGCCTTGATCCTCCTGGCCTGCCTTGCCCTTCCACCCTCTGCGAAGATTTCCGCAATCCGCTTGTGCATATTCTGCTTGTGCTGCGGCAGGCTTGCGACCAGCGCAGCGTGCTTCTTGGCCGCACTCTTGGCTCCGCCCTTCTTGAACTTCACCACGGCACTGAGCACATTGGCGGCAGTGCGCATTGCGAGCTTGCCCATGTTTGAGGACTGGAGGCCTGGTATTTATAATTGAATTGAGATTTTATATAAATATATATTTCAATTTTTTGTGCCTTTGCCAATAACTAATCAATCATGTCTTGGATAATAAAGATCTAAATAATTCATAGCTCGATCATAATTGTGTCGGTTGATGACATGTGCAAGCTTTAGTTGCTCATACTGACCCGCATACATAATCAACATCTGTGAGTTTTTATTAATCTCAGTTTGTAGCATCTCAAAGTTATTTGTGATTGGTTCCATGTGTTGTTTCCATTCAAGCATTTTTTCAAAAGGAGCTGACACATCAAAAGATTTCTGTATCTTTCGATACTTCTTGTCAAGTTCTCCTAACAAGGTGCTATAGAACCTTCTTAATTTCTCAAACTGTTCCATTGTTACCAAACACATACTTAAATTCATGTCACCAATAGTCATGATATTAAACAAATAATGACATCGTTGCTCACATGATTTCTTCTGAACCAAAGATAATTTTGTAGCAACATTTTCAGGAGTTTGTTCTTTCAAATCCAACTCCTGAAAATATACATTATCTTCGTATTGATGAATCTGAAAGTCATTTGATAGGCGCATTAGTTTATCTCGATTACGATAATCTTGCTCAAAAAACTCTGTGTTCAACTTGAATTTCTTTAATTCAATCTTACTCATCTCAACATTGAACCATGCTATTATCGAATTAATATCCGGCAATGTTTTTGACTCAGATACCATCTTAAATGAAACTTTTTTCTTTTCTGAACATACTGTCCTGTCTGTTTTCTCAACTGTTTCAACTATAGCAGGTGATGTTTCAACTTGTTCTTCGGCGACTGATATAGCGCGTGTTTCTGTCTCGGCCATTTAAAACGATTTTACATTCTAATTAAAAGACAATATAATTTTTTTTTTCAATTTTTAAACTACCACAATTTTTTTTATCTTTGTTAAATAATGATATGCTTGTAAATAACAATCGCATAAATCATCCTTTTTAGTATGTGTTAATAAATATGTTTTGTGTTCAGGGCTAATTAATGAAGCGCATTTTTTTATAGCAAAATCTTTACCTTGTTTATATGTCATTTTTGTTGGTTCTTTTTTATCTTCTAGCACTGCTGTAAGGGCTTCTACTTTATCTTTAACTTCCTCTACTACAGCCGCCCCGTCTTCAATCTTTCCTTTTTTCCCCTTTCCTTTTTTCAAATCAACTTTTAATACTTTAGGATCCTCAATTTCCATTCCTTCAACTGGTGATAATTTTAATTTCATACTTGGAGCAATTAAATGAATATCTTCTAATTCAAATCTTTTTTTATCAAATACACCTCTAATTAAATAATAAGCTTGGAGTGTATCAGCAATAGCTTTCATTTTAGGATTTTTAAAAGAAGGTTGATTTTCAATTAAAACAACATCTACGTCCAATAATTCGGGTAATAGATCAATTGCTGATACTAGATTATATTTAAATTGAGCAGTGCTAATCTTATCACATGTTACATTTGTTTCTTTAATTTTATAATTTTTATTTTCAAATGATTTACGATGTAGATTACAAAAGAAAGCATTACCTAATTTACATTTAGCTGCTTTCTTACAAACAGCACATAGATCTGTATTTTTCTTATCTGTTATTTCAACACATGGTTCCTTAAGCTCATTTACCTTATTTTTATGATCTTTACATAATTTATATTTATAGAATAAAGTATTAGCATTCTTATCACAAAATGAACATTTATTATTAATATTTAATAAATCAATAATATCCCATTTTAAAATCTTCATATTACTGGTATTTGTATCATCAACGATACAATAAGCTAAATTTTTAATTCCAACATCAAATGATATAAGTTTCATAATTTATATATAATATATATCTTATATATAAATTAAATATGTTTTCGACACACTGCGATATATTCATCTCCTCCACCAACATGAACTTGTTCGTCTCTTAAAATAGTTCTTTTGGTCATTATACCAGGTGTTTCGTTCATACATATCTTACAGCACGCCTTTAGTAGTTCAATGTCATCGCAAATTGGTAATAATTTATGAATATGACCAAAATTCTTTTGATTAGAATCGCCATTTAGTCCAACAACAAAAATTATTTTATCATCATATAATGCTTTTTGAACAAATTCATAAAGATCTCCAAAGAATTGAGCTTCTTCAATAAAGATAACTTTTGAATCGTGATATTGAATATGTAAATCATTATTAACAAATATATCATGTAAGCTATTCAAAGCAACACAAGGTTCAGAGTCTTTATTGTGACTTACAACTTCAGCATCATCTGAGTATCGCTTATCAATTTCGTTTTTTAAAATCATAATCTTATAATTAATGATTTTATATTTCCGGATCAATTCGATCAACTTGGTTGATTTACCAGAAAACATTGGTCCTAAGATTAATTTTAAATAACCCATTCTTAATTTAACCTTTTTAATATCCTAATAAATTTGGATATTAAAAAAATAAAAAATCAATTTTTTAAAGTGTCGCGTATAAATTAACACGGCCTTTCCGAAGGTAGCAAGGGTCATACTTCTCAGAAATCTGTTCTTTCGTCAAATTAGAAGTCATGATCAAGATAACATGTTCGTGAAACCGCATGTGGTCCAAAAACTTGTTAAAGGTTGATTTGTTTAGAACCCAAATAGGAATATTCTTATGAGGAGTAATTCCATGGTGAATATCATGGATCATCACATCAACCTCGTCAAAAAGAATAACCAGTGGTTTTTCTCTGGTTGGTTTTGCGCGAATAACCAATTTACTGAGAGTAAATCCGGGTCTGGTAGGATCAAAACTTTCGCACAGCAACGCGTTCAATTTTAATGTCAGCAAAGACGCAATTGTTGATTTGCCTGTTCCAGGCTGGCCGCTAATAAATGCAGAGCAGTAATCTTGCTGCTTATACAAATTAAAAATATCAGAAACAATCTGAGCCTGATTCGGATTGTTTTGATCCTCTGGAAGTTTAATATCTAGGCTGTTGTAGAATGGATTCCAGTGTGATCCATCAGCAACTAACAATTCAATTTTGTGTGAATCATGTATAACAACTGTAAACTTGCCATCTCTGTCATCAGTATCAGCAATCAATCTGTCAAAATTTTTCTTGGTGCTAATCAATGCCAATTCAGGAACAACATGATTGCCCTCTGTCTTTTCGTAAAGATAAGCAATAATGCCAAGATTCCACGAAAAAATCAAGCCGTCATTCTTGATGCGACCGTGGTGCCATCTTTGTTGAGAGCTTACAACATTGCTCTCGTCAATCTTCTTCAAAGCGATGTCAATTTTCTTGACGTCGCTAATGATAAACTTGGGGAACCCAACTAGGGCTAAGAGGATGAGCGGGATCTGCCACACGAAGTGGAGACCCGCAAGGATGGAGCCCAGAAAGATCTGAAACATCCAGTCCTTAAAAAGGAATACCTTTTTATAAAGAACTAATTAGCAGTTATTTTTTCAGTTTTTATGAAAATAATAAAAATTGATTTATCAATTTCTTTAAGTTAATATAAAGAAATGTTATTATAAAATTATATGGCCGTATATATTCCGAATGATTCGTATCAATTCAACCAAATTCCAAAGAATGTCAGTGTATCAACAACTGGAATAACATTTGAGTTGGGTGTAATAGTTAATTTAAAATACGTATTCAAATTGGTCAAATTGAATGATGTATTAGTAGGAATGAAATATAAAAATGAAGTAAAACAGACAGAAGAGGTTAGTATGAAGGTAAGTAGTACTACATTTAATAATCAATTAACGATGAAATTAAAAATTGCTGATGATAAATTTGTAAGTGTTAAAATATTTTTAAATGGATCTGTTCAAATAGCTGGATCAAAGTCGATTGAACAGATTAATAAGGCAATTGAATGTTTAATTAAGATATTGAAGAAGAGATATTATGTGGAGAGTTTGAATGAGGAGATCCATTTAGTGGATAGTTATAACTTTAACATAAAAGATTTCAAAATTAATATGATAAATAGTAATTTCAATGTGGTATATAAAATTAACATAGAGAATCTGTATCCTTTAATAACTAAAAAGGGAGTTAAGGCTAGATTTGAGCCATTATCACATCGATGTGTAAATATTAAGTATGTATCACCAGAACATAAAGAAACAGATAAACCAATTTCTATTTTTGTGTTTGAAAGTGGTAGTATAATTATAACAGGAGCGAGAAATGGTGCGCATATAAAGTATGCGTATGAATTTATTACTGGAGTTTTGGATGAAAATGGATCAATTGTTAAACGTAAGGATATAAAACTATATATGAACGTTTAGGTTTTAGAATTAATTTATTAATTATTTAATTAATAAATTATCATTTACTATTTAATCATTTACTATTAATCATTTACCATTTATTATTTACCATTATACTTTTGGAAGGCATTATTTATGAGTTCATTATTTTGAAGAACTTGTGTGACCATATTTTCAATTCTATCACCCTGTGATGGTAATGTTTTTATTTTATTTAAATTAAAGATTGTTCTTTCATCTAAATTAAAACCCTTCATATCTTGTAAGGCATTAGATCTAGGGCCAGCACTTGGAGGATTTACTCTAGTCCAATTATTAACAATATCTCTTTGCTTAGAATTTTGATCTCCATGAGTTCTTTCACTGATACCTTCGTGCCATCCAGAATAAGTCATTGTTCTACCAACTGTTGTATCTTCACGAGCACTATGAGTTGTCATCGCATTTGTATCAGATCTGGAGCGTAAATTTTCAACTACAGTATGCGTTGGTCCATTATAGTCATTATAATTAACAACCTGTCTTAGAGTTGAATTAGCTGGTTGTTTATTAAATTGATGAACTTTTGGAACACTACTAAAAGCAGGATTTTCTTGAGCAGTTTCAGCAGTATTTTGTCTTAAATTAGAATTAGCTGGTTGAGTATTATATTGATGAACTTGTTTTACATAACCATAAGCAGGACCGTCTTGAGCAGTTTCCGCATTAGTTTGTCTTAAAGTTGAATTAGCTGCCTGTGGATTATATTGTGTATTTTTTCTGATATCGCCATAAGGAGTTCCATCTTGAGCAGTTTCAGCAGTATTTTGTCTCAAAGTTGAGTTTGATGATTGAGTATTATATTGATGAACTTGTCTGATATCACCATATGCGGCACCATCTTGAGCAGTTTCAGCAGTATTTTGTCTTAAAGTTGAATTAGATGATTGAGTATTAAATACGTTTGTTTTTCTAACACTACCAAATGCCATACCATCTTGAGCAGTTTCTGCGGTTGTTTGTCTTAAATTTGAATTAGCAGCTTGAGTATTAAATACGTTTGACTTACCAACAGAACCATAAACTGGTCCTTCTTGAGCAGTTTCAGCAGTATTTTGCCTTAAAGTTGAATTAGTTGCTTGAGTATTAAATACATTTGTTTTGCCAACAGAACCATAAACAGGTCCTTCTTGCGCAGTTTCAGCTGTATTCTGTCTTAAAGTTGAATTAGTTGATTGTAAATTAAAAACATTTGTTTTTTTAACTGCTCCAAATGAAGGACCTTCTTGAGGAGTTTCAGCAGTATTCTGTCTTAAGGTTGAATTAGTTGATTGTAAATTAAACATGTTTGTTTTACCAACAGAGCCATAAACTGGTCCTTCTTGTGGAGTTTCAGCAGTATTTTGTCTTAAAGTTGAATTGGTTGATTGTAAATTAAACATGTTTGTTTTACCAACAGAACCATATACTGGACCCTCTTGAGGAGTTTCAGCAGTATTTTGTCTTAAAGTTGAATTAGTTGATTGTAAGTTAAACATGTTTGTCTTGCCAACAGAACCATATACTGGACCCTCTTGAGGAGTTTCAGCAGTATTCTGTCTTAAAGTTGAATTAGTTGATTGTAAGTTAAAAACATTTGTTTTACGAACACCACCATATGAAGGACCGTCTTGAGCTGTTTCAGCAGTATTTTGTCTTAAAGTTGAATTTGTTGGTTGTAAATTCATCATATTTGTTTTACGAACACCGCCAAATGAAGGACCATCTTGAACAGTTTCAGCAGTATTTTGTCTTAAGGTAGAATTAGTTGGTTGTATATTATATTGATTTGATTTACGAACACCTCCAAATGAAGGACCATCTTGAGCAGTTTCTGCGGTTGTTTGTCTCAAATTAGAATTAGCTGCTTGAGTATTAAATTGAGGAACTTGTCTTACATCACCATGAGCAGGACCATCTTGAGCAGTTTCCGCAGTAGTTTGTCTCATATTTGATTTTGATGCTTGGGTATTAAATTGGTGAACTTGTTTAACCCCTCCGCCAGCTGGAGCGTCATAATAATTATAACCAGTGTCAGTTCTTTGATTATCTAATAGATAGTATGATGGTAAATTATTATTTTTAGTACTTTGTGATTGAGGGCCAGCTGATTGAGGACCATCTAATGTTAATTTGTGAGGTTCTCTTACAGTACCATCACGATTTGCTGGTCCTGCTCTGGAACCATCTACATTACCTAAACCATTTTTAAGTTCCATTGAAAACGCACGCATTTGATCTTTAGCAATTTGTTCAGGATTTACTGCTGGTTTAGATACACCTCCATTACCACCGCCACGAACATATTCGTCAATCGTCCAAACTTTTTCAGGTCTTCTTTTAGCTACATTTGGATCAACTGGTTGTTTTTGTCCTTTCATTCCAGGAATTACTACACCAGGATTTGATTTTTGTAATCTATTTCCAACACGTTGATGATCAATTGTTGGTTGAGGAGCTCTGTATGAATCATGAAAACCAATCTGACTGTCTTCTAAATAACCAAGACCTAAACCAGGTTGAACTTTTATAGGTTGAAAAGGTTTTTCGCCAGCTCTTTGGTTACCTGGAATAAATCTATCAACTAATTTTTCACTCATATTAGGCATACCATTAACAAAATGAACATCTTTCATAGGTTCAAAGAATGCTGGTGGAGCTTCTTTTGGCCAATAGTTTTTAGAAGAGCCAGTAAATAGTTCCATTTTTGTCATATTATTATTACTATTAATTTCGTCTGTCATTTTGCCACCAATCATATCAACAGCTTCATCTCTTCTTCTGTGAAAAGGTTGCATATTATTATGTTGTAATTCATCAGATTTAAAAATACCATATGTCATATCACCTTCATCTTTAAATGAAGACCAATTTTGTTTAATTTCAACTTCATAATTACTAGCTAATTCATCTTCTTTTTGTTTTGTAGTATCACCAAATTCAAATTGAGAATCTAATATATTTAAATCATCATTTACCCTTCCATTTTTTAATCTTCCTGGAATTTTTAATTTTTCATCTTGATATTGATCACCAACGGATGGTTTTTGATTATAAAAACTAGTTACAGATTTAATACCTATTGTTCCAACATCATTTGGATGTTTATACTTTTTATTTGTTTCTTGATTATAAGCATTTTGAATTATAAATTTTTTATTTTTATTTTTATTCTTTTTATTTTCAAATGTATCACTTTTGTAAGCTAATTGATTTGAAAAACTAGGAGTAATATGACTTTTATCTGCTATAAAGGATAATTGTTTAATTTCTTTGGTTCTTTGATTATAATTTTTTTCAATTTTATCTAAATCAGAATGTTGATAATTTCTTTTATTAAAAAAAGCAAAATCCTCCTTATTACTACCTTTATTTGTTGATTTTTTTGATTTCTTATTTGTATCATCTGAATTATTAATAATATTATTATTTAATACTGAGCCTAAATAAGCTAGACTGCCAATAGCTAATATTTCCATTATTATTACTATATAATAATAAAATATTTAAAAAACTAAATTTATTATGCGCTTTTATTATGCGCTTGTTCTTATTTTTTTATTGAAATTATCTAAGACCTTTTTAGTTTCATATCTTGTTTGAACACCAAAGCGATCTTTATCAGATTTAACTTTATTACCATAGAATACCCAATCTTTAGGATCAATTATTAAATCAATCCATCTATTATAATCAGCATAGGTGTAATCTTTAGCATTACTATCTAATCTTGAGAATTGAAAGTCTAAATAATTATTACATAAACGATTATCTTGTTTAAAATTTTCATGAGCTTTCTTTAAAGCTTCATTTTTTATTTTTAGTAAATTAGGAGGTGTGCACTTTGTGCTATCCCAACCTCTGTCTGTTAATAAGGATTCGACTTCAGTTCTTTTTACCATTGTTCCAGCATCGAATTCACCAGTAGCACCAATTCTAGAAGGTCTGTTTGAACGAGGGCCTAAAGATGAATGGCAAGCTGCGTCATTTTTCCATTCATTTGTAAATAGACGATAATTACCTGGGGCAGCTTCTTGTCTAACAATTTCTGGGAAATAGCATGAATCATATAATTTTTTTGTAAAATGTCCTGACATTTAATATAATATATAATTAGAAATATATTATATTTAATTAAAATTCTAAATTAAATTATTTTATTTAAAAGCCTTTTGATTTAGGCATTTTCATGTTTGTAGGAACTACGTCTCTGTCGCATAAGAAGGGTGTTACTACTACACTGTTTTTGCATCCAGTATAAGAATTACTCTTCTTGGCATTATTACCTGTAAATCCACAAGCAATATATTTTTCAGTCGCACACTTTGTTAAAGGGATAGTTCTATATTGTAATTCAGATTCTACATCAACGCGAGGGCCAATTGTAGTCCAGTTATTTGCTAATTTCGCACCATCATTTTTTTTGCAGGTTAATTTGTTTTCAAATTTACCGTTGTAGAGCTCGTAGAATAATGGTTCAACACTTGTCATTGTTCTTTGCTTAAAAGCGCAATCGTCATATAATGTTCTATTGAAGATTCCAGACATGTTATATTATATAAATATATAAGAAAAAATATTAAATCTATATTAAATTATTAATTTAATTACTAAATTAAATTTCTACTTCTAGCATTTTTATAATTTAAATATCTTGTATCTACTCCACCCAATGGAATAGGAAATTCTGATCTATTTACAACAAAATAATCTTTGTTAAATTCTTGCTCGCGTTTATATTCATATCCTCTGATATCAAAATTATTTACTCTTGCTTCATCTCCTAAATATGTATCATTTATACGTCTATAATCCCCAACACCCCTACCAAATGTTTTTTGAGGAGGAACTAAATATTCTGAATAATCTAAATTATTTTTTCTAGTCGCGCTCTTAAATGTAAATATTGCTCCAGCCTCTTTAACAGATTTATCATAATCTTGTATCACCGTCAATTTATCGTATGCCGCATTCAACATTACATCACCACCATCTGTTAATTTTGAAAAATTAATTGGCGCATATCTACCTGTATCTAAGGCAATTTCTGTTAATTTTTTTGGATCGTGAATTCCATAGCGTAATTCAGTCTCTAAGTTTGTATTTAAATCTTGATTGTTTTTTGTGCCAGGATACATACCAATAGATGAAATTACAGTATCTTTAACTTCTTTTAATTTGTTATTAGTGGTTGCTTCTTGTAAAGAATCAAAATTTCTAGTGGTATTAACATATTTTAATTTTTTTCTATTATCAGGATATAAATCTTTTGCTGATATATTTTTATTCATTATATAATATATTATATAATAAATTATATAAATTATATTCTAATTTAAACATTATATAATAATCCAAATATAATAATACAAATATAATGAGCAATTTAATTGATTTAGCTAAATTAATTTTTTCAGAAGAACCTCTTGCCCCTTATTCTATTCAAATGCAATTTGATGATTATAAATCTATTGAAGATTTATTTGAAGTTATTTTACATTTGTTCATTTATGGAATGAAATTAAAGAATATTTCTATTACAAATATTAATGACATTAAACCATATTTTAAAGCAATTGGTATTAATTTTCATCTAAAAATAATTGAATATTCTGAATATGAATTCTTAACAAATCCTTTATATCTTGAAAGATATTGTAATATATCAAATTCAACATTTACTAATGCTGAATTAGATAATTTACAATTTATTTTATCAAGAAATTATAAATCTGTTGAGAAAATAGATGATATGTCAGCTTGTTATATACATCATATACCAAATGATTTTAATCAATCATTTATAGCTTTTATTAATTTTGATTTTAAAATGATTGAATAATAACCGAAAAATATTTTAGCGAATCCTCAAATCATTGATTTCGCTCTGCTTCAATTAATGATTTATGGATCAGATTCTATCTGATCTTCAAATCATTGATTTCGCTCTGCTTCAATTAATGATTTATGAATTCTCTTTTAGCGAATCCTCAAATCGTTGATTTCACTTTGTGTCAATTAACGATTTATGGATTCGCTTTTAGCGAATTCTCAAATCGTTGATTTCACTTTGTGTCAATTAACGATTTATGGATTCGCTTTTAGCGAATCCTCAAATCGTTATATTTCAAACAATTCACTCCGTCATATTTACAATTATTATCTTTTTGATCAT
>Ga0214923_10008400_pt1 | contig 11007 bp, 13 predicted proteins | sample LL1510_MetaG_FD_177993 | JGI IMG/M metagenome (GOLD analysis project Ga0214923, IMG submission 177993) | Freshwater microbial communities from Lake Lanier, Atlanta, Georgia, United States - LL-1510 | ecosystem: Environmental > Aquatic > Freshwater > Lake | place: USA: Georgia | collected...
GGCGATCGTACTCGACAAGCTCCGTCAGGTCGGAGAGGTCGCGCGCAAGGTGGGGGCCGAGGCCGTCATCGACGGAGGCGACTTCTTCCACGTCAAGTCCCCGAGCCGGAACTCGCACGAGTTGATCCGTCGCACGGCGGAGGTCCACGCCGCGTACCCGTGTCCCGTGTACGCGAACGTCGGGAACCACGACTGTGTGTACGGCGACTACGCATACCTCGACCAGCAGCCCCTCGGCGTCCTGTTCGCCACTGGGGTGTTCCGCCGCCTGTACGACGGGCACGAGGCCGTGTTCACCCGCGACGGGTTCACCGTCCGCGTCGTCGGGGTGCCGTACCACGGGACCCAGTACGACCTCGACCGGTTCCGGCGCATCCGGAAGGGATCGGAGGACGTGCTCGTGTGCGTCGCCCACGTCCTGGCGTCCGCGCGGGGTGGGTCGATGTTCGAGGGCGAGGACATCATCGCGTACGACGCCCTCCCCGCTTTCGAGCCGGACGTGTTCAACTTCGGGCACTGGCACAAGGACCAGGGCGTCGAGGTGGTCGGGGGCAAGACCATCGTCAACATCGGCAGCCTGACGCGCGGGTCGCTGTCGCAGGACGAGGTCGATCGTCGCCCCGCGTGCGCGGTGATGTCGTTCGCCCCCGGTCAGCCCCCGCAGGTCCAGGTCGTCCGCCTTCGCGTCGCCCCGTCCGCCGAGGTGTTCGACGTCGCGGGTCGGGCACGGGCGGAGGCCCGCGCGTCGACCGTCGACGCGTTCGCCGAGTCGGTGCGGGCGAGGCTGGCATCGGAACGGGGGCGCGACGTGACGGAGGTGGTCGCCGGACTGGACGTCCCCGATCGGGTCCGGGAGCGTGTCCTGTTGTACCTTGAACGGGCGGGCGGTTGACGCGGGTAGGGTCGTCGCACGGAGGCAACGTGGCCCGTGCGTTCACTCTCTACTGGACGAGCCTCGAGATGTACGAGGCCTGTCCACAGAAGTACCTGTGGTCGCGCGGCTGGGGGGCCCTCGACGTCGGTGGCGGACCCGGACGGCCGAAGCCCGTGCCCGTCCGCGACTCCGAACACCACCGCATGATGGGCAAGGCCATCGGCAAGGTGGTCGAGGACTTCTACAACCTGGAACTGTGGCGCGACACGAACGGACTGGCCGACCGTCTCGCCGACCGGGCCGAGAGGGAGTTGACCCTGGAACTGGCCCGTGGGTTCGTCGACTACCGGCTGTCGCCCACGAAGGCGGAGATGGTCAAGGTGTGTCGGGACGGCGCGGTGGGGTTCCTGCGCACCGTCAAGTACGACCGACTGCTCGGGCCGTACTCGCGGTCCGAGGTCAACATGGTGGGGCGGGTCGACGAGGCCACCCCCATCGGGGGTCGGGCCGACATCGTGATCTGCCGGGACGACACCGGCACGAGCATCCTGGACGGCAAGAACAGCCAGTCGAAGGGGAAGTACACCGACCCCGACCAGCTCCGGTGGTACGCGATGTGCTACCGGCTGGTCCACGGCCGACTGCCGGACCGGCTCGGGTTCGTGTACTTCCGGTACCCCGCCGACCCGTCGACGGGTACGTCTGGCGTCGACTGGGTTCCGTTCACCGAGGCGGACGTCGACGGACTGGCCGCCCGTGCGGTCGCCGGCCTGGGTGGGATGCGCGCGGAACGGTTCGACCCGACCCCGTCCCCGAAGACCTGTCGGTTCTGCGACTTCGAGACGGTGTGCGCCGCCCGGCAGGCCCAGAAGTCGGACCGATCCTCCCGTCGGAACAAGGGTGGCGACGACGACTTCCCATCCGGGTTCGTGGATCTCGGGTTCGACTCCGGGGGTACGAACGGCGGCGGTGGTGGGTAACGGTCCCCGGAGGGTGTGATGCCGACCGACCTTGACCTCCGTCTGAAGGAGGCCGTTCGGCGACGGGATGCCGTCGCCGACAACGTGAAACGAATCGAAGGTAGGCTCGAGGCGGCCAGGCAGGCACTCGCCGAGGCGGAGCGCGAGTGCCGCGACCGTAACATCGACCCCGACAAGATCGACGAACACCTGACCAAGCTCGAGACCCGGTACGCCGAACTCGTCGCCGCCCTGGAGCGCGACGTGTCCGCGGCGGAGGGTGCCATCGCCCCCTACCTGAAGGAGATCACACAGTGAAGATCGTATCCACCAAGTCGGCCATCACCGCCGCCACTCGCATCGTCGAGAACGCCGTCGCCGGTGGTGACGACGCCACCCTGGCGTCCCACTTCCTGTTCCGCGTCTCCGACGGGGCCGTCCACATCATGGCCACGAACGGCAAGCGGCTCCTGGCTTCGGCCACCGTGGCCGGTGCTACCGTCGAGGGCGATGCCGCGACGTTCACGGTGTCCGCGTGGCGGTTCAGTCAGCTGCTGAACCTGAGCCCCGAGGGGTCGTGTTCCCTCGACTTCGACGGGGCGAACACCAAGGTCCAGATCGACGGCCGCACCATCCGGTTCGCGTCCCTCGACCCGTCGTCGTTCCCCTACTGGGACAAGGTGTTCGGTGAGGCCACCGTCACCGCGACGATCAAGGCGGGCGTCCTGTTCGGCGCACTGAGCTACATCAAGCCGTTCGTGTCCAACCTGGACACGCGGACCCCGGCCCTGGCATCCACCGAGTGTCGCGACGGAACCCTGTGGGCGACCGACTCCCAGAGCCTCGCCACCGCCACCGTCCCCGGGATGGGCAAGTGCGGCATCCGCATCCACTACGCCGACATCCCCGGGGTCAACGCCTTCCTCGGCATCGACCCCGATGCCGACATCACCGTCCGCGAGCACGGCACGACCATCTTCTTCGTCCGACCCGACGGGGGCGTGTTCGGTGTGTCCCGGTGGGTCCACGAGTTCCCGAAGCTGAAGCTGGACTCGACCACCCGCGCGTCGTTCACCCTGACCACGGACAACCTCCGGTACGCCATCCGGTTCCTGTCCGTCGCGTCGGCGAAGGACGACGACAAGCTCCGGTTCGACTTCCGCGACGGGAAGGTCGTCCTGTCCGTGGCGGCGGTGGCCGGTGGCCGTGAGGAGTTCGAGGCCGAGACCAAGGCTTTGACCGGCGTCGAGTCGATGTCGGAGATCGGTCGGTCGTCGTTCGACGTGAACAGCAACCACGTCTCCGCCATCCTGAACACCGTGACCGATGACACCGTGACCTTCGGGGTCAACTGGACGTCGAAGAACGGGTACATCCTGTACCGACACGCCGTCGACGGCGGCGAGTACGTCGGCATCGTCGTCTGGCGGAAGTAGTGGACATCGACTCCTCCTCGCGCCTCCGGCGCGTCCGATCCAACCTGGACGTCCTGCGTGGCCGCCGCGATGCGGCCGCCGCCAGGCTGTCCAAGGTCCGATCGGACGTCGCACGTCTCGAGGCGGAGGAGGAAGTCGCTGACCTGGCGGGGGGCGTCCTCCGCACCCTCATCGACGACGAGGTCACCCTGTCGGTGAAGGCCGTCGAGGACCTGCTCACCGACGGCCTGCGGGCTGTGTTCGAGGACCAGGACCTGTCCGTCCGGGCCGAGGTCGACGTGCAGCGGGGCAAGGTTTCGGTCGACCTGGTCACCGTCCAACGGCAGTCCGACGGCACCGTGACCGAGGGGTTGAGCCGGGATGCGTTCGGCGGGGCGGTCACGACCGTCCAGTCCGTCCTGCTCCGGACGATCGTCATCGTGCGGCGGGGTATGCGTCCCGTGATGTTCCTGGATGAGTCCCTGCCCGCCTTCGACGCCAACTACGTCGGCAACATGGGGGCGTTCCTGCGGTCACTGTGCGCGAAGCTCGGCATGGACATCCTGTTGGTCAGCCACAACCCGGCGATGGTCGAGGCTGCCGACCGCGCGTATCGCATCGTCAAGACCGATGGCCGGGCCACGTTCCGGAGGCTCCGGTGAAGTCCGAAGGCGCGATCCGACACAAGATCAAGCAGGTGCGGTTCCGGTACCTGAAGCGGAGCATCGAGGAGGGCCTTGACCGTCGCCCGCACAACTGCCGACACAATGCCATAATGGACGGGGCCGGAGATGCCGCCGTTCGGTTGTGCCTCGCACAGGTCGATGCCCAGGCCCGTACGATCACCGTGTGCGACGAGCGGTTCGGTGGGTGCGAACGGGCGGCGGCGTGCCCGTTGTTCACCCCGACCCACACGAAGGAAGGCCTCAAGGCCAACTTCTACCGCGACCTTGAGGCGATGTCCTTCCCCGAGATCGCGTACAACTACCCCGACATGGCCGCCCTGCTGTGGGTGCTCGCCGACGAGGGGGTGCCCGTCCCCCCGCCTGATCCCCACGAGTTCGACCTGCGCGAGACGGTCGCGCCGGAACCCGACCCCACGCCGGAACCCGAACCCGCACTGCCGGAACCGGAACCCGAACCCGCACTGCCGGAACCGGAACCCGTACATGAACTGTCCGTTCGCCAGCCGTCGTGGATCGACCGACTGCTGGGGCGGGTGTCGTCGTGAACCTGGTCAACGTCGTCAGGACCGACTCGTTCGGCCCCCGCAAGGGCAGCGTCCCACTGATGGTCGAGTTCCGGGTGAACCCCGAGACGGCCCCGTTCCTGGTGTCGTCGACGCGGTCGTTCGTGTGGGTCACCCCCCGCACCGACCGCCTGCGCGCCGCCATCCGTCCCGTCGGCGACGGCGGCCTGGTCGGGGTGTTCCGCACCCTGGTGTCGGACATCGCCGACGCCGGTGCCTCGGGTCGGTGGGGCAACGTCCACCCGTACACGCCCGAAGGCCTGGCCGCCGCGAGGGCGCACCTGTCGTACTACGACCTGACCGACGTCGACGTACTGGCGCACCCGGACACCGACGTCACCCCGTTGGGTCTGGACGTGTGCGTTCGGACCGGGTGGGTGCCCGTCGGGTGGGCGGTCGTGCTCCCCACCGACCGCGAGTTCGTCGGGTTCGCGGTCGTGTCGGACGACCGGTACCTGGTCGTCGTCCACAACTCGTCAAGGGCCGTGGCGGTGGTGCGCCCGTGAGGGCGTGGGTCGAACAGGCCCTGGCCGACATGCCCTTGTCCGAGGACGCCGAGGGGTACCTGCTGGGTCGGGGGATGCGGGGGGAACGCATCGCCGAGATCGGGGTCGCGCTGTGGAACCCACTGCGCGTCCCGGGTGAACCCCCGGACCCGGAGTTCCACAAGACGGTCGGGTACCGGGGGGCGTACGTCGCGGGCACCCTGGCGTTCCCCCTGCGCGCCCCCCACGGGGACGTCATCGGCATCGAGTTCCGGGCGTGGTCCGGCGAGAAGCGGATGCGCCAGTACCTCCTCCCCGAGTCCGCGTGGTCACCCCTGTTCGCGGGCATGACGCCGTCCGTGATGCGACGCATCTGGGACGGCGGGGACGTGTGGGTGGTCGAGGGCATCTTCGACGCGGTTGCCCTCGAACACGTCGTCCCGCCGACGGACGCCGTGCTGGCGACCCTGCGGGCCAGGGTGTCGAAGGCACACGCCGAGTTCCTGTCCCGGTTCTGCCTGGGGACGGTCCACATGGTCTACGACCAGGACGAGACGGGCCGCAACATGACCTTCGGGTACACCGACTCCACCACGAAGAAGAGGGTGTGGGGGGCGTTGGACACGCTCCGTCGGGTAGGGGTCCAGTGCCGGGATGTCCCCTACACGGGGGGCAAGGACCCCGGCGAGGTATGGGACTCCGGTGGAGCACCCGCACTCAGACGCGCTTTCGCTAGGAGCATCACATGAGCGCACCGTACAAGGCCGAACAGGAAGTCTACGATCTGATGAAGGAGGTCGTCGCCAACTACCACCCCGACCTGGCCCTGGTCGTCGACGAGATCGCCATCGTGTTCCGTGAGAAGGCGTCGAAGGCGGGGGGCAAGATCGTCCTCGGCAAGCCCGCCAAGGCGTCGCCCCTGTTCGGGGTCCTCGGCGACACCGACTACAAGTTCATCCTCACCATCGCCGCCGACGAGTGGGCCAACCTGTCGAACCGTCAGCGGCAGGCCCTGATGGACTCCATGCTGTGCGCGTGCCGCGTCGAGGAGGACGACAACGGCAACCCCTTGTGCGGCATCGCCATCCCCGACGTGTCGTACTTCTACGACGAACTCGACCGGTGGGGCGACTGGCGTCCCCGCCCGCCCGAGGACGGCCCGGAGTCCCCGCTGGAGCGGATCTTCGGCAAGAAGTTCGCGAAGGACATCGAGTCCGTCGACGGGACCGTCGAGTAACCGACCCACCGACCGGAGGAACCCGTGGCACTCGACACGCGATACCGACCGACCAAGTTCGACGACGTCATCGGCCAGGACGCATCCGTGAAGGTGCTCCGCCAGTTCGTCCGGTCGGGGACCGGGTTCCACCAGTCCTACGTGTTCTGCGGGTTCCACGGTTCTGGGAAGACCACGATGGGTCGCATCCTCGCACGGGCCCTCCTGTGCGAGGCCCCCGTCGACGGTGACCCGTGCGATCAGTGTTCGTCGTGTACGTCCATCCTCGAACGCGGGTCGTCGGAGTGCTTCACCGAGTTCGACGCCGCGACCAACTCGGGCAAGGACGACATCCGGTCCATCGTCGAGACGCTGAACTACGACACGTTCAGCGGGAAGCGCCGCATCTACCTGATGGACGAGGCGCACCGACTGTCGAAGGACGCCCTGGACGCCCTCCTGAAGCCGATGGAGGACACCGTCCACGGGTCCGACGACAAGTTGCTGGTGTGCATCTTCTGTACGACCGAACCCGAGCGGATGCGGTCGACGATCTTCTCCCGGTGCGCCCCCGCGTTCGTCATCCGGCGAGTCACCCCCGAACGCATCGCCGACCGGCTCGCCCACGTGTGCGACCGTGAGGGCATCGCCTACGATCGGGATGCCCTGGTGTTGATCGCCGAGGCGACTGAGTGCCACATCCGCGACGGGCTGAAGTCCCTCGAGGGCGTGTCGATGCTAGGCGGGGCGACAGTCGACAACGTGCGGTCGTACCTGCGCCTGAACGTCAACGCCCAGTACCTCGACATCCTGTCGTCCATCGGGACGGACCTGCCCCGCGTCCTCAGCCTGGCCGAACAGGTGTTGCAGTCCGTGTCCCCGGCGACGGCGTACGAGCGCCTCGCGGAGGCGTCGATGCTCGCGTACCGGGTGTCGATGAACGCGGCCCGTCCGCCGTCCTACTGGCCCAGGGAGACCATCGAAGAGATCGGGCGTCGCCACGGGGACCACCTCGTCGGGTTCGCGGACACGTTCGCGTCCCGCCCCGGGAACCCGGTCGCCGCCACCCTATCGTGCGACCTGTCCGTGCTGCACCACAACCGGGCCGGTTCGTGGTCGGCCAAGCCCCGGACCGTCGCCGGTCCCGCCCCCGTACTGGACACGACCGCGTCCGCGCCAACGCCCGCCGCCGCGCCCCAGGTTCCGATCCCGCCGCCGCCGGCACAAACACAAGAAGTCCGACAACAGCAACGGGTCGCGGGTACGGTTAGCGCGGAAGCCCGAACCGCCCCACCAGCACCGCCGGCCTCGGCCTACGTGAACGACGGTGGGGTCTACATCGATCCTCGGGCTGTCGGTCGGAGGCCTTCGGAACATGGGACCAACCGGACGCAGGGGGCCGTGCCTCCGATGGGGCCATCCGAGTTCAGCAGCGTGCTGTCCCGACTCGTCAGCGAGTTCTCGCTGAATGTCGGAGTTTCGCCAACGTAGGCCCACGAGCTGGGCCGTCATCGAACTGACTCGTGCCGGGGAACGGAAGGCCGATGAGGGGGTCCTCGCGCCCCTGATCCGGGAGGCCCTGGCCCTACCGATCGGCCACCCGGTGTTCGTTCCGTCGAAGGCGTACACGAACGGCGGCCGCAGGGTGACCGTCCACCTGATGGAGGGGTACGCCTTCGTCGGTTCGGACGGACACGATCTGTCCATCCCGCACCGTCACGAACATCCGTACGTCAAGCGCCTGCTGATGTCCCAGTCCCCGGGCGGTGGCCGGGCGATCTCCGTCGTGCCCGACTCGGTCGTCCAGCAGATGGAGGCCGACCTGGCGAAGCACGTCGGCGACGACGTGCATGTGGGGTCGACGGTGGTGGTGAACAACGGCATGTATGCTAGGATGGTCGGCGAGGTGCTGGGGACGACCCCGTCCGGGGACCTGGTTGTCCGGTTCCAGATGAGGTCGCTCGACCTGATTGCCGAGGTCCCCCGGGCCTTCGCGGTGCCTTCGGACGGTGGGGATGGGGATGTCTGACTGGTCGAGCGGGTACAAGGTCATGTCGTCTCGGGACATCGAGACTCGGTTCGCCGTCGAGGACGGGATGGCGTACCTGGACTTCTCCGCCGACGAACACATCAGCGACGACTCCGAGGAGAAGCTGGACCGGGTGCGCGGCATCCTGGACCGCATCCCGCCCCGCGAGGCCGACTTCGTCGACCTCTACTACTTCAAGCAGAAACGGCAGACGGACATCGCCGCCATCTTCCGGGTCAGCCAGCCGACGGTTTGCTACCGGCTCCAGCGCGCCGCCGAACGGATCCGGTTCCTGCTCCAGCTGCCGGAGTTCGACGTCGACGCGGCCCGGCACATCATCCGGGCCACCCTGGACGATCCGATGGATGCGGAGATCCTGGTCCGGATGTACGAGACCACCTGCCAGTCCGAGGTCGCCAAGATCATGGGGGTGTCGCAGGGGTTCGTCCGACACCGGTTCATCCGGTCGATCAACCGGATCCGGGCCGCGGGACACGCCGAGATCGCCACGATGTTCGACATCATCGGTGCGAACCTGAACATCCTGCGCGAGGTACAGCGCCCGTTCCCGGATACCGGCGTCAAGCGCATTCTGGCCTGACGGTGGACCGCCTATCACGACGGCGGGGGTAGGAGATCCGGATGGCGTCCCTGCCCGCACACCGTCGCGTCGTACTGGCCCGCGCCATCGCGGCCAGGTACCTGACCGAGGTCTCCCGGCCAGAGTACCGCCTGTCCATCCTCACCGGGTCGGACGAGCGCGTCCACGTCCCGAGTATGCTCGCCGGGCTGCGCGACGGTCGACTGAAGTTCGGGTCCGTGGACGCCCCGGTCGACATCGGCATCCGCGAGGAGTTCGACTCGGTCGCCGTCTGGTCCCCCGACGCGGACACCCTGCGGAAGATCGCCGCCTGGTTCGAGTCCCGAGGGTTCGAGACGTCGGGAGTCCACTGATGGCGGCCACCCGTGTCCAGTTCGACGCCACGTACACCAGCGGGACCGGGACCAACCTGTACCGGTTCACCATCTGCGTGAACGTCGCGGGTGTCGTCGGGGTGCGGGACATCCGGACCCCGTACGGTCTGCTCATCGACTCGATGACCAGCGTCCCGCAGTCGGTCGTGAACGACATCAACGCCGCCATCGCCCAGGTGGAGACCATCCTCGCCATGACCTCCGCAGTCAACGGGACCCTCACCTTCGTCGCGGAGGGGTCGAAGGACGTCACCTTCGCCACCCCGATGGCGAGCACCAACTACCGCGTCCACCTGTCACCGTCCGACTTCGTCCCGGTCCGCGTGACGAACGTCCTGACGACCGGCTTCACAGTCCAGGTCGGCGTCACCTTCACCGGGACCGTCGGGTACGACGTGTTCGTCTGAGGACCCCCGATGCCGCAACCCCCGTTCAAGACCGACGTCCTCCGGATCGAGCCATCCGCAGCGGGCACGCGCACCATCGACCGTGACCCGGCGGTGGGCGAACTCCGGTTCACCGACCCTTCGTTCCCGGCGGGTGTCGTCCTCGCCGACCTCGTCGGCATCCAGACCATCAACAACACCGTCGTCGTCGGCACCGGCGGTGGGGCCCAGTTCACCACCATCCAGGACGCCATCGACGCGCTCCCGACCACCGGGTCGGCGACGAACCCCCAGGTCGTCCTGGTGTTCCCCGGCACCTACAACGAGAAACTGACCATCGACAAGGACGGTGTCGTCCTCGCGGGGCAGGGCCTCGTCCGGATCGTCAACGGCGACTCGGACCCGACCGTCCACGTCGTCCAGGGGTCCGTCACGCAGGTCCCCAGGTTCGTTCGGTTCTTGAACGTGACGGTGGTCGCCGAGGACGACGGGGCGGCGTGCATCCACCTCGACGGATCGAACACCTACGCCACCGGGTCGTTCACGATCGTCACCGCCCCCCTCGCCGTCGGCGACCAGGTGTTCGTGGACGGCCTGCCCCTCACCGGCGTCGCCGCCGGCCGCACCAGTGGGGCCAACAACTTCAACTGCACCCTCGGCACCACGGCGGCCCTGGCCGCCGAGATCGTCGCCGCCCTGAACGATCCCGCCAACGCGTTCGCCGGGACCGTCACCGCCGTCCTGGACGGTTCCGACGTCGACCTGACGGCCGTCACGCCCGGAGCCGTCGGGAACACGATCACCCTGTCCGTCGCCACCGTCCCGCCCGGTGGCATCACCGCCAGTGGTCCGACCATGACCGGCGGTGGGGGGTTGGACTCACTGGTCGGCGTCGACGGCATCGGGGTGTTCGGTTGTGAACTCGTCGCATCCGGCATCGGGTCGAAGCAGGTGCTCGCGGACAGTGTGAACCACGTGCGGGTCGTCGGCGGTACGTGGGACGGTTCCTCGTCGACCTCGGTGTCCACCGTGGCCCAGACCGCATCGTTCGTCGTCGACGGGGTCGGGTGGGTCAACGACATCGAGGTCGCGTACGACACGGGGTCTCCCGAACCCGATGCCCCCGGCGAGGGGTGGGAACTGCGGAACGTGGGTCGGGCCGGCACCCTGCTCGTCAACCTCATCGGCGCGGGGTCCACCCTCGTGTCGAACTGTCCGATCGTCGGGCACACGACGCACAACGGCGACCGTACGTTCCGGGCCGTCGGGTCCGGGTTCGGCAACATGCTGATCGAGGACACCGTCGCCGCCACCCTGGTGAACTGCACCCGCGGGACGGTCGGCGGGGTCGGGGCCGGCACCCTGCGGGAGACGATGTCGGTCGGCACGGTGTCGTTCTTCGCATCCGCGCTGGAGGTC
>Ga0214923_10008403_pt1 | contig 11003 bp, 12 predicted proteins | sample LL1510_MetaG_FD_177993 | JGI IMG/M metagenome (GOLD analysis project Ga0214923, IMG submission 177993) | Freshwater microbial communities from Lake Lanier, Atlanta, Georgia, United States - LL-1510 | ecosystem: Environmental > Aquatic > Freshwater > Lake | place: USA: Georgia | collected...
GTTCTTTAGCCCAGCGGCGATTCCCATCCATGATCATGGCTAGATGCCGCAAGGCAGGCGGTTGTGCTACATGCATAATGGCGAAGAATAGTGAAAATTTTCCGTATCGTCAACCCATAAAACGTCCCAACGTCTCTCAGGATCTGCAGCCATCCGCAAACCCTCGACGAGGCCTAAAAATTCATTTACCCTGCTCGACATGCATATCATCGATGGCAAAGCCCTTGCCGCTCGTATCAAGCACGACCTCGTGAGCGAGGTCCGTGCCCTTGCTAAAGTACCGCGTCTCAACGTGTTGCTTGTGGGAAACGATGCCGCGTCGCGCCTCTACGTCAACCTCAAAAAACAAGCGGGAGTCGAGACAGGTATCCAGGTTCACGTGGAAGAAAAACCCGCCACATCGTCTCAAGCAGAGCTAGAAGCAATCATCGATGCTTGGAATCAAGATCCGGCTGTCAACGCCATTTTGATTCAACTCCCTCTCCCCATAAATTTTGATACACATGCATTAATCAATCGCATCGCTTTGACAAAAGATGCGGACGGATTTCATCCAAACAACCCTAATCCGTTATCTCCACTACACGAAGGCATTTTACGATTGATCAGTCAGACGCCATTAAGACTAGCGGGCGCGCAGGGCGTCATCGTGGCAAATTCTGAAATATTCGCCAATCCCTTAAAACACATTCTTCAAACAGGCGGCGTCTCAGTCGATGTCATGCATCCGGATGAACTTAACAAATCACGCATGCAAGAAGCTGATCTCATTATTTCTGCCGTAGGAAGACCCGAATATCTGCCCGCATCGTGGGTAAAAGATAACGCCGTTCTCATTGATGTAGGTACAACAAAAGTCGATGGAAAAACCATTGGCGATTTTGAACGATCAAGCATCGAAAACACGGACTGCTGGCTCACACCTGTTCCAGGTGGCGTCGGTCCAATGACGGTCGCATTACTACTCAAGAACGTGTACCAGTTGACAAAGCAGTCTTCTTCTCGCGTTGCTGTTTAAAACGCACACGCCAAGCAGCTAAAAAGACAAAAAGGATATAGACAAGCGTGATGGCTAAGCTGTGCCACGTAAAATTCAATGCAAGTTCCACAAATGACACTTGACGCTTGAACATGACATATAACATTTCGAGCAGCGTACCAAACAACACAAAGATGGCGCTCACAACACCCGCATCGCGCCATGTAGGAAGATGTCTTCCATAAGCCAAACGCGCAAATACATACGTAACACCTGCATGATATACGTAGGACAATGGAATAGATAAATCCGGCAACGGCGTCCACTCAATCCAAGGAATAAAATACAAAAGAACGTAAATCATTGAAAAACGCGGGATGAGCCAAAAAAATGCGCGAAAAAATATATGGCGATTCATAGAGATTCTCTAAATAGAATACGCTGTATCAAACCAAAAAGATACATTCCCATTAATAACACAACAACAAACAAGCGAATAAGCCTTGATGAAGCACGTCGTTGTTTTTCAAATGCTTTAAACGCCATCGAGCACACCATTAATCCGTTAATACCGACAAATACCGAACCGATAAATCCAATCGTCGCCAAAAAATCTCGAGAAAAAAACACCAACATCAAGAGCGGTACGGAAAGAGCGGCAGCTGCGGCTTGTTTAGCATTCATCTGATAATCCAAGTCAAAGGTTTCTTTCACATCTTCTGCCATTGTTAAATACGCTGTCATAACAGACAATAAACCCAATAATGGAATCAATAACGCCCAAGCTTCAGGTAACACAGAGATGATATCCGTCACGGTTTTTAATGGATATCCCCTTGCCGCCAAAAATATTCCTACGCCAAAGAGCCACGACAATCCAGCAGAGAGTAATGAGCCAATCGCCACCGCAGACAACGCAACGCGCTTTTGTCTTTTAACAAGATCAATCGTTTCTCCAACGGCTGACATGCCTGAAAGCGAATAGAGAAAAATTCCAAATGGCAAATACCAATGCGCCCAACCGTCAAAACGAACATAAACGCTATCAACAAATGGCCAAGCAACAGCGACCGCTAACAAAATCGCAAGCATCTTTGCGCTGGTTGCTAAACTGTTGACGCGCGCCACCGCCTTCAATCCAAACAACATAGAAGCGCTTCCAATCAACCAAAAAAATAGTTGCCACAATCCGAGCGGAATATGTAAACCTGCCGCCCGCGCCAAAATTGAGATAAACTCACCGCCCAAAATAATATACGCAAATAGCGAGGCAAAAATCTGTAAAGGATATGTGATCTGTGCAACCACATGAAAAAAAGGATCCAATCGTCGCTTAACCAGCCCCGTTAAGCGCATACGCTTATGCTCTGACAACAACAACCCGGCAAATAATACATGGGTAACCGTTGATGCGATCGCCAGCAACGCAAACAAAGCCGTACCCTGCCAAAAACCGACAGCCGCAAATGCAGCCGGCAAACCAAAAATCCCAGCGCCAATGATTGTGCCCACCATCGACAAAGATGCGTAAAGGACGGTACGGAACTGATACTTCATTACTCGTATTATACAACATCGCTTAAAACACTGAGGAACGCCAACTCTTGCGTCGTAAAACACACAAAAATCCCATATTTTCCCCTGCATGCTACTTGATCGCTTGCGCTTTTTCACACGCGTTTTTATGAAAAATCAGGCCTCAATCAGAGAACTTGCATGACTTGTTTCCGCACCGTAAGGTTATTCCGTTATGTCCCAACTAGAACGCCTAACCCCGCAAAATCTCGAAGCGGAACAGTCGTTTTTAGGCTCTTTGCTCTTAGATAAAGACGCCATCATTAAAGTTGCCGACATGTTGCAACCGGAAGATTTTTATCATGACAATCACCGCCGAATTTATGAAGCGATGATCGATCTTTATCGCAAATCAGATCCAATCGACTTACTCTCGCTCGGAAATCGCTTACAAGAAAAAAACGAACTCGAGCAAATTGGCGGACGCGCACAACTCATCAGCCTTGCAAATGCCGTTCCAACCGCGAGTAACGTCGTCCATTACGGAGAAATCATTCAGAAAAAAGCGACAATGCGTCGTCTCCTTCAGGCCGCAGGTGAAATAACGGCACTGGGATACGATCAAGCTGAAGACGTGGCCACGCTCCTCGATCAAGCCGAAAGCAAGTTATTCAACGTCTCGCAAAAATTCATGAAGCGCTCATTCACGCCAATCCGTGACGTGCTTTCTGACGCATTTGAGCGCATCGATGAGCTCCATCGTGAAAAAGGAAAGTTACGCGGTATTCCTACCGGTTATCTAGAACTGGATTCATTACTTGGTGGTCTGCAACGCAGCGATTTGGTCATTCTGGCGGCACGCCCTTCATGTGGAAAAACTGCCTTTGCGCTCGACATCGCAAGACAAGCCGCAACCAAAAAACGTTTACCCGTAGGCATCTTCTCACTCGAAATGTCCAAAGAGCAATTGGTTGACCGTATGATTTGTTCCGAAGCTAATGTTGATCTAGGTCGAATGCGTACTGGTAAATTAAATGAAGGTGGTGAACACAGTGATTTTGAACGCATCGGTCATGCGCTAGGCATTTTGTCTGAGGCGCCGATTTATATTGACGACTCGGCCAATGCAAACATCATGGAAATTCGTACCAAAGCACGCCGTCTACAAATGGAACACGGTCTTGGCATGTTAGTGATCGATTACTTACAACTCATGGAAAGTCGTTCCAAAAGCGCCGATGCAAGTCGTGTACAAGAAGTCGCAGAAATAACGAGAGGTTTAAAGTCTATCGCGCGTGAACTCAACATACCTGTGTTGGCATTATCTCAGCTTTCGCGTTCAGTAGAGTTGCAAAAACCTGCGATCCCTCGCTTAGCGCACTTGCGTGAATCAGGCTCAATCGAGCAAGACGCCGATGTCGTTATGTTTATTTATCGTAAAGCATCCGATAAAAATTATCGTCCGGAAGACCTATCACCGGAAGAGCAAAACTTGGCAGAGATCCACGTCGCAAAACATCGTAACGGCCCAACCGGTGTCATCAAACTCTTCTTTGATGGCCCTCGCGCAAGCTTTCGCAATCTCTCAAAGAACGATATGGGTTCCGGCCGTCCTCTCCCGCCCGGTCCGGGTGGAGCCCCACTGTCCGGCACTCCAAGTGGAGGAAATCTACCTCCCGGATCAGCCATGGTCGGCTCCGGAGTTCCGTTCTAAAATACTTCGCGAGTCACATCTATTTATCACAACTATTTTTCTATGTTTTCAAAACTCAAACAATTCAAAGATCTCAAAGACAAAGCTAAACAACTTCAAGACATGCTCGCGCAAGAGACAGCAGAGGGTGATGCCGGCTGGGGAAAGGTAAAAGTAAAAATGAACGGCAATCAACAAGTTTTAGAAGTCGCCATTGACCCTTCACTAATGGACAATCGCGAAAAATTGCAGGATCTTGTCCGTGATGCAACCAATGATGCCGTGAAAAAAATTCAATTAGTCATGGCAAAAAAAATTCGTGAAACCGGCGGCCTTGATCTTGCAAATGAAATGGGCGACCTCATGAAATAAATGTCAAAGCTTCCCGATCCGATACAAAATGCCGCAGCGGCATTTGATACCCTGCCCGGCGTCGGACCTCGGGCTGCTTTGCGTTATGCATATTGGCTGGTGACGCAGCCTCGTGAAATCATTGAACAATTTGCCCGAGCTCTTCAAGGATTAGCAAATCAATTACGAACCTGTGACATCTGCGGGCAATGGTCTGATCGCTCGCCATGCGCGATATGCACTGATCCGTCACGTGACGCATCGTTAATCTGCGTTATTGCAACCTCACCCGATATTCGAGCGATCGAAGAAACCGGCGTTTTCAAAGGACGCTATCATGTCCTTGGCGGAACCATTGATCCGATTGAAGGCCGAACACCTGACACATTAGCTATTGGTCGATTACTGTCACGCCTTAAATCCTCACCCGAGATAAGCGAAGTGATACTTGCTCTAGACGCGGATATTCCGGGAGATGTCACAACGCTTTTTATTCGCAAGCAACTAGAGCCATTGCGCAGAAAAGTCACTCGCTTAGCACGCGGACTACCCACCGGCGCTGCTCTGGAATATGCAGATGCATATACCCTCGCTGATGCACTCAAAAACCGCAGAGAGCAATAATAATTTTTAAACCTGATAAACAAGTAAAATCAAAAAAAATCCATACGCAAACACCCATACAAACAAGAGCACAAGTGTTTGCATGGGTGTAAGATTTAACGCTTCCAGCTGGCCAGCAGAGCCTGTACGATCAGGTCCTGCTGATCCTGTCGCAAATTCGCCCAGCTGAGGCCCGCCTCACAAAGATCGATTTTCACCTCAGGATGATTGGCCCTCCACGCATTCCACTTGGAAACCTCACCCGTCTTGAGCAACGCGATCATCTCTTCCTTGGTCATACGAGCCTCCGATCAATGGGTGTTGTACAAAAAGAGCAACGTCGTAACATGCATTTAAATACACATTTTGTCAAGAGACGGTCTAAATAATTTAGATAATAAAAAGAAGTATTTGAGGCAAAAAAATGAGCCAATATGGCTCATTTTTTACGCGATTTTTGTGATCTTCACCTTAGTGAAATGCTGACGGTGACCCGTGCGGCGCGTATAGCGACTCTTGGCTTTGTACTTTACAACCTCGATCTTGGCAGCACGACCGTGTGAAACAACTTCACCCGAAACCTTGCCGGACACTATCGGAGCACCAATATTCAATGCGTCGCCATCAAAAGTAAGCAATGCTTCAAATGAAACAGCTTCCCCAGGTTGGGCCTCTAACTTCTCGATAGTCACAACATCTCCCTCTTTAACAAGGTATTGCTTGCCACCGGTCTTAATAACAGCATTCATAGATTTATGAGAATGCGCGTAGCTTAGCGGAACCTCTAAATCCTGTCAACCCATAGAAAGGGTATTTTTTTGGCTAAAAATCAAGCTTATCTCCTACCTTGATACCATAACGCTCTACTCCTCCCGCCGACAGTTCTAAGATCTGATTTGCCTTAGCCTTTGGGAAATGAGTAGCCGGAATATCGCCCGTAAAAGATGGTGGGGGCATATTTGGCGCAATCTCGACCACAACACCATCTAGTAGCCAAATCATATCAAGAGCAAATTGCATACGATTCATCCAAAAAGGATGTAGATCTGTAACGGGCATCAAAAATAACATTCCCGTATCATCTTCCATCATAAGACGGTCTGATAACCCCTGCCTAATTCCATCCGGGTCAGACACCGTTTCAACTTTGAGAATTTTGCCGTTAATGTCATACGTTTGATAAACCGTTGAGCGCATTTGTGACTGCACGGACTTCTGATTCTGTAGAGCCGGTACAAATACTATGGAGTTGATGCGTGCACCTAAATCAAAATACCACCAGCCAAAAAAACTGACGGCAATAACGACAAGAGCAATTTTTCCAAACAGAAACGAGCGTGATATCATATGATTATTTTTTTAGACGCTGAGCGTATTTACCTGCAGCAAATGAAAGGCCCGCTGTCGCAAGAATTAAAAAGGATAAAACGGCAATTTTCCCACGAGTCTGAAGAGATAAAGCTAACAAACCACAAGCAAGAGACAGTCCCCACATCACACACACAACTTGTCTTTGTGAAAGACCGGCGTCTAATAATTTGAAATGCAAATGCGTTTTATCACCTTGAAACGGCGATACACCTCGTAATAATCGTCCTGAAATAACCAGAGACGCATCAACCAACGGTAAACCTAGCGCCATAAGCCCTGTCGCAAGTTTTGCGCTTCCAACAATCGATAAAAATCCTAAACAAAATCCTGCGATGGTACTTCCGGACTCGCCTAAAAATTGCTTCGCCGGATGAAAATTCATTGGTAAAAATCCTAGGTATGCTCCTCCGACAATCGCCGCAAGCAGTGCAACATCAGGCTGATAATACATGCCAAGAGCCAATGCAAGAATCAAAAAACATCCGATAATCGTCTGACCGGAAACAAGACCGTCAATGCCATCCATTAACTTTGTGGCATACGTCACGATTAACAACCAAAGCATCGTCGGCAATGCAGTGAACGGTAAAAATAACGCCGACCCATCCACCCAATGCGTAACATGCGTGATACGCGTACCGCTCAAGACAACAATGGCCGATGCGATAACCGGAAAAATGATTTGCATCCCCGGAGGGAGATCAAACGCATCATCTAAAAGTCCACCAAATAATAGCACGATGATCCCTCCTAAAAATCCATACATGGCTGGCGTAAGTGGAACAAAAAATGAGGCCATTAATAAAATAACGACACCAATACCCAAGCCTCCCCACAGCGCAATTGGTCGCTCATGAATTTTTCTTCCTCCTTTTGGCAGATCGATAATGCGTGCATACAAAGCAACTCTTCGACTTAAAAGCGCAAAGAGTAAACTGATAATCGCTGTGCCTGCAGCCATCAGAAACAATGAGAAATACACCATTTACTACCATAATTCCATGTCCATGATCGATTGACAAATGCGTTCTTTCATGGTCAGGTTTTGACGGAGGCCGCTATGGTCAAAAGCTCATTTGAGCAAGCGACCGTTCCGCCACCTTCGAACGGTCCGCTCTACGAAGTACATTTGTACTATCCAAATAATTTTCCGCTTGCAAAAAGCGTCGGTCAGTATCTTAAAAAGAATATCGATATCCAAGACCACATGATCACGACGTTTGAGCATAGCGTGCTCACGTCCAGCGTTCTCAGACACAACGCAAATTTGATCATTGTTGAAATCGATGAGTTCTGCCACCAGGAAACAGTTCTCATAACCGCTCGTACGTACTTTGATCGACCGATTCCGATCATTACGCACGCGACCCTACACTGTCAGCTGCAACTTGAATTGATGAAAAAACACCATGTCATCGGTTTCTTCATCGATTATGACTTTCATGAATTGGCTCGACTGATTCAAAAAACACTTCTGTAATTACTCCTCTTTAAAGCCCGATCATCTGATCGGGCTTTATGATTATTCAACGCCAAGCGATCCATCCTCCCGCAACACAACCGTTTGCGTTCTTTTTACTCCTTGTCGCAATAAAAGATCCGCGAGCTGATTTTCTACACGATCCTGAATGACACGACGTAATGGACGCGCACCAAAAATTGGATCAAATCCGGCTTGAGCAAGCTCCTCAACCGCGGCATCCTCTGCACGAAACTGAATACCTTTTTCTTGAAGGCGCTTCGCAACCGAGTTCAACAATATCCATGCTATCTGCGTCACGTCATCTAAGGTCAACGGCTTAAAGACAATGATTCCATCAAAACGATTCAAGAACTCCGGTCTAAATACGCCTTTAAGTTCTCGCTCGAGCAACGCGGTACGAATATGTTCAACCGAAGTACCAGACTGAACTTCTTGTTGGATAAATTCCGTGCCAGCATTAGAAGTGGCAATCAATACGACATTGCTAAAATCAACCGTACGACCGACACCATCTGTAAGACGGCCATCATCCATAACCTGCAAAAACAAGGTCAAAATATCAGGATGTGCCTTTTCTAATTCATCGAGCAATACAATACTGAATGGCTGTTTACGAACCGCTTCCGTCAATAATCCTCCGCGATTATCACCCGACTCGCCAATAATTCGTGTTACCGACAGAGGCGATTGATATTCAGACATGTCCAAACGAATCATCATTGACTCGCTGCCAAAATATTCGGCCGCCAATGCTTTTGCGAGCTCGGTTTTACCAACACCTGTCGGACCCAAAAATAAAAAATTTGCAATCGGACGAGATCCGCTTCGCATCTCTGTTCTGGCGCGACGCATCGCTTGTGAAACAGCCTTTACCGCTTCTTCTTGTCCAACGACACGTCGATGCAAATGCTCTTCCATGTCGAGTAATTTTTGACTTTCATCCTGCGTAACGGCCTCTACGGGGACATGGGCTTTTTCACGAATGACACGCGCCACCTCCTCAGCAGCAACCATCGCCTGATCTCCGCGTTCTTTACGTGCGATAACCGCCGCTTCAGATAAAACATTCATTGCCGACTCCGGTAAACGCACATCTCGCAAATATCGTCCGGCAAGCAACGCAGCTTTTTCAATCGCGGCATACGTGAAAAAGATGTGATTTTGATATTCAATGTATCCCCCCTTCCCCATCAAGACACGTATCGCGCTATCCGTATCTAATTCCGGAACTTCCACTTTAATCAACTTTTGTCCCAAGGTGCGACGTTCAAGATAAGACGTCCAAGCGGATGGCGTTGTCGTCGCGATGACGATACAATATCCCTTTTCAATCTCTGCGGACAGCATCTCCGCTAAATCCATCGTTCCGGACCCAACCAAAGACTCTATGCCGTTCATGACGAGAATAATATTTCCTGAAATCGCAACTTCTTGAAGCATAGAAAGCAAGCGCTGCGGCGCAAGCGCCGGATCCCCCGCCGCCAAAACTTGAGCAACATTTACCGATACTAGGCGACGATCAAATAATTCCGGCGGCACATCTTCTTCAACCATGCGACGCGCGAGACCATCCACCAAAGCACTTTTTCCAACACCTGCTTCACCCACCAGGATGACCGATCGTCGCCCGCTTTCAATCGCGCGTAACAATTCTTGCATTTCACGTTCACGTCCGATAAGTGGCGCGACATATCCGCGGCGAGCCAATTGAGTCAAATCCTCACTAAAGCGATCAAGATACGGCGTCTGCTGCGCGGTCATCGCGCGATTCATCACGCCAGATGGTTTAAGCGACGCAAGCATGACAAAACGCTCTTGCTCTTCACGCATTGCTTCCTGTGATTTGATCCATTCAGCCACATGTAACACATGACGCGGCGGATACCCAGCTTCATCAAAAACATGCTGAATATCCGGATCCGCCATAAATGCACGAACAAATATCTCAACTGTACCAACATGTTTTCTTCCGGAAATTTCCGCATCCGCAGCCGCCTGCAACAAAACGGTTTTTGCCGCAATACTCATGGAAGGCGGGCCCCCATCAGCTCCTTGTTGTACCAAACGCGCCAATCCATCACGCACTTTTTCAAAATCCAATCCCAACCGCATGAAAAAAATACCACCAGCTGCTGTTCCAAGCGCCGCAGAAAAAAGATGTGGGACCAGAACTTCCGCTCGCTCAAGCCTATCAGCCAATCCATACGCTTTTTCTAATAGTTCCCAAGCGGCATCCGTAAAATAGGGCGACACATCTCTGACAATATCTCGCGCAGCCGCCGTATTTGACTCTTCATGTATCGGTTTGCCCCAACGCGGAAGGATACGCGTTTGATCGCTATACACTCGGATGCGAAATATAAAAAAACACAACAAGATCAACGCCATCCAAAACGGTATCGGGAGCGTTGTTTCGAGCCAAACGTCAAGACGTAAAACATCCGACAGCGATTCTAACTGAAATAATCCAAGGATAAACCAGCCAAATGACGCGACGATGCCAACACCCAACATGGCGTGAAACACTGTATGGATCCATTTGCGAGTTGTTCGCAAGGCAAACATGTCACGCTCAACGCGTGCAAGCCACACCAAATGCCCAACATCCGTCGCGATACTTACTCCGGCACCACGACAAGCCTTACAAGATTGCGATGCGCGCGAATCTCCGTGACAAACCGGACATAACAAAGGAGCTGGTTGTTCCATATTACGCTTGACTGATAAATCGCAATAAACTTTGCGCGAACAGAACAAATGATACGACCGGCAAAATCATCCAGATAAAAAGCATAACGCTATAAGCAAATGCTTCCGCGCATAGACCGATCACCCGACCGATAAGGACGACAAAACGCATGAACACGCTCACGATTCGACCAGATAGATCGTACTGCCCATACATCGGAACAAAAAAATTCTTCAACCACAAAGAAAGCCCGGCACTATCCCATCGATAACGCAAGCCTCGCATACACCAGCGCGCTGCCTCAAAAAGACCATCTGTG
>Ga0214923_10008404_pt1 | contig 11000 bp, 39 predicted proteins | sample LL1510_MetaG_FD_177993 | JGI IMG/M metagenome (GOLD analysis project Ga0214923, IMG submission 177993) | Freshwater microbial communities from Lake Lanier, Atlanta, Georgia, United States - LL-1510 | ecosystem: Environmental > Aquatic > Freshwater > Lake | place: USA: Georgia | collected...
TCTTGATTTGGTCTTGTCTGATTTTCTCCCAAATGTCATCCATCTTGGGCAGTTTAACTTTGTTGGATTTAGATGTTTTGCTCATACATCTAATATAATCTAAACTTAAACTTTGTCAATCCCTGTTTAGAAAAATATTTAAGATATATACAGCTAGAATAACCCCAAAGATATAATAATAATTCATTATTTAATTACTCCTTATTTGCAATTGCTCTCTTTGCACTTACTCTTTTTAACATAGCTTCTAGACGCTCAACTTCTTCCTCGTACCCATATTTCTGCCATTGTTTAAGATGTGAAATTTGATCAACAATTGCATCTTGAATTAATGACCAATCATCTCTAGTAAAATGTTTATCAGTATATTCGCTCATAGGTCTACTATAACCTTTATTTATTTGATGTCAATTTATATTTATTTATAACTGCAAGATAGCTATTTCGCTTTTTGCTCTTATGCTTTCTATAAGTCTTATATCTTTTCTTTATTTTAGTTTGTTTATTTAGCCTATATTGAATAGGATTTAAATCATAAGATACATATTTAGCTCTAATAAATTTATAAATTGGATATAGCCCCGAACTGAAAGCTGTTACAAGAATTGCCCATGCTGTTAGATGATTCATATATTTGCCTCTAATTTATTTAGTATTTGCATTATAAGACTTTTATTTTCGTCTGTCAAGTTGGCACTATATTTATTTAAAAGAATATGAATGCTATCATTTCTAAAACATTTAAGTATATACCAATCAAAAGGATAACCCATATTTTTACTATCCCATTCAGTATTTAAACAATAATAAAGATAAGCAAGCTCGTCCTCAGACATAGCTTTTATTTGATTATTTGTAATCATTATTTTACTTAATATGATTAGCAAAATGGATTAGTGCCATTCCTGCAAGCATCATTAAAGTAGTTATTGTTATTTCGGGCATATTATTTAGTATTTGGTTATTTGCTTTTAGTTAATGTGGTTTTCGCAGGGAAGAGTTCTGCTAGGATCACCACGAACCTACGCTTCCTTGGGTCACGGTTTCCAAGTATATTATAATAATCTAAATAGTTTATTTTGTCAATAAAATAAATCAAATAAGCTCAAAATCATTCAAATTCTTCTAAATCTTTCATAGCTTTTCTAGTAGCTTTCCAGCCTAATACTTTAATAATTTCTTTTATTTCGGGCGGTTCACCTACATTATTTTCTATATTATATACGCTTTTATCATTAACCATCACAAGAATAATATTATTCATTAAATCATATTCTCTTTCACATATATTTACTGCAATAAAATTACTATTGTATTTGATTATAATATACTTGTCTTTGCTTTCAGCTAATATGTATTTTTCTTTTCTTTTAGTATGTTCATTTTCGCCACTATATAATTTTATGTTATTTATAGTTATATTGTTCTTATATTGGTTATAGTATTCCTCATCTACAACAACCCAATCTTTTATTTTTAGTTTATTTTTGTTGCTTTTGTAGTTATTATACCACTTCTCTAGCTTAGAGTTATCATCCATAGAGTATTATAGTATAAAAAAAGAATAAATTAAATAATTTTGTGCTTGACTTATTTTAAAATATATATTTTTCACATAACCAATACTACTTCTTATTTAACCATCTATTTCTATCTCTCTTTATGTCTTTTATGTATTCTACTAGAGTAAATTTAATATAATAATAACTATATATTATACCTAAACATACAAGTAAAGCAGATAAAGACAATAATCCTAATATTAAGTAAAAAGGTCTAATTGAATACCCTTTTATATCAAATTCTTTACCTAAACAAGACATAATCTTACTTTTCACCCCTCTTTTTAATATACCTCTTTATTCTTTTAACTTCAAGAAAAATAAGAAGATTAGATAAGAATAGTGCAAGGAAACTGCATAAGAATATAACAAGATCAAGGCTAATATCTAAGTTTAGCCCCGAATAAGCTATTTCATCATTAACTATAAGGAACATATTATTTATCCATTAAGTAACAAAATAATCCTACTAGAAAGAAAGCTAATAAAGGGACAATTAAACTCAAAAAGCTCAAATTCATCTTATTTTAGTGGCAATATCTTTGATAAAATGGACAGCTTCCTCTCTAACATACCATTCCCAAGGAGTTCCATTTCTATCAACAATAACACAATAATGCTCGCTATTAGGAACACTACTAATCTTACCATAGAATTGAGTTCCATCTTCGATTTGAAACATAACTTCTTTGCCTTCATTTCGTTCCATAACAAACATCTTTGCATCATCATTTGTGCCAAGATCAGCGGTTGCTGGATATTTAGCATCATAATCTAATGGGTTTGCATTAATCAAGTGAGTCATAAATTTGCTCCTTTAAATCTTCATAGCATAGTTCACAATAAAAATTATTATTGTATTTATGAATACGCATTTTATCTTGTTTCATTTGTTCTGGTTTAACAACTTCACCACAATCAACGCAAGTTAAAGGTTTGTCAGAAATAATTATCATCTTTTATCTCCACTTCCTTTAATCTTACCTCTTTTTAATCTATCTGCAAGTTTATTTAAATTAGATTTTGCAACATCTTCAAGACCTACTCCAAGTTCATCAGCTATATTAGCACAATACCAAAGAACATCACCAAGTTCAGCATAAATGTCTGCTTTAGCCTCTTTGGTGAGTTTTCCATCATTATCTCGCATTATTTTCTTTACTTTATTAGCAATCTCGCCAGCTTCGCCAACAAGACCTAAAGTAGTATAGTATAATCCTTGGTTTTTAAACTTTCTTGGATAGAAAGCGGTTCTACTAGCGTTAGTCTGGTAATTATTAAAAGTCATTTTATATTTTCTTTAATATATCCTTTATATCTTTTTTTGAAAAGCCAAAATCTAATACTTTACTTAATACTGCCACAAGATAATGTTCTTCTGTTTTCTTTAGTTTTTTATCTTGTTTTTTAAATTTAGCCATTTTTTACCTCGCCCAAGCCTTATATTTATTCGTAACCCGCTTTTCTGTCATTTTCTTCTTGGATGGCTTGTCCCTCATCTTCTGCGATTTCTTCTCTATATTCTTCAATTTCTTGAATAACATCATCTGGTGGTAAATTATCAAAGATAATCTCGACAAGATCATCTACTGACATATCAAAATAAATATCATAGATAAACTCTTTCTCATCCTCGGAACAAGTCTCAAGGAAATCTTTAATATTTTTAAATTTCTTTTTGCTCATATATTTAATATACCGCAAACTTAAAAATTGTCAATAGGTCACACCAAAAATATTTACTTGAGCATTAGGATTTTTACTGCCATCTTGACTATCCATCATATTATATTTTGTAGAATAATTTTGGCTATCTTCGCACATAGCGTTAGGAATAGTATGATAAGATGAGTTTGCACAACCAACAAAGAAAAATGTCATAAGAATCCAAGCTAACAGAATAACAACAAAAGCTATTATTTTAATAGGATTAAATATCATTTCTTAAAGTTACGCTTTCTCGGATTATTCTATTTTCTTGAGCTTCAATAACTTCTTTTACAGATAATCTTTCATTTTCCATAGGCGAATGATTTAAAAGAAAAACCAAAGCAAAAATATCTATTGGACTCCACATAAACTTACTTTATATTAAATTTAAATTGGTAACAAATTATTTTTTAAATTTTTTTCTAAATGCTTCTTTACAATCTTGACGGCTTGCTTTATCTTCACAAATAGTTTTGCCGTGAATAAGATTATTTAGCCAACGCATTGTTGGTAAAGATTTTGAGTATCTTTCTCCAACAAGAGGCAGTAATCTATCATACGCTTCTTTGGGAGAAATCTTTTTAGATTTTACAGATTCTTTTGTTTGTAATGTTGTCATAATTTGAAAATATAAATAGGGCATCGGGGATTAGCCCAATGCCCTATTATTAATTACTTGGCCGATACAGAAACTACTGAACCACCAGTCTTGTTGGCAAATCGCTTACTAGCGATCTTTGCACCTCGGAGCGTTGGATAGCTCTTTGGAGCAACAACAAGCTGACCAGTCGTAGCCTTGACTTGCCAAGTGTATTGCGTTTGAGTTGTATTCATAAGTTTAATATTAGTATATATTTTAGATAAAGTCAATATATTATTTTAATTATTTTTCTTTAGCTTTTCTACTACTGGTTTTTCATTAACATCTTCTTTATTGAAAATGGCTCTTTTAGGTCTGGTTAATTTCATTTCTTTTCCACGCTGGATATTACCCCAAGGATTCATACCAGAATTTTTAATGTTATTTACGATAAATCGTATCTCTTTTAGTTCTTGTTTTGTTAATGCCATAGTTAGTATATACTAACCGAATTTAATTTTTAGATCAAGAATTATTTTTTACAACCAGAACAACCACAACCCAATTTTAATTTAAATAACCACTTAAACGCTTTTTTTAACTTTTTTAACACTTTTCTTTTTAGCTTTCTTTTTCTTTGGTTTAACTTCTACTTCTTCAATATATTCTTCACCAACAAAAGGTTCTACATCATAAGATTTATTATTTAACTTATCTTTAATAGCATAAATGGCATCTTCGATTTTAAATTTAATATTCCAATAAATTTCGTTTAGAAAATTCATATACGAACTCCAAAAACTCCACCTAAAATAAAACAAGCTGAAAGAATTAAAATTTCCATAATATTGTTCTATTTATCATTACACCTTCTTTTTAGGCTTTTCCTTAATATTTTTATTGTGGGTTAAAACATCATCTAGGTATTTATTTAACATATTACGGCAAGTCCTCTCTTTTTCGGGGTCTTTGCTATAATAAGATTTTTCTAAAGCAAGTAATTGATCTCGCCAATGGTTTAAACTGGCGATATGCTCTGTTAAAAATTCAATCTTCTGTTTCTTTGGTGGCATTTCTTACCTCTTTTTTCCATTGTTCTACTAGCTTTTCAGAATCATTATAGTCATAATTCTTGTTGCTCCTTAAAAGATAAAAGATTTTTTCGCTAGAGTCAATCTTATTTACAATATTTAAATACCCTTCTTTAAGATGTTCTTTATCAAAAAAATAAAGACTTTTCATATAAGGTTTTTTCATATTATTTTTACTCAAAATACTTTGAGTTAATAAATAACCATTTTTCTCATCTTTTTGACAAAGTATAACGCTTCTATATTTATCTTTACCATAAAGATCAGAAAATTCTTTTGATAAACCTAAATTGATAATGCAATTATGATGATAAATACCAAAAAAACTGATACTATCATCAATAATCATTTTAATAAACCGCAACCTTAACTATTTTAGGATTATTATTAACAAATTTCATAGCTTCTTTTTCTGTCATAAAGAAAATATCAATAACTGGATATTTGCCTTGACTAGCCTTTTTACGGATAACATCTGTGCCAGTATCGTGAGCTACCCTAAATCCAAGATTAGGAATATAAACCTTTGAAAAATAAGGTATAATTCTAGGGTCTACTGCAACACTCTTATTAGGTTTAAGAGTTGCACCAGTTGAACTTTGACGCTTTCTGCTCCAACTATCTGTATCACTACCTCTTGCCCAATAAGCTGTTAAACGAACCTTAATTTCTTTTTTAGGAGTTAAATCTTTGATAAAAGATTCGATCGTTTGATTCTTAATATTATTAGGAATAATAGGTTTATGTGATGAAGATGTGATTTCATTCTTGAATAAAATCCAAGAAACACACAACAACACGGCTATTCTGCATAGTATTTTCATAACTTGTCCTCGACTAATTTGAGATTAATTTAAATTGATTAAAATGTCAAGCTAGATTAACTTCTTCTAGCGACTAGATAATTCCTTATGATTAATAGACTTCATAACAAATATAGTTACACTCATAGGGTATTTTAAGCCCTATGAATGTATCCTATAATAGTATTACTTTGTAAATAAGTCAGCAACTCGGAGCTTGCTGGTCAATTTACGCTTATCAAATGATCTCCAATGACGAGCGTGTTGATTAACCTTATCAAGAACCTTCGCTTCACTAATGGTAAATGTGCCGTTAGCGTTGTCTGTCATTTTTACGAAGTATGTTTTAGGTCTGTTTGCCATAATGATTAATAATATATATTTTTTAACTATTTGTCAAATCAAATTTATCAAATCCACCTTTAATATTACTGAAATAAACATTTTTAAAGTTTAACTGATGAATCATATCAGAGCATCCAGAGCAAGGAGCAGAATGATCTAATAGATTATTTCTATTGATTCTAGTATTAACAAGAGTTAATTTAGAACAATCTTCTTCGCCAAGTTTAATAACCGCATTTAATTCAGCGTGAGTTCCAACAATATCACTAATCTTTTCTTTATTTTTATTTATATAATTGTATTTTAAATTCATTGGATGGGTCTTTAAAGAGTTCATTCCAATACTAATAATACGATTGCGGTCAAGAATAAAACTAAAATGTCGACATCTTAAATCTGCATTATGCTTATTAATCAAGGCATAAGTAACCTCAATAATTTTATTGAAGTTCATTTTATTAGTCTTTTTTATCTAAATCTTGGTATTGTTTTTCTACTTCGTCTGCTTCTTTGTCAAGTTCTTCTTGCATTTCTTTTAAATAATCGTCAATCTTATCTAAGTCTGGAGTTTTTTGATTATAAAAATTACTAATATAATTTGTATTTGTGTTACCGAAAAGTATTCTGGATATTAAATAAATCCCAAATCCTTGAAGGAAAGATAGATGAATATTAAAAGTTAGTTCAAAAAGATAATTCCAACACAAAGTCACAATCGCACCATAAACTAATCCAAAGAAAATATAAGTGGTGGCAAGATCGAGCAAATTAAGTTTAGGCAACTTCATACTAATAATGTATTTACAAATATTGGAGTAAATTCTCCAATATACGCACCTCTCACATTAAATTCAAAATAATCAACCGCATCACCATACGCATCCTCTTGATCTTCAAATTGTTTTTCAAGAAGGCTTAAACATTTATCTATTGAATAAACTGCAACTGGCTTTCCATTAGAGTTTTCTGCGATACCGATAAAAGCATCATCAAATCCATCTGCAAGAAGAATCTTATCAGAATAATCTGAATATGCAGTTTCAATAAAATCAGTAATCTTTTTATTATGTTTGCTTAATTTCATAATCGCTAATATATATGGTGTCCTCTTAACCTTACTTATACTCACATTTTAATTTACACGCAAGCATTATTTGTTAAATCTGTTATTAAAAGTTAAAAGTATAAAATAAAAAGGATAAAGTGCGTAATACAAAATATTAAAAATAAATGTTGCAAAAAAATTTAAAACTTTCATTTCTTAATATACTTCTTGATTTTCTTTACAAGTGATTCTACTTTATCTAGTTCTTGGCGTTTAATTCCAGATATATCTTTATTATGCTGATCGTGCCAAGCCACTAAAGCTGTAATATCATTTTCCAGTTCTTCAAGTTCTTTATTAACTCTACCTACTATTGTTTTTTGATTTTCCATAAATTATCCTAGAAAATTTTTAAGATATTCGTTCATTTCATTCTCTTGTTCAACAATATACTTAAATTTAATATAAAATTCATTTAACTTCAAAGCTAAACTAGCTGGAATAGTATTGTTATTATTTTCTTCATACCAAGAGATAAATTCTCTCATTGTGCGAAGTGCTTTGACTTCTTCTTCCATATAAAAGATACTACATTAGTTTTATTTTTTAATCAACTTTAATTTTGAATGATCTGCGAATAGTTTTGGATTATCTTTGTAAAGTTCTTCAAGACAACCTCTTGTAAATTCTCTTAATAATTTTTCATCTTTAATCGCATCAACAATCTTTTTAGCCATTAAAGCAAAAGTCTTTTCTTCTTTCTTTATGCCCTTTTCTATTCTTGATTTCTCTACTTTTTTTCTACCCATAATTCTAATTACACATTAGAATTTAAATTCAAACTGCTCTGCCATATATTTAGGATTAGTTTCATATTTCTCAGAATATAATTGACAAAGTTGGTAATCTGTTAGATTATTTAAATATCCAAGAATCCTATCTACAAGAGTTACTGGATGTTCTTTTAAATATGCTTTTTTTAAGTCTGATAAAATTTTTGATCTTGGATTAATCATTTTCTTTCTCCAATAAAAATTCTGGAATCATATCTTCTTTTGCGTTCTTATCTTCAAGAACATCAATCCAATTAGTGATATTACCATACTTAACACCTTGCATTAAATCTTCATATAGACATTCAACGGCTCGTTCAACCATCTCTTGATTGTCCATATCTACAATATAATTTAAATCCAAACAAACTCGTCCTAGTTTCATTAGATGTGAACCTCTTTAATCCAAAAACTCGACAAATTTTTATCTTGGTTTATCGTCTCTTTTAATTGCTCAAGAGCTTCTTCTTTGGAATCTGCTTGGTATTGTTTGCTATATGTTACAATATAAGTTTTCATTTTTTATTTCTATACTCCTTTATAAACTCACTAGCTTCTTCAAGAGCGTTCATAAAATGAATTGTCCTACAATCGTGAGGACAATCTTCGTCTGCTTGATCTACAAGTTCTGCTAACAATTTAATTGCTTTTTCCATATCTTTATTTTGCTTCTTTTTCATTTTTTGTCAAACCAAATCCTAGTTTTGGTCTTTCATCTTCACTAAACAATTCTATAATACGAATATTGTTAATTAAGTGCCAATCATTATTAATTTTAATACATTTTTCGGCGGGAGAAATTTCTGTTACTTTTCCCTCTTGAATTGCATATCTATTGATAGGAAAGTTAAGATAAAGAATCTTGCGGTCAATTAAATCTTTTAATTTCATTCTTGTGGACTTTCATTTTTCATATCATTAAAATAAAAATCAATTTTATCCCTCAACTCTATAAGTTTTTCACCAGCATTAAACTCAATGGATAATTCTTGTAAAGTTTTTTCATCTTCTAAAAGACCACCAACAAGGGCTAATGCAAGTTCTATTTCTGCGTCATTAAAATAATATGATGCTTTCATATTAAAAGGGTTTGAGAACATATCCCCAATAATCACTATCAGATTTTTTCTGAATATCATCCCACATAATGCAACGAGCGATATACGAAGGAACATTTAATCTCTGACAATTTTCCATCCAATGTTGCTCCATAGCTTTATACTTTGCAACGCCAGTTTTTGATTTTGTATATTTTAAATCTTGCATACCATAGAAGCGAAGGTGGTGAACATCACCGCATAAAACTCTGGCAAAAAGTGGGTCAATCATCTCAAAGCTAAAACTTACTTTAGCATAACTTAATCCACGAATACGCTCTACAAGATTATCACGAACAGAAACATATCTGTTTCTCTTTGTAGGGCAAGAAAAATCTTTGGGATTCTGCCAGAAGTCTTTTGAGAAATCCCAAATATAGTCGGTGCGTTCTTTCTGACAACCAACGCCAGAACGAGTAAGACGCTTTAGAAGTTCTTTGCGATTGTATTTCCAATAAACAAAATCACGAATTGCAAGATAACCATTAATATTACCTTTCCAAGTAGTATGAACAGAGCAGAAGGCAAAAAGCCAACGCCTAAAAATATCTTCATCGGTTTTAGGTCTGACGCTCTCCCAATACTGCTTATAAGGTTCGACCTTGTGACGATGAAGTTCGTCAAAGGTGGCAAAAAATTGATCTGGTTTAGTTGTATCCATAACTCAAATATAATTTAAATTTAATTTAAGTCAAAGAAAATTATTGTATCACCCAAACAATTTCGTCAAATCCTTTACTACCAGCATCTAATACTTCTTGGTGATTGCCATAATACCATTCAGAATTTACATTATGAATAATTTTTGCTTCTCTCAATAGTTGAACATAATCCAAACCATCTTCATATCCTTTCACACATATATGTGTTTCTGGTGGTAATTCTTTAAGACAATTAATTAATTCTTTTGCCGTCATTTTCCATCCAATTCCTTGCGTGATAAGGAGTTGAAAAAGTTTTTACTATTTTAGCGTCAATAAATTTTGCATGAGGATAATTGGGTTTATGTATTTCTTCATAAACTGCCCACCTATCAAGTGGTTTGCCAAATTCATCCTCAAGTTCTTTAATATATCTAATAACTTTCATACGATAATATTTATTTTTGCATTAAGTTTATAAACTTTATCTCCTTGTTGTTCATCGGGATCATTTAAAGTATTACGCTTTTTATCAGTAAATCCATAAACCTTGCCATCGTCAAGATTCAAGATATTATTTGAACCATTCTTAATTTTCATGTATATTGAATGATTGCCTCGCTGAACAGATTCGGGATCAAAGAAAGAAAAAACTTCTCCCTCTTTAATGGAATCAAATTCTACCATAGCTTCTTTATCTCTTGATGTTATTGTGTATTTCATAAATTAAAATGGTCTAAAGTTATACATCCTTTCAGCTATCTTACTTATGTTTGAGTTATTTGTCAAACTGAAACCATATTTTTTCTTAAACTTTTGTAATAAGATTTTATTAATAGTTTCTTTTCCAAAATGTCCAATCGTGCTTTCGTCAGTCAAAATATATTCGCCTTTTTTTAAATTAAATAAACTCATTATTTCTTCGACCTGATCTGCATACTTGTCTATTGTCTTTGTTTCAGCAAACTCGATAATTTCACCATCGTATGAAATTAATTTTCCTTTATTAAAATCATATCTAGGTTTCATCATTTGCTCCATTGAAATTCAAGAATCCAGCCTAACCAGTTAATTCCACATTCAATAAAGTATTTATTTTTATAACCAAAAGGTTTAGGAACCCATAGAAACTTATATGAATTTAAAATATAAAGCCCCATATGTTTAACTCTGATACGATAATATACTTTGCTAACAAATATATCATTAGCTTTTAAATACATTTTAAATCGTTTCTTCATTTTTTTCTTTTTCTGCTTTTTCATTTTCTTCAAGAATTTTTCTTGTTAATTT
>Ga0214923_10008406_pt1 | contig 10998 bp, 14 predicted proteins | sample LL1510_MetaG_FD_177993 | JGI IMG/M metagenome (GOLD analysis project Ga0214923, IMG submission 177993) | Freshwater microbial communities from Lake Lanier, Atlanta, Georgia, United States - LL-1510 | ecosystem: Environmental > Aquatic > Freshwater > Lake | place: USA: Georgia | collected...
ATGCTAATCAAAATATTAGTGAAGAATTAGAAGCATTTGGTCAATTTATGTATCATGCTGAACTACTACGTAATGATCACTTAGATGTATATTTATTTGACCTACATATGGTAGATCAACCTTATCGTGATATATTAGTTGATGTATTTGGTCAACTACATGATATGAATGAATCAAATTATGTAGATGATGAAGATAGTGACCTAGATACGCCACTATAAAAAAAGCCCGCTAATTGCGGGCTTTTTTTATTTTACTGGGCAAACTCCAGTTACACATTCATCGTCTAATAATTCATCAAAACTATTAGCACTTTCTACATCTATTGGTTTTAGGTCTTGAACATATCTTCTAAAAGTATATTCGTCTACGACTTCTTGAGGTAAGTATAGATAGCCTAAATCTTGAGCTGTTTTAGTAGGATCAGTTCTGTAGATAAAACTTACTCCTACATAGCAATCCCAGTTATTAAGTAACCAGTCAATAATCTCTGTCACTTCACTAGGGTCATAGCTAATAGTTACTGATGTATTTTGTTGAGTCCAACTGGTCTGTAACAATTTGTATCTCTCTAGTTGCTGTACAGCAGTTTCTAGGTTTACTTCCTTGCCATTTTCTTTGTGAAAAGGAACATCTTTCCACTCTACTGGAAATGTTACTAAGACGCCGGTTAGATCTGTAGGATGATTAATTACTTTATAACCAGCATCACGTAATACAGGAATCATTGGATCATATGTACTAAATTGTACATTATTGAAAATATATTTACCTAGTGGTTTGTGTACACCTTCTGTACAATCCATAATCTTGCTTAATGTACCGCTGGGCTTAATACAAGTAATATTTTTAGGACGAGGTAATCCTAATTCATCAGCCATTGAAATAGCACTACTAGTAGCAGTGCGTTTTAGATATTCATAGTCATAGCTAGTCATGTCAGGACGCATAGCTATTCCTGTTAGACCAACTCCGCAGAGACGTAAGAAATAGTTGTTAAGGTGCCATGCTTCTTGTAAGATCCCGTCTTTAAGATTAACACAGGTCTGACGATAATTTGCCCTGGCAGCGAGTCTGATCGCATCATGTAATCCGGCAGTGTCACCTTTAAACTTGGAGATATCCGTCTCTGTAAGGTTACAGAAGGATTTGTTACCCAATAAGATTTCAACACACGGGTTTGCTCCTTTAAACCACGGAGCACGTCTAAGAGCTTCTTGTTCATTAATAAATCCTGGTTCACTACCACCAGCCTCTAACATAAGATTAAAAATTTCTTTTAGTTCTTGTCTAGTAGGTTTTTCTTTAAAAACTAAACTATTATTTGATTGTTGGCGGTGTTCGCGTCCATATAACCAAAAGTCCTTTTTAGCTATTGCAAATTCTTGCCATTCCGGTTGACCATAGTCAAAAAGAGCGATTTCAGCCGATCTACGACTGGACAGGATCGTTCCGAGATGATTAACAATATCAAGAATATCCATCCTAGTGAGAAGACTGTCAGCCCTACCATTAAGTATGTTGGCAATTGCAACATAAGCTTTTGAGATAGCGCTGTCACCACTGCTAATCCATCCATATCCTTTTAACCTTTCTCCAGCTGGTCTAAGTTGACTAAAATCAAGTATAAGAGTATCAGCAGGATACTTACCTGCAAGCAACTTTCCAATAGATTTTGCCCAGGCTTCAGCACTATCTCCAACTTGTATTCTCCAAGTTTTTGTTGCAGCATCCCAAGTTTCTACATTATGCTCAAGTCCGCCTTTGGCAATACGTTGACTCTTAATAACCTGAATATTTTTAATTGGTTTTGAAAATCCATTAAGAGTGCCTACAATTGGTTTAAATCCTACTCCACAACCTTGTAATAATAACCATAAGCAATCAACTACATCATATACTGTTTCTACTTGTGTAAAACTACAATTAAATTGACTAGCTTCACGAGTTTGTGCTACTGTAGTGCCACCTAACCAAAGAGTACGTCCAGCCATTAATACTTTACGCTCCAACATTAAGCGCTCTAGTTCATCTAGTTCTGCTACTTCATGAAAATAGAGTTGGCGTCCTGCAGCTCTTTCCCATAACCAATGTTGATGTTCTCTAACTCTTTTAATAGTTTGTTGCCAACTTTCAAACCGTTTACCATCATCACTAGTAGGTCTGTTATAGGTCCTTCTCGTGATTACTTGTGCTCGCGTACTTACTTGCATAATATCTCCTATTGTCCAGTACTGCCAAATCCTCCAGTACCGCGTTCTGTATCATTCCAACTGTCAACAAAATCGCAAAGAATTATAGGAATAATTACTAATTGCGCTATTCTATCTCCAGCTTCAATTTTATGTTTTTCTTCACTAATATTTTTTAGTGCTACTTTTATATTTCCACGATAATCACTGTCAATAACGCCTACGCCATTAAGTACAATAATTCCCTTTTTGCCCTGTCCCGATCTGTTAAATACGAACCCGCCAAAGCCCTCTGGAATTTTTACCGCTACACCAGTATCTACAAGTTTTGTTTCTCCAGGAAATAATTCAAAAGGTTCGGTGGTACGTAAATCTGCACCTGCATCTGTGGCATTAGCACGTTTTGGTAGGTATGCTGCGTTATTTACTCTACACTCTACTACTTGATGTATATTGCGATCAGAATTATGGTCATAGCTACGATTAATATTTGTAAATTCTGTTATATATTTTTTCATATTAAATATTTGTTTTTTGAATTGTTGGTACAAAACTAGGTATAATAACTAAATTTGCTATATGTTGACCATGAAATATTGTATATGGCTGAGTACCACGATTAACAATGTTTACGGATAAATAGTCTCTATCATAGCTAGTAATAACATTAAAATTTTCTACAAAATTAACGTTTAAATTTTTTTGTTGAGCAGTATTAAAAATTAATCCAATAAATGCTGTGCCAATCTTAGCAACTACACCTAACTCAATTTTTATGTTTGATCCTGGCAAAATCATTTCTACTTCTTCTTTGCCTTGTTTTAGTATATAGGCATATAATTCTGCTGTAACACTATTAACATCTCTTGTAGGAAGTTTGCTTTTTGGTTTAAGAATAAACTCTAGTGTTTGCATTTAATAATTCCTCTAATTTTTTATCAATAATACTACAATTTTCTTTTCCCAAGGCATCCTTACAATAAGTAACTAAATCCATTAGTTTATAATTTAATTCTAGTTGTTCTTTTGATTCATTAAGTGCTTCAATATACTTGTACTTACCACTGATAGGGATACTGTTAATAATATCCCAGGTAGTACCATATTCTTCAACAAGTTGCTGAGCACGTTTAGGTCCAATACCAGGCACACCAGGGACATTATCGCCACTATCGCCCATAAGACACTTAACATGAATATACTGTTCCGGCTCAAAAGAGTACTGATCTTGCCAAGACTCCCACGTAGTTTCTTTGCGAGTAACATAACTAAATCTTCCTACTCCTGGCTTAATTAATAAATCCCAATCTTTATCGCTAGACATAAGCCAGATTTCGTCTATTGGTAATTTACGCTTTTTTCCTACAATATATGCAGCAATATCATCTGCTTCTACACCAGCAAAACGTAATACAGGATAATTTTGTTCTAGTAATTCAAGTGTTTCTATAAAATCTTCAAAAAATAACTCAAATTCTAATTTTTCAGCTTCAGTTTGTTGTTCGTATTTATCTTTGCGATTTTGTTTATAGTCAGGGTAAATATCTTTACGATAACTACTAGATCCTTGATCTGCAGCTATAACTATATACTGTGCTTTATAGCTTTTAGCTAAACTTTCTACAGTTCTAAGATAATCGCTAGCAAAGTTTCTAGCTTTGGTATGTTTATATCTAAAAGCAAGATTTAAAGCATCTACTATCATTAGTGTTTTTTGAATTGGTTCAAATTCTTTAAAGGTTTTCATATCATTTTTTAGAGTGTAATTTATTATTATATCACTATTGATAACAAAAGTCAATCTACAAATTTAGTTCTGCTATTTGTAAGCCAATCTTCTAATAAGAACATATAGAACTCATAATCTTGTGAATAGAACATTAGCCAACGCTTGTCCATCATATTATCACAAACAAAGCTAGTAGCGCCAAATAATTTACTACGATCATGTTTAAATATTAGTAAAGGCATTTTATCAACTTGAGATGCTTGGCGTTGTGTTTGTTGCCACCATTCTATAATTTGTGGAGTCTTATGTGTTAATAAACCGCTGTTAATATGGTCGTCAGCATAACCTTTTACTTCAACACAATAATTATTAACATGGTTAGGTACATATAAATCTCCTTTTAAACCATGTTTAGCATCGAGTGCTCCGCTACCAGGTACACGCTCCCACTCTAAACCTGTATGTTTGCGAAGCATATCACGTGCTAAGGTTTCTGTACGTGCACCTTTTTGACGACTATCTACCACTGGTAGCCTCACGAACATGTTTAGCTAACCTGTTCCAATCTATAGTGCCATCAGGATTGGTATAAATGCTTTCTTTATTTGTAAGATCATCATATTCAATCTTGTCCCTGGCTTTAGCAACTTTTTTACATTTGCGTTGTAATAATTTTTCGTATTTTTTAAGCTGCATAATATTATCCCTCAATACGAGATATGTTATTACGTTTAATAACATTTATTTTTTCCAATAGTGGATGACTAAAACCGTGACTGACCAAAAAAGTATTTAAGTGTTCTTCTCCTAGCAATACTTCAACTAATTTTTCTTTTCCGTCTACATCTAATGTTTCTATAGTTTCATCTAAAATTAATAAATTAATACGACTACTCGATAAGCTTTGCATTAATTTTCTAATTGCAAGTAGTGTAGCTACATTTACACGAGCTTTTTCTCCACCACTAAGAGCGCTAATGTCAATATCTCGTCCATTATCAGTAATTATTACTAGTAGTTTATCACTACTATTTACCTTAAAGCTAATTTGAAATCTGCCATCACTAAGATCAACTAAATACTGGTTAGTAATTGATTCTAAGTCCTTCACTAAACATTCAATTTTATAGGCTACTAAACCAGTCGTTGAAAAGGTTTTAGTAAGTACCTGTAATATACTCATGCGTTCGGTCATTAAATGAAGCTGAAAGCTATATTCTTCCAATTCTTCAGTCATTTCTTCAAGCTGTTGTTTAATAGTCTCTATCTTACTGTTATGTGCTTGTATTTGTATGTTTTTATCTTCTGCCAGTTTAATTCGTTGTTTAGTTTCTTGTATAGTTCTAGCCAATTCATCATATTGATTTTGTAGTTCATTCTTATCCAAAGTTTTTGCTGGTATACTATTATCTACTAATTGATGTAATCGTTCAAATTCTTGTTGAGTTTTTACAGCTTGTTTATATTGTTTATCTGCCTCTTCTAATTCATTAGATATAATTAATGCGGCGGCGGCAGCTGCTCTTGCGGTTTCAACTTCTATGTCTTTAGCAGTAATTAATTCTTTTGTTTTTGCACTATCAATAGGACTGTAACAAGTAGGACAAACTCCTGTTAAATTTTTAAGTTTTTTAATAAATAGTTCGCCGTCTTTAACGGTTTTCATATTCTCTGTTTGTTCTTGTTGCAGTTTGCGAATATGCTGTTCGTCTACAGAGGCTGGAGATGGCCAAGTTAAGTTAATTGCACTAAGTTGTTGTTTATAAGTGTTATTCTGTATAATTTTACGATTAGTTTTATCTACATTTGTAATCTCTAGATTAAGTTCAGCAACTTTTTGCTCAAGTTTAGGGTCTAGATTTTCTACTATGTGAAAACGTTTTACAGTTAAATCTGTTTTTTCATATTTATCTAACCAACTGCGATAAGTATTAACTTTTGCTTGTGCAGCACTCATTTCTTTGCCAAGTTCTAGCGATATTTCTTTAAATATTTCGCTTGCTCTAGTATACTTAGTAAGATTTAATATTTCAATAAGAAATTTTTTTCTAGCTGTATCAGCATTAGTTAAAAACTCTAGACTCATAGCATTACTTTGATAAACTATTTGTGCAAAGCTTTTGTGATCAATACCTATAATATCTTCTATAATTTTATAAGTTTGTGTAGCAGTATGAGCACTAATATCATTACCATTTTTTAGTAATTTAACTGTTTGATTACTACCACGACTAGTTTTTATAGTATAATCATTGCCATCACGTTCTAAATCTAATTCAATTGTATAACTTTTATCTTTTACATATCTGTTTAAAATATCAGCTTTTTTAATACCTTTTGAATTTTTATTAAATAATACTTCTTCTAGTATAAGAGCAATACTACTTTTTCCATGCCCATTTTTACCTACAAGTTGAGTTAATGGGGCTTTTACAAAATTTATAGTATTATTACTACCATAACTAAAACAATTACTCCATCTTAGTTCTTTTATTGTTATCATTTTAATCCATTACTAAATATATCATAAGTGGAAACATAGAAATTACTATTAGTAATAGTCCCCAATACTGTCTAGCCTGTAATTCTGCGTACAATATCTCAACATCTTCAGGTGGTAAGTTTTTTCTAATATCCGGTGTTAATTCGCTAGTAGATGAAATTAGGCTTATTATGCCACAAATAAGTATAAGTAGAGCTATCCAGTACATTTTTTCCAAAACTTTTGTTTATTTAAAAAACCTAGTTGTTCTATTAACAATATCATTTCAATAGCATTATCAAACTCTAGTTGCCAATGATCTTGCGAACCATGTTTACGTTCAGCCAGTATTCTAGCAACATAGTAAAAATTAGGATGATAGTCCGTACTAATCATGTTCTATTTTATCTAATTGATTTTGTACTTCTAATACAGCTTTATCAATAGTTGTTTCGGGTAATTCCAATATGTATTGTAAATACTCTTTAACTTCCTCAATTAAACTCATATTATTATCAAGCATTAATTGTACATCAGTACTACGTTTAATAACTTTTTTGTCTATAAGCTCGCTGTCTTCTAGTTCGCCTAATTCTTGCAAATCGCCTTCAACTTGATAAATTGTGTGATGATAAGAAGTAGGCGGTTTAGGGTCGCTAGGAGATACTATTTTTCTTAGTAGTTGCGGCAATTCTAATTTAATCCAACTATGTTTTAATGTTTCAGTATCTAGGAGAATAACCCCAGTCTGAACAACATCTCTATGAAAACTAGTAGTTATAGGGCTACCAGGATAAAGAATATTTCGTTGACAATTTTCATAACTATGTAAATCACCAGCTAATACAATATCCCAATTTTTAAAAATATCTAAATTAACTTCTGGTGTAACATGTGGCGGTATTTCTCCACGTACATGTGTGCAAAGTATATTGCCACCTTCTGGCCAGGGATTACTTTGTTCAAAATCTTTTAGTTTGTTATATGGAACAAATTCAATACCATAATCACTATAATAATCATCTATAACTATTACATTTCTTTTACTACTCATTAAATTTGTAGCTTTAGCTAAATTAGTCATAAAAGTAGTAGACTTTTTTACTGCTTCATGATTTCCACTATAAATAATTGTAGGAATATTACAATGATTTATTAAATCAAAATATATTTCTAATTCTTCCATACTAGGCAATTTATCAAATACATCACCACCTATAATAAACAAATCGGCTTTGGTTTGTTGTATAGCTAAAGCTTTCCACAATAAATCATAACGATTTTTAGCCCAGTCAACAGGAACATTTTTTTGAGCTAATTTTATGTGTATATCTGCTGTAAATAATACTTTCATTATTACATCCTAAAAAATAAATAGCCCAGTAATTTTAGCTTACTGGGCTTATTATTAACCTAGTTCTTTAATAGCTTCTTGTTCGCTTTCATCAGTTTCTTCATCTTGTTGACTATTAACTTTTTCTAGCAAAGCCTTGACTTCTTCTGCTGTTGGTCTAGGAAATTTTTCATCAATATTTTGTGCGTTATTAGCTAATTCTCGTTCTTCATCATTTAATTTTCTTGGTTTGCATCGAAGAACTTGTAAAGTATATTCTACATTAAATGCTAGTGGTCCAGTTTTTGATCTTTTAAATACTACATCCCAACCAGTATCATAATCTGTTGGATCTCCTAAATCTTCTGCTGCAGTAAGAATTTGTTCAAATAATTTTTTCTTTAGATTAAGTGCTTTAACTTTACCATCTTTGGGATCAATACAATTGATTGAATAGCTCCAACTACAACGTAAATCAGGATAGTATTCTGGTACATAATCTTTTTCTAGATTATCAAATTTTTCTTTCTCACGATTAAAAGCCAAACACTCGATAGGAATATCTTTATTATTAGTACCTTTGATCCAATAAATATATCTTGGTAAAATTCCACCAATTAATCTGACTGTATTCTCGCCATCCTTATATTCGTAAGTTTCTACTTTATTTGATAATGCTTTGCCTTTTGTTTGTTTAAAGCTAAGTGCCATTTATTCCTCGTATTTAAAATAAATTTTATTTTTTTCTATGGTTAATATTGGATTATATTTTATTGCGTTTATATTTAGATCAGGATAGTAAGTTAAATCTAGACATGCATAATTTAAATCTTTAAATTGTTGATAACTTCTACGTCCTGCTAATTGTATATATTGCGCTTTATATATAGTGTCTATACTTTGATCTAAAAAGAAATCTTTTGCATTTTTTAAAAAACTTAATCCATTTAAATCTGGATTAAAACCTTTATAATGCATATATAATATGTTGATTAATTTAGTAGGATTATTTTTACTTAATTTAACAGCTTTTTCTAAATTAAATCTATATATTTTTCTTTCGATCATCATATATTATAGCATAGCCAGTTAAATACTACAAGTTAAAAATTCTATACCGTAATTACTTCCCAACCTTTTTTAAGATAAAGTCCTAATCTATCATTATTTTGTTTTTTATCTAACCATCCGCTAAATTGAATATCCACTACTATTGGATTTAGTTTATTTGGATGTTCTCTCATTACTCTGCCAATAATTTGTTCTAATAAACTATCATTACTCATAGGTACTGCTAATATTACACAACTTAAAATATTTATTGATATTCCTTCACTAAATATTTGTCTGCTACCAGCAATGCACATTTTTGTTTTATTAAGCAATTGTTCTTTAGCAAGTTGTCTTTCTTCTGTTGAGGTGTCGCCAGTAACCAACAAACACGTTTCACCAACATATTCTTTTACCTTTTCTAGAAATTCTACTCTATCTGCTACTATAAGTACACTATGACCTGCATTAATATGAAAAGTAGCCAAAGTACTAATATATTTTCTGTAATAATCATCTTGAGTTAATTCATTGATTTTTTCTACCCAGGTAGCTTTTGGATTTAAAACTATATTGCTTTTTATTAGATGCACAACTGGATTTAAGGTATTACTTTGTGGTGGTTTATATACAATGTCTCCGAAATAATCATTAAAAACTACATGTTTACCATCTTTTCTAATCATAGTACCACTAAGAGCCAGTCTGTATCTAGCATGAAAATTATCTATAGTTTGGCTAAATGTACTAGCTGGACAGTGATGTGCTTCATCTAATATGATTGTACCAAACTCTTTATTAATTTTATCTAAATATTTAACTATACTTTGAACATTTCCTACAACTATAAAATGATCTTCTATGTCATAGACTCCACTTCCTATTAAGCCTGGTTCTGTACCAAATAAAACTTTAATTTCTTCACACCATTGATCACGTAATGCAGTTGTATGAGTTACTATTAATGTTTTTTGCCCCCATTTACAAGCTATATGTAAAGCTGTAAAAGTTTTACCCCAACCTACTAAAGCATTTATAAAACAAGTATCAGATGCTTTATCATATACTTCTTGTTGCTCTGGTCGTAAATTATATTTTGGCTTTGGAAAGGGTACTGTATTATATACTCTTTTATCTAAGATTTCATATTCTTCTGGTATTAAATCAGTACGACCTTGTGGTATACTAAGCATACCATTATTAAATAATCTATAATTTTTTATAGTTTCTACTGTAGAAAACTTTTTTGACCCAGTATTTTTTGTAATTTTGTAAGTAAGCGTATTAGCTATATACTTAGTAGCAGCATTACCTGGATTATCCATATATATTCTATTACTTATAATAGCTTTCACACTAAATTTCCTTTTTAGTTTATTATACTAATCTCCACTTAGATTTAAGTTCTTCATTACATAGACCGTAAAATAAACTTTTACTATTATAATGTAATATAGCCGCGTATCTTTCGTGTATAGGTATCGTCATAGACTTAAATCTTTCGGATAGACCTTCTAATTCTAGTATACATCCTATGCCATTGACTGGTAATATTTGTTTAATCCTATAAATTTTCAGTTTGGCGCGCGTAGATTTTTTATACTGAAAAATTGTCCCATTGTTATCTATAAACCATGAAGATTTTGTAGCTAATTTTATTAAATCTTGTACTGTATATATTGCTATAGATAATTTTTCTAATTTATCTTTGTCTATTTTTAATCTACGCAATCCAAGTGTAGTATTAGTGATATTTTTATCATCTATTATTTTTATTTTAGTAATTGTTTTATTATTTTCTTCATCAAATAGTTCCGTAAGATAATAAATAATTCCATCCTTATTGATGGGTTCTTTATCTCTTAATTTAAATACGGGCCAAACTATTTTCTCTAGTTGCATAGATTTCTTCAAAACTGCCGAAACTATAGTCGTCGCCTATATCCTGATCAACGCCAATAGGAAATCTAGGAATATTACAACCCCAGTCATATTGTGTACATTTGCGCAATATGCTACAGTATTCATCTACATGCTCACTTTTAACAAGTGCCACGATTGAGTCATGGACAAGCATGAAGATTTTTGCGTCAAGTTTACGCTCTCTAATTGTTCTAGCAGTTTCAATAGCTCCGAGTAAGTTAACGTCACTTGCAAGGGATTGGATTTCCGAATTAATTCCACTACGTACTTCGTGGGCTGCGATTCCTTT
>Ga0214923_10008407_pt1 | contig 10998 bp, 8 predicted proteins | sample LL1510_MetaG_FD_177993 | JGI IMG/M metagenome (GOLD analysis project Ga0214923, IMG submission 177993) | Freshwater microbial communities from Lake Lanier, Atlanta, Georgia, United States - LL-1510 | ecosystem: Environmental > Aquatic > Freshwater > Lake | place: USA: Georgia | collected 2015-10-15
AAACGTGGATCATAATAAAATGCTTGAAAAACGGACTCAGTTACAGCGTAATTTACGTCATTTCCAATGTAATCCATAAGTGTAAATGGTCCCATTTTGAATCCGCCGAAATGTGTCATCGCCCAATCAATGGTGGCAAAATCTGCAATGCCTTCATCGTAAATTCGAAGTGCTTCTCCGTAGAAAGGTCGAGCCACTCGGTTCACTATAAATCCAGGTGTGTCCTTGCAAACGACAACTGTTTTTTTCCAACTTTTGATTAATGCCACGCTCTTTTCAAGCACACTTTTTTCTGTTTGAACGGCAGGAATAACTTCTACCAAAGGCATTAAAGGTGCTGGATTAAAAAAGTGAATGCCAATTACACGTTCGGGTTTTTTCAATACCGAGCCAATCGAGGCGATGGATAGGGAAGAGGTATTGCTCGCAAGCACACAGCTTTCTTTAACGATGGCTTCCAAGTTTGAAAAAACAGTGTGTTTCACGTTGATATTCTCGACAATCGCTTCAATAATCCAATCGCAAGCAGCAAAATCATTCATGCTGTCTGTGTAAAGTAAATTTCCTTCAATAGAAGTTTTTTCTTCTGTTTTGATTTTTCCTTTTTCAACTAATTTGGAAAGCGTTTTTTCCAAAGCCGATTTTGCTTTTTGCAATTGCTCCGCACTCAAATCGAACAAAATAGTTTTGTGTCCTGATTGTGCGGCTACTTGAGCAATTCCGGAGCCCATCGTTCCTGCTCCAATTACGCCAATTATTTCTTTCATTATCTTCCTTTGAATACGGGGGTGCGTTTCTCTAAAAATGCGTTTACTCCTTCACGGAAGTCTTCTGTCTCACCAGCTTTGGTTTGTAACTCACCTTCCACAGCTAATTGTGCTTCCAAGTTATTGGTTAGTCCTAGGTTTACTGCTTTTTTTGTTAAGCCCAACCCACGAGTAGGCATCATTGCCAAAGTGTTTGCCATTTTTGAAACGGCGTCTTCAAATTGCTCGTCTTCAACAGCTTTATAAATCATATTCAGTTTTTCCGCATCATCAGCACTCACTTTTTCGCCTGTCATCATTAAGGCAACTGCTTTTTGAAGACCAATCAAACGGGGTAGAAAATAAGTTCCGGCAGAATCAGGAATCAAACCTATTTTTGAAAAAGCTTGAATAAATGAAGCGGATTTTTTGGCAATTGTAATATCACATGCAAGGGCAATATTGGCACCTGCTCCAGCTGCAACACCATTAACGGCTGCAATAACAGGTTTTTCTAAATTTCTAATTTTCAAGATGATGGGATTGTAATGCTCACTTACGATCGTAGTCATTTCTGGTCCATCTGGATTTACAACTTCCGCTAAATCCTGACCAGCACAGAACGCTTTGCCTTCACCACGGATTACCACAACACGCACAGCATCATCAGCTGCACAAGCATCCAAGACAGCGTGTAATTGAAAAGCCATCGTTTGATTAAAAGAATTAAACACATTCGGTCGATTTAAAGTGATGGTACAAACACCATTTTCATCTTGTCTCAGGATTTCCATACATCAGTTTTTTAGCAAAAATAGAAATCGAAACGCAAATAAGCTACTTTGTAAAGTAGGAATGATATTGGAAAGTGGATTTTGTGGGAATTGTTGTCTTTTTTTTGAAATTTATAAATCTGAGTGAATTTCGATGGGTGTTTTCTTAAAGCAAGTTTTCAAAAATTTGATGGAATTGATGTTAGAATAATTGATTTATGAAATTTACATTCTGCAAAAAAAGCAGCAGGTAGGTTTAAAGATCTTGACGATATTCAAAACTTAGAAATAAAGTAGTAAAATCCACTCATTTACTCCAAATAAATTCCCGTCATTTGTTTCACACGTTCGGTTAGAATCGTTCGTAATGCTTTTGGTTCAAGGATTTCAATTTCACCGGCATAACCGAGCAAAGCACGAATGAATTCTTCTGAAATAAGTACATGAATTTCGAAAATGCTATTGTTTGGATTTTGTTCAATGAGTTGTTGTGAGGGGTGAAAAGGCTGCGAATCGATATAACGCGCTGCTACTTTATTCGCTTTGATTCGGATTTGCTCTACTTTTCCTTTGTAAGAAGTAATTCCAATGGTGTCCTGGAAATATTTTTCAGCTGAAAAATCGGTGGGATAATCCGCATCTTCTTCCAGAATTTTTGGTTCCTCCATGCGGTCTAAAGCATACGTAATAATGTCGTTTTTCAAAGGGTCGTTTGAAATTAAATACCAACGATTTCGGTATTCCTTCAAAAACAAAGGACTTACTTTTCTTGGTTTTTCGATTCCTTTCACAAAGCTAGCATACGTAAACCAAACTTTTTTGCGTGAACGAATGGCTTCCAACAACAAGGGAAGAAATTCATTTCCCCCAACCGAAACCGCAGACTCAAACTGAATAAACCGATGAATGTCTTCATTTTCAGGGTCTGCATTAATCGCCACACGATCAACAATTTTATCAATGGCATTACCAAATTGTTGAAATAAGGGAACTTCGCGGAATTGCTGTAAGGTATTGACGGCAAATCGAATCGAACTGAGTTCATCTTCTGATAAAGGAATGTCGTTGATAGAGAAATCTGGTTCACTGTAATAATAACCGCCCATTTTTTTGCTGTAGCGAATCGGTGCATCGTGTTCCATTTTCATGTTAAACATGTCTTTTTCAATCGTGGAATCACAAATATTTGCGCCGTCGATGCTTCCGAAAAGCGCTTCTTCACATGCTTCACGCAAATCTTGCTTACTCGGGTAAGGCTTATATTTATTACGTAACATCCTGTCGATGATACGAAAACGAATCAATGCATTTTTTATATGTGGCATTAGTGTGTCAATACTTTGGCTTGATAACCAAAGAGTTCAAAGAATTTAATCGCTTTTACTACTTCTTTAGGTACATCTTCTTCCCAACTGGAAGCACCTGCTTTTATTTTGCTCAACACATCATCCGATAATATGTGCAATAATTGCGGGTTGTATTCAAGAATCGGCGTCATTTTATCATTGTCGCGCATGTACCTCAAAAGCCCTACTAAATTCTTAGGCAAGCGGATAGTGTCTAAATCGTAAATACTACCGTCCTCTACATTCAGTGCTGGATAGACAAATAATTTCACGTTGTGACCAAAACCACGACCGAAGGCCTCCAATAATCCGCCTGGTAAATTGTCATAGTAACGCTCATCAAAAATGGTGTTCAAATTATAAACGCCAAGGATAACACCCATTAAATTCCCTTTAGCAATAGCAGCTAAATACTCCAACATTTTGTAATGCTTTAAATAGTTGGAAATCATAACTGTATAACCGAGCGAACTAAGTAAATCCGCTCTATCAACAAAGTCTTTATCAGATATTTTTCCATCTGCGGTTAAGTCTTTTAATGTTAATTCGAAAATTACTTCAATGTTCTCTTCTTGCACACGGTTTTCTTTTAAAAAAGCTTTTTTACCGTTTTCGATCATATCGATGTGCACTTTTGTGACTGGCCTGAAACGCCCGCGCATCAACAAAATGTTCTTTTTGTATAAAGCTGTTGCTGGTTGCAAAACGTTTTTAGCAAGGTCAAACATGGTTGCATCAGTAATCCCCCGTTTCACTAAGTTCAAAGCAACGATGCGGTTATCTACTTTTTCAAAATCAGGTCCTGAAAAACGCAACATGTCAATTTCCATTCGGTCGCGTGGAATTCGGTGAACCAGAGAGCTTAAAAAATGCTCGATGTTTTCATTGTCAAAATAACATGCATGAATTAAGTTAACACCTAAAATTCCAATAACTTCTTGCTGTCCTTTGTGACTATTGTCGTGCATTTTGATATGAATAATCACATCGTTAATCCCACCACCCAAGAATTTCTGAAAGCGAATTCCAACCCAGCCTTGACCTTGATTGGTTTTGTGATAATTCAGTGATTCAACTGTATTGCAAAACGCAAAAAAGCGTGCTTCTTTATTTTTTTGTGGAAGCGTCTCCGCCAAATGATTGTATTCCGTTTCCAGCATGGTTATCAAACGTTCCTCACAAACATAACGCGAAGCCACACCGTACATGGAATCTGAAACCTTCATGTCGTAAGCAGATTGCGTAAAGGCAATCGTTCCCGAACTTCCACCAGCTTTAAAAAAATTGGCTGCTACTTCTTGTCCTGCTCCAATTTCAGCAAAACAGCCGTAAATATCAGGAGTGAGGTTGATTTTTAATGCTTTCTCTTCCGTCGTTAATCGAATTGATTGATCTCCCATCACTAATTTGGATCTTTAAATTTTGGATTATTTACAAAGTTCAAATCTGTCAGCGTCATCAAAAACTTTTTTAAAAGGTATTTTTCTTGTGCGTCTAATTGAACACCACCTTGACCTGCAAATTCAATCAAGGGGTCGATGGTTGGACTCATGTGAACACCAGTAGAATACTGTTCAATCACTTCATCCAAATTTTTGAATCGACCGTCGTGCATATAGGGCGCAGACAAAGCAATGTTTCGCAAAGTAGGTACTTTGAATTTACCATCATCGTTTGAATTTTGTGTTACATACCCTCGACCTTTATCAGAAAACGAAGCGTCTAATCCATTGTTACTAAATTTCTTTACACGCATCAAAGGTCCATTGTGGCAATGAAAACAATCAGCGCCATTTAAACTCTTAAACAAATCGTATCCCGCCCATTCTTCGTTGTCGATTGCATGTAAAATTGTTTGATCGGCGTTGGTTAATGGAATACCATTTTCATATTTGTACATGACATCGTATTTCGATTCACTTGAAATCATAGTACGAATAAACTGTGCCAATGCCTTCGCTGCTTTTGTGGAATCAACTCCCTCTTCCCCGAAAGCTCGAAAGAAACGATTACGGTATTCCATATCTAGGTTTAATTTCCCAATGACATCTTTCCATGTCGTGTGCATTTCAATAGGATTGATTACGGGTTGTAACACCTGTTCTTCCAACGTTGCAGCACGTCCATCCCAAAAGAAATAACTATCCCACCCAAGATTTATCAAAGCCATCGATTGTCTATTGCCTTGATGACCATCGATTCCAGTCGAAAAACGATTCGTGTCTGAAAAAGATCCATCAGGCATGTGGCAACTTGCGCAACTCATGGAATTATCTCCACTTAGTCTTTTTTCGTAAAATAAAAATCGACCTAACTCAACGCCCTCCTCTGTCATTGGATTATCGGCAGGAATTAACATGTCTGGAAAATGACTTGGTATTTCGAGTGAATATGGCGTAGCTTTATAACCCACTTTGTCTTTGCGACAACTGATTAAAACCAAACAAAAAATAAAGAGAGCAAAAACGAATTTCATTAGTGTGGTCTCAAGGCATTTTTAAAATTTTCGGCAACTTTTATGGTCAATGTTTCCTGACTTGCTGCTGTGTGTGTCAAATATTCTGTTTTCAAATCAATCGTACTTCCTGGATTTTGAAAAAAGGTATTGAAATCAAAATCAAGCGGTAAAGTGTATTCATTTTCATTCACTTTTAACCAAGACAAATTAGAGAACGAAAAGTTTTTTAAATAGGTATCTGTTCCAATGTGAAAGCTAAAACTATGATCCAAAAGTGCTGTCCCATCTTGAAGCGTGTCGGCTTTACCTTCGATGTTAAAGAAAATATAGCCTGGATTCCATCCCCAATGCATAGGCCCAGCATTACTAATATTCAAAGGACTATTATTCGGAAAAGCACTTGGGTCGCTGTGATTTAAAGAGCTTAAAACACCTATGTTTCCTATCAATGATGGAAATTGAGTGTAATTGGCCTTCACGTGGCATAAACGTGAACCGCTTTCTCTATAGTCAAATGCTGCTGCTTCAATCAATGTGTCACCATTGTAATTCAAGCCTGTGATAAAACACTTGACATCTGTGATTTTGAATAAATATCCCTCTGCACTTGTGTAAATAGAATCTAAGTAAAGGTTGCTGTTATTGTATTTCGGTTGAATGGAAATATCCACATATTTATCTACTGTTGTGGGGGTGTCGTTTTTTTTGTCGCAAGAAAAGAGTGTAAGTGCAGACAATACTAAAAATCCAACTTTTTTCATTGAACAAATTTACATGATTTACAATGTTTTTCCTTCATATTTTATAAAAATTCACAGGCAAGCAATTTTACTATTTGTTTTATGTCACTTCACCCACATAAACTTTGTACATTTAGAATTCAATTATTATTCTAAATAAGTCTCTGTCTTTACTTATGCACAAACCATTAACAATTTTGAACGCCTCTGCTGGTAGTGGGAAAACACACCAACTTGTTCTGGAATATTTGACCATTTTGTTGGGTGATGAGCACAATCGTTCAAAGTTTAAGTCTATTGTTGCGATGACTTTTACCAACAAAGCGGCTTTGGAAATGAAAAGTCGGATTATCAGTACTTTAGATGGAATAGTGTGCTTTGATGGAACAAATAAGAAGATTGAAAACATGCTGTCGGATTTGCAACTCACGTTAAAAATGGATGCCAATCAGATTCGTGAAAGAAGTGAAAAGGCCTTGTCTTCAATATTGCATGGGTATGAAGATTTTCAGGTTTCAACGATTGATAAGTTCAATTTAAGATTGATTCGTTCGTTTAGTCGTGATTTAGACTTGCCAAGCGATTTTGAAGTAAGTCTTGATGATAAAGTGCTGGTTGAGAATGTGGTGGATGTGCTAATGAGCCGGTTAGGAAACGAAAACGAAGAAAAACTAACTCGTCTGATGACCCGGTATGCAAAATCAAATATCGAAGATGGACAGCGCTGGGATTTTCGAACGCAATTGGTGGAATTTGCTATGGTTTTGAACTCAGAACGCAATCAAGAATTAGTTAATCAGTTGATGGATTTACCACTCGATGAAGAAAATTATCATGCTTTGACGACTGAATATCGAGCTAAAAGACAAGATTTTTTAGACGATTACGTAAATTTAAAAATAGCCATTGAAACAACAGGCTTGCAACCTGAAATGGTCACTGGTGGAAAAACAGCATTCAATGGTTTAGTGAAATTTGCATATGCGCTGAAAGTTTTACCTCTAGATAAGTCGGGGTTACCTTTTACAAAAACGACCTTAAAGCCGATGGAAGAATCCAAAAAAAAAACCTATCCGCCAGAGGTTACAGAAGCAATTTTAGCCATTCTAAATCGCTATGCAAACCAATATGAGGAGTATTGTATTTTGGAAAAATACAGATCCAATTTTTTCAATATGGCTCTTTTGCAATACATTGCTGATGCTTTGAAAGGATTACGTGAAAATGAACAACTCATTCGGATTTCTGAATTCAATAAATTGATAAGTAATTTAGTGCAAGACGAAGATGCACCTTACATTTATGAACGTTTAGGTACGCGCTTGGAACATTTTTTGCTAGATGAATTTCAAGACACTTCTCGCTTGCAATGGCTGAATTTAATCCCATTAGTGCACGAATCGTTGTCTAACAATCGGAAGAATCTAATTGTTGGCGATGCTAAGCAATCGATTTACCGTTTCAATAATGGTTTGGCCGATCAATTCGTTGCATTACCTGGTATTTATAATCCCGAGCAAGATCCTAAAATTGAGCAAAAATCCCAGTATTTCAAGACCCATGGGGAAATTAAGGAATTGAAGTTTAATTTTCGTTCTGTTCCAGAAATCGTTTTTTTTAACAATCAGTTTTTTCAAGATTTCTTACCTCTTTTTTCCAATACTAAAGCACCTGCATTTTATAACAGCATTGAACAAACGCCGCGATCCAATGAAAACGGTTTTGTTCGTATCATTTCTAGCAAAACGAAACAAAGCTTCGAAGAAACGATGGATGCCATCTTTCAGGTCGTCGAACAATGCGACAAAGACGGGTTTAAACGAGGTGACATTTGTATTCTTAATGAAAAAAACGATCAAGGAAGTGAAATTGCAAAAGCACTTACCGAAAAGGGAATAGCGGTAGTATCGCAAGAATCGTTATTGATAGTTAATGATGCCCACGTTCAATTATTGATTTCATACTTAAAGCGGAGAGCTTATCCATCTAAAACGCAAGAAATGAAGCGCTTTGCAGAGTTGTTTCTGCGTCAAAAAGAAGGGGGTACAATTGCTCAATATCTATCTTATTTTATAATAGAGCAAAGAAATGGCTCAACTTACAGAAGATTCAATGATAATCGTTTTATTACAGACCATTTTCTTTCGAAAGAAGCGTTTTTCTGTGCGTATGAAAATTTATACGATTTAGCTTCTTCCTTTTTAGATAAAATGAATTGGAAGGAAACAGATAATCCGTATTTACATCATTTTATGGATGTAATTTTTGATTTTCAATCACGTAAACATTCCGATTTAATTTACTTTTTAGAGCATTTAGAGGAGAAAAAAGATAAAATGGCGCTCCAAATGCCTGAATCAGAAAAAGCTATCAAAATCATGAGTATTCATAAATCGAAAGGCTTAGAATTTGAAGTTGTCATTTTGCCTTATTTGGATTTTTCTATTCGCCCAAAATCGATAAATAAATACTTGTTGAAAGTACACGAAAAAATCATTTATTCAACGCTTTCCTCATCCTCCCCAATCACAGATCTTGCAGCTTTTACAGAGGAAGAAAAAAACTTGATTTTGCTAGATAAAATTAATCTTTGTTATGTCGCTTTAACGCGACCTATTCAACGCCTTTATGGATTTAATTTTTTCAAAGAAGGTTTGGGCATTTTTGTTCATAAAGTCTTGAGTGAGTGGGTTGATATGAAGCGAGAAGGCGATTTAATTATCTATGAAAGTGGTAAAGAATCATCTATTCAAAGAAAGGAATCGAGGTCAACGGAGTATTATTTTCCTGAAGAATTTAAAAATCGTTTATGGTATCCCGATATTGTTTTTAGAAGGGCCAAAGATAACGCTGTTTATCAATCCTATCCTGAAGTATTATTTGGAAATGGATTTCATGCTTTAATGTCCGTTTGTAATGATGCTAATTCAATCGAAAAACAACTTCCACGTCTAATGGAAGAGGGTTATATAGATTTTACAATGCATGTAAAAATAAAAAGAGCTGCGATTCATTTCTTCGAGAAGTTAACCGAAAAAGGCTGGTTGTTACCAGAAACAGAAATTATAAGTGAAGCATTGATTTTAGTAGAGGATGAGGAAGCCAAACGACCTGATAAAATATTGGTGAATCCAAATGAAATTATAGTGATTGATTTCAAAACAGGAAAAGAAAACAAGCAACATCAACTACAAATAGGAGTTTATCAACAGATATTATCAGAAATGTATGGGATACCAGTTAGTAGTTGGTTGTATTACACAGAAAATGATTCTTTTTTACTTCAAAATTGATTCTTTTTCCAGTGCCATTTTGAGAAAAGTGTAAACAATTGGATGAGGTAAATCTCTAGTTGATGAAATTTGTGGACAAAAAGCACAAACTAAAAAAAAAGGATGATTAATTAAACTAATTATTTCTGGATCATCAAATTCGTTTACGGCTTCTATATCAATTATTTCGCCGTTCATTTGGGTAATTAATTGCGGATAAAAACTAAAACGCGAGGCTGTTAACTCGGTTTTACTAAAATTCTCGTATAATTTTTCAAAATGCTTCGTTTGTGGTTTAATATTTACCCTTTCAAAATGATTGCCTGAGATTAGATTTTCAGAAATTAATTTTTCTCCCATTGCATTTAAATTATTGGAAGCAATCAGAAACTCTACAAAAAACTTGAAAGCATCGCCAGTAATTAGTACGGGAACTTTTAAATTAGAGAGTGCTTTGAAAATACCATTCAGAAAGAAAAGATTTTGAAAGGAACCCGGTGCAACCCAAACCCCATCATATTGCTCAAAGAATACAGGTTTATGTTGAACAGCTTCGTTTACTTTTATCCAGTAATAGCTTACTTCCAAATCAAGAAAATATGCACTATGATCAAGCGACAAATTTGTAGCGTGGTGAGAATTGAACGTAAAGTTATAATCCCCTATGATTGCTATTTTGAGTGAACCACTCATGCAAGGCTATACAAACACTTTTAGTTATCTGCGAAACCAGCAGTTAAGTTTTGCATTGGTAATCAACAAACTCTCATCTAAATTAGTTTGCGGATTAATTCTCCAAACTTTGCAACTAAAAGTGCATGAAAAAATAGAATAGTCACCCGTATTATCGGATGCTTGATTCAAAGTTGTAAAAGTTGCTGTTTGACCTGGGTCAGCTTCTCTTGATACCCAAACTACTCCATTTTGATCAGTATATTCTACTTGTACACCATCTATGCTTGTATTCACCAGAGTTGCATAATCCTTAAATGGAATAGCTATACCAGAGCTTGATGAATGAAAATCATTGAACATTGTTAACGTAGGTTCATTATTTGCAGAAGCATCCCAGTCTAATGCTCCAAATGTTAAACGAATACCACGCGCATCCGAATTGGAACGCATTTCAGAACGATACAGCATTTTTGAAAGAACTGGAGAAGCGTAAATGTAAGGCACTTTATCTGCGTCTCCTTTGAAATTCAATACGTTTTGTGTAAGTTCTATTTGAGTTCCGTTAACATAACCGACAAAAGTTGCATTCAAATCAATTGTGTTTACAGGTGGAGGAACAACTTCGTGTTGGATACATGAATTCAACCCTAATAAGAGTCCAAATGATAAAAATAAAGCAGATACTAGTCTCATCTTTTAAAAGTTTTTAGCTCAAGGCAAGCAAATTTAAGTTTATATACGATAATTTCAAAAAAAAGATGCTTCCTTTTGTTTAATTATGGCTTTTTCTTCAAATCAAAATTGGAAACAACGGTCATTTTTGCTCCCATCATATCTAGATTTGTTGTAATCATACCTTTTGAATTCAAGAACATTCCATTCACGACATCAAAGGTTGTTGTCAAATTTCCACTCATATCTGGTGCCATTCCTTTTGCCATTCCCATAGCCGCTTGGTCTTCAGCATCTAAGTTCATTTGACTTTCAC
>Ga0214923_10008409_pt1 | contig 10997 bp, 10 predicted proteins | sample LL1510_MetaG_FD_177993 | JGI IMG/M metagenome (GOLD analysis project Ga0214923, IMG submission 177993) | Freshwater microbial communities from Lake Lanier, Atlanta, Georgia, United States - LL-1510 | ecosystem: Environmental > Aquatic > Freshwater > Lake | place: USA: Georgia | collected...
TAATTGTTCGGCTAAATTAATATTAGCAATAAAACCCGGAGTGTTCGGCCCAAGCATCATGCCGGCCAATAAATATCCCAAAATTGTCGGCAAACGTAAACGATTAGCAAGAAGGCCAAATAAAAACGCCAACACCACACTGGCAACGACAGTTGTAACTAGGGGATAGGATTCAAGCATGCTTAGTGAGTTTTTGTTTTCGAAAGCAGTAACTCTTCAAAAAGCTTTTTGTCTAATCTGCCGGCAGAATGAATCACACTATGCAACGCACCACTTTTGTCAAAAATGTAAGTTGTGGGAATGGAATTAATCTCAGGAAAATCAAGAGAGATCGCGTCATTCATCATAGCATTTGGATAAGTAACTTTGCTGAGTCTTTGTTTAACTTTATTCAAAGATTTTTCGGGATCAACGCTAACACCAATGATTTCAAGGCCATATTGGTGATAGGATTTATAGAGACTTTCCAGTGCCACCATTTCATTCAAACAATTCGGACACCACTCTGCCCAAAAAGTTACGACGACAACTTTGCCCGACATTTTTTTAGGTTAAAATTTTCTCCACTTAAAGTTTTAACATTAAGTTCGTAATTGGTCGCGGCCTCAGATATTTGTGGGTTTTAGATGAAATAAAACAAACTTATTATCGCCAGAAGAAAATATTTTTTCATTTAAGAGTTTTTAAATTTTGGCTTCAAATCGAAGTCGCCGAGAAATTCTTGCACCAAAGTTAAAGCCGAAATCATTGCGGTGTCGGCCCTTAATATTCGTGGTCCTAGAGAGATTGGATAAATATTTTTTAGCTCACGCATTTTAGCAAATTCACTTGCGGAAAATCCGCCTTCGGGACCAATTAGAATTACGATTTCTTTTTCTTGTGGATTAATTTTACTTAAAACTTCACTGGCTTTTGCGCCTTCTCCCGACTCATCACACAGAATAAATATTTTCTGCGCTGAGTCTTTCTCATTTAAAAAACTACCCAATTTTTTGACGTCAAAAACCAGTGGAAAATCATTTCTTTCACACTGTTCGCAGGCTTCTTTGACGTTCGCTTTAAAACGATCAAGGTTAATTTTATCGACAATTGTGTGCTGAGTTAAAATGGGCTGAAAGCTTGAAACTCCAAGTTCCGTAGCTTTCGCTGCTACGAAATCAATCCGCACATTTTTGATCGGCGCGAAGGCTAAAGTAATGTTTGGAACTTTTCTCAATTCAGAAATTTTTGACTCGATTTCCGCGCTCAAAAACTTCTTTTCAATTTGTTCAATTTTCACCTCAAACTCGCCATCCAAGCCATTAAAAAGAAAAATCTTATCGCCAATCTTCTGGCGCATCACTTTGGTTAAATATTCAAAATCAGCGTCAGAAATTTTTACTTTTGCACCAACGCTTAATTTTTTTTCTTCAATAAAAAGCCGAATTTTCGCCATTATTTTTTTGCCTCAAATTTGCTTAATTTTATCACGCCATTTGCCACCATCACGCCAATCAGAATCAATATTCCACCTAAGTAAGAATTCCAAGTTAATGCTTCACCTAAAATCAACATTCCTAAAACTACACCAAAAACTGGAACGATATAATTTACCATCGCGATATAGCTGACACTGGTGAGAGAGATTAATTTATAATAAATCACAAAAGCTGAAGCCGTGCCAAGAATTCCAAGGCCGCAAAGCGACAGAATTGCCGAACCAGAAATGTGATTAATCGCCAAAGGATTTTCAAAAATTAGTGACAAAATCGCTAAAATTATAAAAGAGATAAAAGTCTGAATCGCTGGAATTGTAAGCGGTGGATGAGCATTAATATCGATAAATTTTTTAGCATGAACGAAAGAAATCGCGTAACAATTTGCCGCACAAATCAAAACAGCAATGCCAAAAATATCGGCGTGAGCCTTTAACAGAGAAGGCATAATTAAGAAAAACAATCCACTAAAACCCAAAGCCGCACCAATTATTTTTGCTTTAGTCATGCGATCATTTTTGATGAAATAATGAGCCAGAATCATTGAAAATAAAGGCGAAGCACCAGTAAAAATTGCCGCAAAAGCACTATCAACACTACGTTCAGCAACAGCAAAAAGCGTAAAAGGAATAGCTCCTTGAAAAAATGCAGCAATTGTAAAATGCATTATTACAGGTTTTAACTTGGGTAATTTTGTGCCACGAATTTTTAAAATTGCAAAAAGCATAAAGCTCGCTATCGCCATACGAATGGCGGTTATAGCGATTGGTGGCACATATTCCACCGCAACTTTAATAAATAAAAATGATGGCCCCCAACAAGCTGCCAAAGCCAAAAGCAGCAAAAAATTTCTGACACCAACGTTCATAAATGTAAGTCCTAATTGATTTAAAAATCGTAATTTGCAAAATGGCCATTCCTTGCAACGGAATCCTTCTTTAAGCAACTAACTCAAGTCAGTGCAATTTCTCTTATTTTCAATAATTCTAATTGCGATTTTGGCGATTAACCTTGGCCGCAACATTAAAAAGCTGCGTCAAGAATCACAAATCAAAAACGCGAAAAGATTACGCTTCAGCTCGTTACCAATTCACTACATTTATTGTTTTGTTTTGTGGTCACTTGTCGTCAGCATTGGTGCAGCTTTAGCGCCGATTGGCATTGCTGCCAAATCTGGCTTATTTGCGATAATTACCGTCGCGATTTTCTTTCTTACTCGTCTGCTTTATCAAAAAAAATTCAATTCCAAAAATCATATCGAAGGCATTTCGAAGCTGGTTTTATCTATCACCACCGGCATTGGAATTTTAATTACAATCATCACCACAGTTTCAATTTTATTTGAAGCTTTGAAGTTTTTTAAATTTGTTGGAGTTGCTGATTTCTTATTTGGAACAGTCTGGAATCCACAAATGGCAGTCACTGCCGAACAATCAGTTGGTTCAAGTTCTTTTGGAATTGTGCCAGTTTTTCTTGGAACTTTATTAATCACATTAATCGCAATGCTAGTTGCAGTGCCAGTTGGAATTATGGCGGCGATTTATCTTTGTCTTTATGCTAAATCAAAAGTTCGCGATTATTTGAAACCAATTTTGGAAATACTTGCTGGCGTTCCCACCGTTGTGTACGGCTATTTCGCGGTGATTACCGTCGCGCCTTTTTTCAAAACTTTATTCGCACAATTTGGTTTAGAAATCGCTTCCGAAAGCGCTCTCGCGGCTGGTTTTGTAATGGGTGTGATGATTATTCCTTTTGTTTTATCTCTTACTGATGACGCATTAAACTCAGTGCCGCAAGCCTTGAAAGACGGCGCTTTAGCTTTGGGAAGCACCAAATCTGAAATGATTAAAAAAGTAGTTTTACCTTCCGCAATGCCATCAATTGTTGGCGCTATAATTTTAGCGGTATCACGCGCGATTGGCGAAACTATGATCGTTGTGATGGCCGCCGGACTTGTCGCCAAACTGACTTTCAATCCTCTTGATTCAGTCACGACCGCAACTGCACAAATCGTTACACTTTTAGTTGGCGATCAAGAATTCAACAGCCCGAAGACTTTAGCCGCTTTTGCTTTAGCTTTAACTCTCTTCATCTTCACCTTTATTTTTAACGTCATCGCTTTGATCGTGATCAAAAATTACAAGAAAAAATACGGGTAAAAATGGCCAAATTAGAAATTAAAAATCTTAAAAAACGTCACGCCAAAGAAACTCGTTTTCGAATCTTTGGAATGCTGGCGATTGCTTTCTCTCTGGCTTTCTTAGTTGCTTTATTCGGAATGATTTTAAGCAAAAGTAGCAGTGCATTTTTGCAAACCAAAGTGGCGTTGGAAATTGATTTGTCGCAAGAAGCAATTGCCGCAAATTCAGAAAATAACGAGATCAGTTATCGTCGTTTGATTAAACAATCTTTACGTCAAAAATTTCCCGACGCGATTTCGCTGATTGAGACTAATTCACTTTACCAAATGACCAGCAAAGTCGCGGCTTTGGAGTTGGAAGAAAAAATCAAAAAACAGCAACAACTTCTTGGTCAAAAAAATATTTTTTGGCTATCTGCTTCGTCAAAAATTGATGTTTATTTCAAACATCACCTGTCAGCAAATTTAAGTGAAAAACAAAAAATCTGGGCCGATAAATTAATCGCCGATAAGCAAATCAAAACTTTCTTTAACTGGAATTTTTTCAGATTTGCTGATTCTCGCGAACCAGAAATTGCCGGCATTGGCGCTGGTTTAAGCGGATCGATTTTAGTGATGGTAATTTTCTTAGGATTGGCCTTTCCAATTGGTGTAATGTGCGCTTTTTATTTGGAAGAATTCGCACCAAAAAATCGCATCACCGACATTATCGAGATCAGTATTAACAATCTTGCAGCCATTCCTTCAATCATTTACGGCTTGCTTGGTTTAACAGTTTATTTGCAGTTTTTTTATCTGCCGCGCTCTTCCAGTTTAGTTGGCGGCATGACTTTATTTATGCTGGTTTTGCCGGTTATTATTATCGCAACACGCAACACCATTCGTTCAATTCCAAGCTCAATTCGTGATGCGGCGATGGCTCTTGGCGCTTCGAAAGTGCAAATCGTTTGGCATCATTTATTACCTCTTTCGGTGCCGGGAATTATGACGGGAACAATTTTGGCAATTTCACGCGCACTGGGCGAAACCGCTCCTTTATTGATGATTGGCATGGTGGCGTTTATTGCTGATATTCCGGCTAACTTCACTGATCCTACAACCGTGCTGCCAGTACAGATTTATTTATGGTCAGATTCTCCTGAAATTGGCTTTGCTGAAAAAACTGCGGCGGCGATTTTGGTGCTGCTTGGCTTCCTGATTTTATTCAATTTAGTCGCGATTATTTTACGCAAAAAATTCGAACGTAAGTGGTAAAAACACATACTGTCATCCTGAGCGTAGTGAAGGATCTCGAGAGTTTAATAACCCCATCGTCATTGCGAGCGAAGCGTGGCAACCCAGTGTAGTGTTCGGTTTTACTGGGTTGCCACGCTTCGCTCGCAATGACGATGGGGATAGCTAATCAAATTAAACTCTCGAGATCCTTCACTACGCTCAGGATGACAGTTTTTTTAGATTAATTATGAAAACCAAAATCGTCGGAATTTTAAACGTCACGCCTGATTCTTTTTCTGACGGCGGGAAATTTAATTCGCTCGATAATGCTCTAAATCACCTCAAAAAAATGATTGATGAAGGTGCCAATGTAATTGACATCGGAGCAGAATCCACAAGGCCCAGCGCCATTCCGATTGGCGAAGTAGAAGAATGGAAAAGATTAGAAAAAATTCTTCCCGCAATAATTTCTGTTGTAAAAAATTCCCCACGAAAAATCAAAACCAGCATCGATTCTTATCACTTCGAAACGATTAAAAAATCTTACGAAATTGGCGTTGATGTAATTAACGATGTTGGTGGTTTAGTTGATGAAAAAATTGTCGAATTTATTGCCGAAAAAAATATCGAAACGGTTTTGATGCATAACCTGAAAGTGCCTGCTATTACTGACTTACTGATTAATCGTAATATAAATTTGATTGGCGAAATGTTGAAATGGGGACGCGAAAAAATTACGGATTTGGAAGCAAAAAATGTTAAAAAATCACAACTGATTTTTGATCCCGGAATTGGTTTTAATAAAGACGCTTTGCAATCGATTCGAATTTTGAAAAATATCGAAGCGTTCAGAGTTTTAGGGCTTCCAATCTATGTTGGTCATTCCAAGAAAAGTTTTCTTGATGCCGTAAATATTGCTGGCGATCGCGCGCAAAAAACTTTGGTAATTTCAAAATATTTAGCCAAAAAAAAAGTCGATTACATCAGAATCCACGATGTAAGAGAAAATTTGTTAGCCGTCACCTTGTAATCGAAAAAGCGCTTCTTACATAGCTCTAACAATCAAAAATTTACACCACTTCAAACACTCGCAACTAATCACAAATAATCACAATTTATGTCTAATAAAGTAATCGGTATTGACCTTGGAACCACCAACTCTTGCGTGGCCATCATGGAAGGCAAAAATGTTAAAGTTATTGAAAATTCAGAAGGCGTTCGCACAACTCCTTCAATCATCGGATTTTTAGCAAATGGCGAAAGAACGGTTGGCGCATCTGCAAAACGCCAAGCCGTAACCAATCCACAAAATACAATTTTTGGGATTAAAAGATTAATCGGTCGCAGAAATGATGATCCAACTACAACTAAAGACAAAGAGCTGGTTCCTTACAAAATCGTGCCTTCAGCAAATGGTGACGCTTGGGTTGAAGTTAAAGGTGAAAAATATTCTCCAAGCCAAATTTCTGCTTTCACTTTGATGAAAATGAAAGAAACCGCCGAAAGCTATTTAGGCGAAAAAGTTGATAAAGCGGTAATCACAGTTCCGGCTTATTTCAACGATTCACAACGCCAAGCAACTAAAGATGCTGGTAAAATTGCCGGACTTGAAGTTCTTCGTATTATCAACGAGCCAACTGCTGCTGCACTTGCTTACGGCTTCGACAAAAAAGGCGGACAAACTATCGCAGTTTACGATTTGGGCGGCGGTACTTTTGACGTTTCAATCTTAGAAATTGGCGATGGCGTTTTCGAAGTTAAATCAACCAACGGCGATACTTTCCTTGGTGGTGAAGATTTCGATATGAGAATCTTAAAATTCCTTTCAGACGAATTTAAAAAAGAACAAGGCGTTGATTTAAGCAAAGATCCATTGGCTTTACAGCGTTTGAAAGAAGCTGCAGAAAAAGCTAAAATCGAGCTTTCTTCTTTGATGGAAACTGAAATCAACTTGCCTTACATCACTGCTGATGCAAGTGGTCCTAAGCATTTAAACGTTAAACTTTCTCGCGCTAAACTTGAGCAATTAGTTGATGATTTGATTCAACGCACCATCACTCCATGTGAAAATGCACTTAAAGATTCAGGCTTAAAAGCTTCTGAAATTGACGAAGTTATTTTGGTTGGCGGTATGAGCCGTATGCCGAAAGTTATCGAAACTGTGAAAAAACTTTTCGGAAAAGAACCAAATAAATCAGTAAATCCTGACGAAGTTGTGGCGATTGGTGCGGCAATTCAAGGTGCGGTTTTACAAGGCGACGTCAAAGACGTTCTGCTTTTAGACGTAACTCCACTTTCACTTGGAATTGAAACTGCTGGCGGCGTGTTTACTCGCTTGATCGAACGCAACACAACGATTCCAACTAACAAAAGCCAAGTCTTCTCAACTGCTGCTGATAATCAAACCGCAGTTACAATTAAAGTCTTCCAAGGCGAACGCGACATCGCGGTTCACAATAAAGTTCTTGGAGAATTTAATTTAGAAGGAATTGCTCCAGCTCCACGTGGCATGCCGCAAATCGAAGTTATTTTCGATATCGACGCCAACGGTGTGGTGAAAGTTTCTGCTAAAGATAAAGCGACTAACAAAGAACAACGAATCAGAATTCAATCTTCTGGTGGTTTGTCTGAAGCCGATATTCAAAAAATGGTGAAAGATGCCGAAGCCAATGCTGAAGCAGATAAAATCAGAAAAGAATTTATCGAAGCTAAAAACCATGCTGATGCTGCAGTTTACGAAACCGAAAAATCAGTGAAAGAACATGGCGACAAAGTTGATGCTGAAACTAAATCTGCAATCGAAGCTAGTTTGCAAAAAGTTAAAGATTTAGTGGCTAAAACTGACGCGACTGCTGCAGAATTAAAATCTGCAACGGAAGAGTTAATGCAAAATTCAATGAAGCTTGGTGAAGCAATTTACAAAGCAAGTCAAGCTGGTGCTGGTGCAGCAGCTGGTGCAGCCGAATCTCATAACCACGCCGAATCTGGTAATGCCGGATCTGGCGAAAAAGTTGTAGATGCGGAATATGAAGAAGTAAAAAAAGACGAGAACAAGTAGCAACATTCGTCATTTTGAAAATTAGTGGAGAAGTTCTTGGGCCTAGGTTTAAGAGCTTCTCCACTTTTTTTATTTATGATAAATTTCCAGACTACTTTTTGCTTGAGAAGATAATCTCAATTGAACGAAAATTTAGCGGAAATTCCAAAAACACATGCATCAAGCTCAAGAAAAACAGAGCGATCCATCCGAAGGAATAGCTGTAGAAATAAGCAGCTAGTGCAATAATCCAAATCACGATACAAAAAGTCAGCGCAGTTTTTGAAACTTTATGCCACTTAATAATCTCAACTTTCGAGAACCAGTTTAAGTAGTGATAAGTGTAAGCAAAAGCAATGAAGGCCTGAATTTTTAAGCCAGCAGCCGATGAGATTAAATCAAGATTCTCTGAAGATAGACCAAACATTTTAGCCAACGCTTTATTCAAACCTAAAAATCCCGCATCTGAATTAACTACTTCTAGTGCCTGACCACTGAGCAAATATCCTTCACGCGTCATAAAGACAAAACTAAGAGAGCAGAGAACAAAAACTACTAATGAAATATAAGAGGACATATTTTTACTTTTTACAGCGCCAGAGAGCATAAAAAGGCCAGTAAAAAGCCAGACATGAATCAAAGTTGTGATCAGAATTCCGAAAATCAAAAAATAAGCCGGAACATCAAGAAGCAAAAGCGACAAAAAAATTGCGGCAACAAATGAATTAAAGCGCCAGAACCAGTCTTTGATGTAAGTTAAAATGTAGGCAGAGGCAAATGTGACAAAAACTAAAATCGGCGTTAATAGACTAAGAATTGCCAAAAATTCATCATTTTTAACTTCATGATTTTGCAAAAAATTGTTCAGAAAAGCGCTGTCTTTAAAATAAAAACTAAGCTCAATTATGAAGAAGAAAAAAGCGGCTAAAGAGCAAATTACAATTAGTGCAATCCAATCTTTTTTACCGGCGATAAAATATTGTTTTTTTTGCAACCACGATATTTCGGTCACATAATGCAAAGGTCCAAGCACAGCGTAGGAAAAAAGGAATAATTCAAAAGGCAGTAACAGCGCCAATGCAACTGAGCAAAACATCAAAGCAATGTTAATCAGGTCAACTTTTGCGATATTCATAAAAATCAGGTAAGAAATTTGCATAAAAAAAGCTCCGGAAAATCTAACTCTTCCGGAGCTTTTTAAAAAATATGATCAAGACAAACTAATCAACCAAAACTGACAGATTTTCTGCACCATGCATTTCAGCATAGCCGCCTTTCACGTCGATTTGTTTTACGATATTTTGTTTATCGTCATAAACGGTAATTTGACCTTCACGTAATTTTGCAATTATCGACTCATGGCCAAACATAATACCAAGTTCGCCTTCAACCGATGGAACTACAGCCATGCTGCATTCACATTTTAGGACGATTCCTTGTACCGAAATGATTTCTAAATTTAAATTAGCCATTGTTACTTAGCTTCTTTTAAAAGTTTTTCACCTTTAGCGATTGCTTCGTCAATTCCGCCAACCATGTAGAAAGCAGATTCAGGAAGGTGATCATATTTTCCTGAAAGAATTTCTTTAAAGCTGCTGATAGTATCTTTCAAAGACACTAATTTTCCTGGCGCGCCAGTGAAAACTTCAGCAACGTGGAAAGGTTGCGACAAGAAACGTTGAATTTTTCTGGCTCTGGCAACTGTAAGTTTATCTTCTTCAGAAAGTTCATCCATACCAAGAATCGCAATGATGTCTTGAAGAGATTTGTAAGCTTGAAGAGTTTTTTGAACTTCGCGAGCAGTGTCGTAATGTTCATTACCAACGATACGCGGATCAAGAATTCTTGAAGTTGAGTCCAGTGGATCAACTGCTGGATAAATACCGATCTCAGCGATTTGACGTGAAAGAACTGTAGTCGCATCCAAATGCGAGAATGAAGTTGCCGGAGCAGGGTCAGTCAAGTCGTCAGCTGGAACGTAGATCGCTTGAACTGAAGTGATTGAACCTTTCTTAGTTGAAGTAATACGTTCTTGCATTGCACCCATTTCTGTGGCAAGAGTTGGCTGATAACCTACAGCTGAAGGAATACGACCCAACAATGCAGAAACTTCAGAACCAGCTTGAGTGAAACGGAAGATATTATCGACGAAGAAAAGTACGTCGCGACCTTCTTGATCACGGAAATATTCGGCTTGAGTCAAACCAGTCAAAGCAACACGAGCACGTGCTCCAGGTGGTTCATTCATTTGTCCGTAAACCAGTGCAACTTTAGAATTTTTAAGATTATTTACGTCAATTACGCCTGAATCCATCATTTCATGGTAAAGATCGTTTCCTTCACGAGTACGTTCACCAACACCGGCGAATACTGAGTAACCAGAGTGAGCTTTAGCAACGTTGTTAATCAATTCCATGATCAATACAGTTTTACCAACACCAGCACCACCGAATAGACCGATTTTTCCACCTTTTGAGTAAGGAGCTAAAAGATCGATAACTTTGATACCAGTAACAAGAATTTCAGTTTCAGTAGCTTGTTCAGAAAGTTCCGGAGCTGAAGCGTGGATTGGGCAAAGTTGTGAAGTTGCAATCGGACCTCTTTCGTCGATTGGTTCACCGATCACGTTCATGATACGTCCAAGAGTGCCTTCGCCAACTGGAACAGAGATAGCACGACCAGTATCGATAACTTCAGTACCGCGAGTCAATCCGTCTGTAGAATCCATCGCGATTGCACGAACTGTTCTTTCACCGATGTGAAGAGCAACTTCTAGTACTAATTTTTTACCATCATTGATACATTCTAGCGCGTTATAAATCGCCGGCATTTCGCCATTCTCAAACTCCACATCAACTACAGCGGAAATAACTTGAGTAATTTTTCCTTTATTTGTCATAAGTAAAAAAACAGGTTAGTAAATCTTGTAAAACCACGCTAGAAGCGCGTTTAAAAGAATTGTAAATCGAAAATTATTCGAAATACATTCTTAATTTTTCTAGAATTTTGGAAATTTTATACCGGCAATCATCCTTGAAAACCGGCCTTGTAGAAAGGGAGCGGCAAAATAATTTCGGATGATTTAATTCACAAGCAGAGAGTTAAAAAATCATCACAGATTTACTAAGAC
>Ga0214923_10008410_pt1 | contig 10996 bp, 14 predicted proteins | sample LL1510_MetaG_FD_177993 | JGI IMG/M metagenome (GOLD analysis project Ga0214923, IMG submission 177993) | Freshwater microbial communities from Lake Lanier, Atlanta, Georgia, United States - LL-1510 | ecosystem: Environmental > Aquatic > Freshwater > Lake | place: USA: Georgia | collected...
GGATGCAGTGGATACGTGGCTGCGAGGCAGTGTGGGACCTCGTTGGGTAGAGTGGACCTGGGGTTGGGCCATGTTCAGTATGTATGATCTCGGTTGGCAAATGTGCACAGTGAATTTCAATCGTGAAAGCAGTGTGAGTTTATTTTTACTCAAATACTCTAGGAATATCTAGGCCTAGATGCTTAAATACATAATCTAGTAGGGGTAAGGACGCATAGCGAATCCTGTATGAGTGCGAGGCTCATATGTCTAAGCAGAGGACCCACACGCCCTATGGAGTCTGCTGGAAAATCATGAGTAATATAAGAAAAGTAGCTGATCGAGCAGGTATAGAATTAACTGATGAAATAGAATTTTTTGCTGAGTTATTAGCAGAAGAATGTGCTGAGATAGCAGAGGATAGTTGGGCTGTAAATTTGCCAGCAGGACCTGTTATTCGTAGGCATTACAATTTGATTGAAAAGAGAAAGTAATGATAGAGATAAAAAGATTCCGATGCAGTATTTAATCAGTATTCAGCCCAAAGAGACTGATCAAGGTATCCAAAAATTAGAATTTACTCTAGATCATAATCCTTTAGTAGATATTTGGGTAGACTGTGTAAAAGCACAATTTACAAGACCTTGGCACATTAATCATTTATCATGGTGTAGAGGATTCTCTACAGAAGAGACCTTAGCCAAAAGTTTTGCCGATATAGAATTGAGTAGGAAGGCATTGAATCTTAGTAGCGATCTTGATCTTAATTCACTACATCTTATGTTTCACAAATATTCTGAAAATAATTCTACGGATTACGAATGGGATCTGTTGAATATACGCATACATCACCTGGAACAACAAATTAAAAATATGAAGTCGTATCAGAAACAAATTGCAGTACTGAATTGTGTGATTGCGGACAAAGAAACCAACTTAGTAGAACAAAGACCCATACTAGATAATCTTAGAGAATTTTGGGGATATATTCCTAGAAGCGGTGATTTAACCCTAGGTTATTATACACTTGGTAAGACCATATGGAACTGCGTTAATGACAATGATGTTGAATGTGTTAGACAGAACATGGTAAGACCACAGATAATGGTCAGCACAGAGAATCTCTGCAGAATTAGTAAAATTCACGCTCCTAACGATGTTGCCAACGAGAGTAGACACCTTATAGTAAAAAATTGGATTCGTCAAAATAGTTTAGAAGATTTTATCGATTTAAATCTCCCGGAAAATTGTTTTCACGGAAAACCTAAATTAGGAAGTTATACAGGCAAATTTAATCTGCAAGAAATCAATCAGATTTTAACTGGCGGCAAAATTGTATCTGTAGAACTTATTGATTAAATATTATAAAAGAAATAGAGAATTGTTGTATGAAGTTGAAGGAAAGGTGCTGCGGACGCGGGTTCGACTCCCGCCTGGTCCACCAGAAGCATTCTGATGTAGGTCTTGGTCGTTACCCGCGAGATGCGAAAACGGCGTCCCAGAGTGCTTCTGATGGGCCAGACTGGCTTCGACGGGGTAAAGAGTACGGATATGGACAACACGGTAGGCGAAGGACGTTATCCTAGCAAAGCAAATAGACGCAAATGACGACTATGTTTATCAGGATCTCAAGCTAGCCGCTTGAACTTGACGGGGTAGGAAAGACCTTGTAACCCAACTACCAATAGGCTCTTCGGAGCCTATTTTTACCAAAATTCTAGACCCTGCGGTCTAAATTGCAGTATGCTAGACTATGAAATTAGATTTTAATATACAAGCAATTTTTCCACAGCCTCTGTACTCTAGTCTCATGGACCGAGCACTGACCAAAAATGAATTGACCTCGGCCAGACAATACCTAAAGCAGTCATATGGCAATGAAGGTAATAGAACCAGCGCCATTATGACCGTACTAGATAAATCAGAGTTTGCTGAAATCAGATCTTGGATACAGGCCAATCTAGATAATTATCTATCTAGGATTTACAATCCAAAAAATAATTTACGACTAGAAATCACACAGAGCTGGTTAAATCTCAACAGGCCAGGAGATTATCATCACACTCATACTCATCCTAACAGTTGGGTCAGCGGTGTATTTTATTTGGAAACTCACGGTAAAAATGACACCATAAAATTTGAAAAAAACTACAGTCCTTGGAATATTGAAACTGACAATGGAACTCCGTTTACTGTAGAAAGTCTATACTTGTCTGTTGCTCCAGCACAATTGGTTCTGTTTCCTAGCAGTCTTATTCACAGTGTACCTAGAAATCAAACTGGCAAGGAGCGTGTGAGTTTAAGTTTTAACAGCATGCTCAAAGGAATCATAAGCACCAGCACAGGATGTGCATTAACTCTATAGATAATTGCTAAAAAAATCAATATAACTGCCATTTTTTTGTACTAATCAATTTGTGTGCTATATAATACTTACACAGAGGTTTTATAAACTTTAAAGAGAGGAAACTTAATATGAAGAAACTTTTATTGGCTGCTTTATTGGCCGGATTGACAACAGCCGCTAGTGCTCAAACTAGTTTATATGGTCTAGTAGATGGTTATCTAGGACATACTACTGGAAAGACATCTGCTACGCAGGTATCAGCAGGTGGTATGACTACCAGTTACATTGGCATCCGTAGTTCAGAAGAACTCGGTGGCGGTATCAAGGCCACGGCAGTGCTAGAACAGTTCTTACGTGCTGACACGGCACAACTAGGACGTTTTAACGGTGATGCTACTTGGGCTCGTAATGCCTATGTTGGCCTAAGCAGTCGGGTTGGCGAAGTTCAAGTTGGTCGTGTTACTACACCATACTTTATCTCAACTATTGCTTTCAATGCTCTAGGTGATAGTTCAGTTTTTAGCCCGATGTTTACACAGCGTTTTGGTGTTAACAACTTTAACCTCGCAGCAGGTGGCACTGATTCAGGTTGGAATAACTCAGTGCTGGTTAAAACTAATGCTGGTCCTTTGGCACTAACAGGTGTGTATTCAGCTGGTGTTCAAGATGATGCCACTGGCACAAAACAAGCTGGTAAGAGTGTGGGTGCCATGTTCTTCCGCGGCCCAATCGGCCTAACAGCCACTTGGCAAGATGTTGAACAAGGTGCAGGTAAGCCAAGCATGACATCAACAATTGTTGGCGGTAGTTACGATGTTAAGGTAGCAAAATTATTTGCTCAATACAATCGTGTAGAAAACAGTGACGCAGTAACCAAACAAGACAAAGGTTATAGTGTTGGTGCTAGTATGCCTTTAGGCAAAGGTAATACTGTAATGGCCAGTTATGCTCGCTTTGATCACGACTTTGTTGGTAACAAGTCAGCTGAAACTGCAAGTTGGGCACTTGGTCTTACTCACGCAATGAGTAAACGCACAGATCTTTATGCTGCTGTTCGTGACACCAGTTATACCAATGATGGTGTAAATCGTACAAATACAGCATGGGCAGATACTCGTGTAACAGGCGTTGGCATTCGTCACCGTTTCTAACATGTGGCCATTCAAATTAAGCGAAAATAGAAGACACACCTGGTTTATTGACCTGGACGGTACAATATTTGAATGGGAAGCCTTGTTTACAAAGGGAGAAGATTTTCTTCTCCCTGGTGCCAAAGATTTTTTAGATAGTATTCCCTACGATGATTGCGTGATTTTTACCACTGCAAGGAAGGAAGGTACAAGAGAGGCCACTGTGGCAAGTCTTCGCAGATTTGGAATCAAGTACGATCATATAATTTTTGGCATTGGGACAGGTGAAAGAATCGTGGTTAATGATACCAAAATTGAACCAGATGGAAGAGAGTTGGTTACCGCCATTGCATGGCCAGTAGAAAGAAATAAGGGATTTATCCATAATAGTAAAGATAAGTAAACTTTACCTAGGGCAAGGCGTTATTATTAATACACAGACAACACTGTGATTTTTTAAAAGGAAAATAAAATGAAATCAGTAATCGCATTAATCTTAGCAGCATTCGCAACCACAGCAGCATTCGCAGCAGATGCCAAGAAAGAGGAAAAGAAAGACACGCCCAAGGCAGAAGCCAAGAAAGACGACAAGGCAAAAAAGTAATATTAGTTCGTCGAAGTGATGTAAGATTTCTTGTTCTTAAAGGCGAATTAGAAGAAACAGATTATCTTGCTTTCGACGATACTCTGGCACGAAATAAAAACCGTATCAGAATTGAACCCGAAGACCTTGATGAACTTCCTGCGCCTATAAGATGGAAATTATTCTTAATAAGACAACTAGCATTACTTCAGTTAGTAAAAGCCCGCTCATGAGCGGGCTTTTTATTTGAGTCCTAATTCTTGATTACGATGTTGAATTATATTTTTTCTAAGTTTATCTATAATTCCGCTGTTTCTGAGACTTTTAAAGGCCAAATTTGCAGAGCCATATTCTCCTTGAATTTCTAGCCCCTTTTTACGGAATAGTTTTAAATTGTTTAAAACTTTTTCAAGTGATTCTATATCATTTGATTTAATAACTTTCATTATAATTTTATACCATTGTTTTGCGATAGAATCCACTTCATTTTTATCAATTGATTTTTTTGGTTCGGTACTTGGTCTTATCCATTTATTTTTTAATAAACTGTAAGAACCACCAGCTCCATATTGTTTGACATCTTCGACATAAAGTTCAACTGGAATTCCTTTTACTGTAATATCGTATTTTTCCTTGTACAACAATTTTTTAGTATCAAATAATTCTTCTAGCTCTCGATCACATTCGATTTTATCATAATCAGTTATTAGATGAAGATCAAGATCACTGTATTTTGTATAGTATCTACTGGTCTGACCGCCTGTTATGATAATATCAATTACTGGAAAATCAATATCTACGAATTGTTGGAAATGATGAGCGATTTTAATTAGCTTGTTTTTTACTAGGTTGTTTAACCTTTTTCCATTCCATAGGTTAGGATTTAATTGATCATGTACTTCTATTCCCGGCGGTAAAAATTCCATTATTTTCATATAAAATATTTATTTTTGTAAATATTATTATGGAAGACATTGATAACTATAAAGGATTAATTTTAGCTGCACACCCTAAAAGACAAGATCCTATTTTAAGAAAAGGTGTAATCTTGATCATTGATCACGATCATAATGGCAGTATTGGTTTACAGATTAACAAACCTATGGATAACAATACAACTTTGAACGGCATTATGAAATCTCTAGGCATTCCATATGATCAAGAAAAACCTGTATACTTTGGAGGACCAGAGAATACAAATAGAATTATTGTGCTGCATAGTCTGGATTGGCAAAGTCCAGGAACAACTCCAATTGGAGAAAATTTTGGTATCAGCAATGATCTCAGTGTTCTTGCTGCCATAAGTTCCAATAACGGGCCTGAACTATTTAGAGCCGTTGCAGGATATTACAGGTGGTTACCTGGTCAATTAGAAAACGAAATAGATATTGTTCCTCCGTTTACTGATGTTACCAAAGGATGGAGTGTAATGCCAGCAAACTTAGATTTACTATTCAGTATTGACGGTAATAATCAGTGGCATCATTCACTTGAAGAACATGCTAGAAATCAAATTTCTACTTGGTTCTAATCTTTTTCAGCATTAAGACTAGCTAACATATTTCTAATATCTGCGGTAGGTTTAGCTTTTATTTTGGGTGCAACAATACCTTGAGTAGGATCAGCAGATTCAATAGAACTGGTTCTTTTTAATCCTTGGTATATTTGATTTGATGTTGGTTGAGGATTTGAATCTGCTTCGTCACCTAGATCAGTTATACGTAATGTATCAACGTTAAATTCTAAATCAACTTTTTGACCAACTCCACTACTTGAACGTGTTTTCATAAATTGAATTTGATAGCGTCCTCTTTCTTTCATAGCACGGCTGGTAAAGATCCCTATGACATTATCAGCAGTTTGAATCTTACTTAATCCACCTGAAATATGACTATGATCGAATTCAATTTCTTCAACTGCGGCACGATTCAGCTGACTAGCAGTAACCGTAATACAATTAGTTTCCATGGCCAAATTTCTAATCTCTTCAGACACGTATTTGTCCTTGACAAACAAATCACTGGGCGATACCTTCACCGACAAAGGCATCATCAAATCTAGGTAATCTATTAATAAAACGTCGGGTTTTTCACCTTTTTTGACCTGATATTCCTTTAAATAGGCACGAATATCATTACAATTTTTCCCCGATGGCATATACTTAATTTGTAGGTGTCCACTACGTTTTTTTAGCATTTTTACTTTGAGTTCAACGTCATCTATGCTTTTGAAAATGTCTCTTGTGCCAATACCTGTCATCATGCTATCTAGTCTCATACTGACTAGATTTTCACTTAATTCAAAAGTTAGATAGATAACGTTCAATCCCATTAGCGCCCAATTTACACCTAAGTTGGCTAAAAATAAACTTTTTCCACCACCTGATGCAGCAGCAAAGATATTAAGTTCTCCTCTATTGAATCCACCATATAGTTTTTTGTCAACACTAGGCCAACCTGTGCTAATCTGCCCGTTTGAGTTTTTAAGATTGTCCAGTCTACCTCGAGGATCTTCAAAATAATCTGTACCCATATCCTTACTCAAACTTACCTGCATGGCATCCTTTATTAATTTTTCAACAGGACCATAATCACCTTTTTCTAGTAGATCCGCAGATGTCAAAATTGCCTGTTCAATTGCCTTGTGCCTTGAAAATTTTTCAAATTCGTCTAATAACCAGTCATAATTTTCTTGAGGTAATGTTATTTTATTTAGACTAATATTACAACTAGCATTGACAATTTCAACACTTGGCATGATTTTATATTGATCCACATACTGCGATATAAACCTAGCTGTAGGTTGTAATTTTCTATCAAAATATTCATAATTAAAAATGTTTTGACACCTAATAAATGCTTCAGCATCACTTAAAAACATTTCTAAATAAATTTTTTGAATATCAAAAGTGTAATTGTTCATTATAATCTATTATCTTGATGTTCACTTAAACTAACAGGACGAATATTTATAATATCGTTCATTTTACTGAGAGATAATAGCTCTTTGGTTTTTGTATCGGCATATAAGTCAGCAGTTGATTCTAGAACAAAGCCACTTGCTCTCATATATTTTAAATGTTCTGTTGGAGTAGGATGTGTATCGTGAAATTGTTCTCCACGTTCATTTTTATATATGAATCCTAGTTGACGATTCATTAGATCTTCTTTTAATCCTCGATAAATCGGAATGGACTTGATTAGAGAACTGTAATTTTTGTTTATTTGCTGAACTATATTGGTATCAAAACTTCCTATGATATTTTCTAGAGAATCGTCAAGAGGATAAGAAGTTAAAACAATAGAATCACTTGACAAACTTTTTATATAATTTGACATCATATCTATTAACGATAAGTCTCTAATTATGTATCCAGTTGGATCAGCAAATTTCATTACCCATTCTTCTGAATACTCTCTTTGATTATAGATATTGCCTAAACTAATCCAATTTCCATTTACCCATCTATCTTCTCTATTAAAACTGGTAAACATCACAGCTATTAGATCATCTTGATTGAATTTAAATTTGTTATTAGCTTGGCTTAATTTTGCCATTATTTGTAGATTACCTGCTCCACCCACACCGTAGTTATAATATTCTATATATTTCATTTCATTATGGATTATATCTGCCCAAGTAGGCCATTTATAACCAGTAAAACTACAACCAAAGGCAAAAAACCTCTTATATTTTTTATTGTAAATATTAAATTCTTTCATGGCTTAATTTCTTCTTTAGTAATTCTATTTTAACTTTATTTGTTTCTTTATAAAACAAAATTGAATATAAAGTATAACATCTTCCATATCTTAAAACTGCATCTGCTACATCTTTAATTGTATTATCCCAGTTTGGATAACTTATTGTCCAATTATTTTCAATTGCTGATTGTAAAATTTTACTACCTGCGGCATCTCTATCCGGTACAACAATTATTTCTTTGTTCAAATTCTTAAGACGAGAGATCTGCACATCACTAGGTTCGTTGGTCATTATTGCCACACCATCTATAGCGATAGCATCAAATTGACCTTCAGTAACGATACAAAATGCTTTACTATCATTTTGAGAATCTATATTGAAAACATATCCAGGTTGACTATCTGTAAGATATTTTGGCTTGCCATCATTTATTTTTCTTCCTGTATAACCTACTATTTTATTATTTTGATAAAAAGGAATTAATAGTCTATCTTTATAACCAGGACTAGGACTCCAGTGCCAAGGATACCAATCTATGCTCATACCCCTATAATCTAAATATTTAAAAATTTCTAAAAGTTCTTGTTCAATATTTTTTGGTAGATCTTGCGTGGCCCATTCTTTGAGACTAAAAGAAAGATCTGGTAGTTTTCTTTCTTGTAATTCTAAATCTTGTATTTTTTTTATAGTTGGAGTTTCATTTTTATACTTCAAGGTTAATAGTTGCAGTTTTTGAATGTCTAATAAAGTCAATCCAAGATACCCAAATAACTTTTTTGTATTTGAGCTAAGAGCTTTACCTGGTGTCCATCCTGTCTTGAAAGAGCAATTGAAACAATGATATTGCCAACCACCTTGTTTATCTAATAAAATTCCACCTCTATTTCTAGAATCTTTTGATTGACCTCTATTATGACAACAAACAGCGTTAAAAGAAATCCATCCGCTTGGGGTAGACTTTTTCTGGTGAGGCAACAAGCTTATCAAGCTGTCTTGGATAGGATTCATTGCCCTATTTTAGCTTCTATAAAGAAATTTGTCAAATGAACCGAAATAACTAGGATCGTCATTATCTAATCCAGCCGGAGCTTGCGCAGGAATATGATATACTCTTATATAGCTATAAACACCATTGAAGTTAAAATAAACAATACCACTCTTCTGATCATAAGTTTTTGTAACTATGGTATCATACGAATCATCACTGGTCGGAGAATTTTCTAATGTACCTCTAATAGTAATGGTTCCTCTATATTGGCTCAAGTAACAGGCCAATGTATGAAGAGCAGAATTACCGTTGTATTGTGGCTGGGCGTCTATGTGACCACTTTTATGCTCATAAAGATTTGTAGCACCATTAAAAATTTTAGTAAATGAATTGACTGATGTACTGGCTTGTAACACAGAATTGATATCTTCTTTAAGTTCAATAACGCCGTTTATACCATAATATGTATTAGAATAAGCTGGCAAATAACTTCCATCTGTATCTATTAATTTTATTGCATAATTGTAACTCGATTTGGGTAAATTTAAAATATCACTTTCTGTCAAGGTTAAAAGTGCTAGTCCTTTGGTCGAGGTAGTAGCAACATCTAAGATTTCTAAAGGTTTTTCTACTAACAACCGCTGATTGATTGCATCATACATGGAAAAAATATATGTTTGTGTACTATAAATTCTCACACGTTTTTGATCGCTATTTTTAAACTGAATTCTAATTTGGTTTTTAATACCTTTTTGAATAGTAAGATTTCTTTGGTACATAACTCTGTTTGCCCCCGTGACTTCAGCATCCAAATCTAAAATTACGTTCAAATTATTATGATATAAATAGATCGGTAAATTATGCATATTATTATTTATTGATAGGTGATGAAAGAACTCGTAACGGAAAATTTACCCTTTATAAGTTGTATAAAAAGCAACGATAAAGAATATATTGGAATTATTATAAATTGTGATTCTCATGTCCTAAGCATATACGACCTAGGTATGATAACAGATAACAACCTAAAATCATTATTTTTGGAATTAGGTGAAATATGGTGGTGGGAAAGTAATAGAAAAATACCAATTAATATATTTCTAAAAAAAGAAACTTTTCCTTTTAAAAATTTTATAAAAACCTTTAATTTTAAAGATGTAGAGGTTATGTTTGGGCCTGTGGTAAATCTAGGTGAAATAGCTGAAAGAAGAGTAAAAAGAAAAAGCATTCAATTAGTAAGATCAGTTAAGAGTAATCGTAGCTAATTGATTCGCAGATTAAATTCATTTGTACTACAATGGCCGCAGCATAGGCAGTAGCATGACTTTTCTTAAAGTAGTATTCGTCATCCTCAGGTTTTATCCAAACTTCGTTCATCACCGTAGTCCAATCTTTCCCAATCAGATAACGTTTCGCTGGCCTTATCAGAGCTAAAACTGCCGCTAGTTGGGATATGTTCTTTGGTTTCATTTTTCTTAAGATCGAACCATGTCCGTTGACGTGAAATAGCAAGTTGACGAAATCGTCCTGTTCCAATAAATCCCATAGCGGCTCCTTGTTTAATAATTCATTGAGATGTTCTTCACTGCGAATATCTTTATATATGCCTACGTTTAAAAAATCTATCTTAAAATAGCCTCTTTGCTGAGCTTCTTTGTAATCAATACTAGCTGTTCCTGTTAGTGGGTTAATGGGAATTTGATGGGGATAAATTCCTGTACTATGCCGCCTACCATCTTCTAATGTAGCAGGCACATGACGAATAAGGTCAAGAATCTTTTTTCTATCTGCAAAATCTATGTCAATATCAGGCATTTTGTTTCCATTTTTCTAGTATTATACTAGAACTATTAGTTTTTTCAAATCCCCCAACGCCGAATACAAATTCTACATCTTCCCAAATCATTTCTGGAATGTTATCTTTGGTTCTGTCTCCGCCATTGGCAAATATCAAATGAAGATGTTGAGGAAATATCTGTGATACTTTCCAGATAGCGTTGTTGGCACTTCCGTCGTTGTCGTTGAATGTAATCACAGTATCTACCATTTTTAGATTTTGAATAATGAGACATCTTTCCCATAAAGGCATAAATGCTGCACCTTTTTTCCTAATGAGCCAATCATCACTATTCACCCCAACAACCAGTTTATCTCCAAGTTTTCTAGCAGCGGCTAGGTAATGAATATGCCCGGAGTGAATAGGATCAAACCCTCCTGTAGCCAATACGATCTTAACTTTGTCCAAAGATTTCTCCAAATTTAGG
>Ga0214923_10008413_pt1 | contig 10994 bp, 8 predicted proteins | sample LL1510_MetaG_FD_177993 | JGI IMG/M metagenome (GOLD analysis project Ga0214923, IMG submission 177993) | Freshwater microbial communities from Lake Lanier, Atlanta, Georgia, United States - LL-1510 | ecosystem: Environmental > Aquatic > Freshwater > Lake | place: USA: Georgia | collected 2015-10-15
GCAAGTGTGGACCAAGAACCAGATTCTTTTGGCTTGAGATCGCCACGGCGAATTTTAAACTTATCTACCTTGTGACCCAGTAAAGCAAGAGTTGCAGGAAGTGCAATTAAAGAAGCCAAAACTGCGAATAAAACGACACTAACTCCGGCGTACGCGAATGACTTTAAGAAATATTGTGGGAACAATAACATCGAAGCTAAAACTAAAGCGACTGTTATGCCTGAGAAAAATACGGTGCGACCAGCCGTCGCAACAGTTTTCACAACCGAGGCAGCAACATCGTTAGTTCGAGCCAATTCTTCTCGGAACCTATTAACAATTAGTAGTGCATAATCAATACCTAATCCAAGCCCCAATCCAGTGATTAAGTTCAGGGCAAATACTGAAACATCAGTGAACCTAGTTATTAAATAAAGTACAAAGAAACTTCCAGCTATAGAACCTAGGGCAACAACCATTGGCAACCCGGCTGCCACTGCCGCCCCAAAAACAAACATCAACATCAAGACATTTAGTGGAATTGCAATCGCTTCGGCAATTTTCAAGTCATGCTTAATCTGACCATTTATCGCCTCGTATAGTACTTCGATTCCACCCACATATGCGCGGGTGCCGGCTGATTCTTTGTCATAGGTATCTTGAATGTTCTTTGCAGTTGCTGCGGCTTGTTCCGAGTCCAGATTTTTGCTGAAATAAACAAGTGCTAGACCGGCATTGCCATCAAAACTTTTTAAGCTTTCCTGACCAGTATTCCAATACGAAACAATGGATTCAATATTTTCTTCTTTGGAAACTTTCGCCAGTAAATCGTTAGCAGCGGTTATGGATTGTGGATCATCAATACTCGCTAGGGTGTCAATGACCAAGATCGCAGAAGCGTCACGAGAGTCAAAGTCTGATTTCAGAATTTGATCCACAGCTGCAGAGTCGCTTCCTAGATCGTCATAACCCTGACTTTTTAACGAACTAAACATCCCCGCACCGATGACACCTGCGACAAGCACCGAAATTAGGTAGCCGACAAAAACACCTTTTCGGTGTCGGACCACAAATTGGCCAATAGTTTCAAACACAGGAACGCCTTAGATAGCTAACGAAGATGTTGTAAATAAGTTTACTTACTTAGTTTACTTTCGTGGTTTTAGCCTTTGAAACTAAAACTCCTAAGCGTGAGTCGCTAGTTTTCACTCGATAGGAAACCACCAATTTGTTGGCCCCAGTCGCGCGGCTGAGAGCCCATTTGCCTGATGCATCAGTTTTGACTTTGGCGATTTTCTTCCAAGCACCGTTGCCAATTTTTCGCTCTACGGTTAATACCACTCCGGCTAAACTTGGGCTAACGCCGCCAGTGAGCATGAACGTTGAGTTGCGTTTGGCTGATTTTGGTGCACTCAAAGAGATTGAGCCTGCGATCACGACTCTATTAGTAGAAGTCTTTATGGTGCCTTTTGAGTTTGTGGCAACAATCCTCAAGTCATGATTTCCAGGAGATGGTCCCGTCCAGATCATGGACCATGAGCCTTTTATGTTTGTTGTTGCGGTTGAAATAGTTTTCCATTTACCGCCAATTCGAGATTGCAACTTAATCCTTGCACCAAGTTGTGCAGGGAATATTTTTCCTGTGAATTTGAAGTCACTTGGCGGGGTAACTTTTTTCGGCCAATTAACTTTAGAAACAGAAGTCAAAAGTTTTGCAGTCGCAGTTGTAGAACCAGCGATAGTTGCAATCCCGGGTGTGATGGCAGAGATGTAAGTTGACTTCGTTCCAAGAACACCTCGTAATTCATCAGGTGTAATTGGTTGGTTGGGCGCTATTGTTAGCGCGGTGATATTTCCAGCTGAGTCTGAAATATTTAATTTGCTAATGCCACCACTTGGGTAGTTCCCAGTGACGGTCATTGACCAAACATCAGGAATATCGAGCCCTTGTGCCCGAAGCTTTGAGACTAAAGTTGCTTGATCAATCGTGTCAGTCCAGGCTGAATTACTGTTATTGACGCGTGGGTCTTGTGACCAATGGTCATCAACACTCACGAGATATGGAAAAGCAGATCCCCAAACTTCGGAAGTGGGCTGAGATTTACCTCCTGTGGAAGAAGAATAGTAAGTAGAGATAACTGAACCTCTGTAGCGCACAACATATGCGGTAGTCGATGCCTTAGTTGGATCGTTAGTAGATGGCGTATTCGGATCGACAATAGTTGCGTTCACGGCGGCTAACCAACGATTTCCACTCGTGGCAATTTCTTTGCTGTAGCCAACGAAAGCTTGATCTAGGGTCGTGGCATATATCTGACAGTAACATCCCTTGCGAGTGGATATTTTTCGCACTGCGTACGATCTCGCAGCAATAGCTTGCGCTTGCATTGCAGCATCAGTCCACGAGGATGGAACTTCACCAAGGCCCCATAAATATTCATCTGATAACCGCAAAGTATTTACGACAACCAAATCAACTATTGCATCATCGTAAGTACCTGAAGTTAGCTCTAAAGTTCCGTATCGGTACCTACTCGAGCACGCGTTAGGGGCGCAGCTCGCTACTCCGAGTGCCGTGATCGCAGAAGTGGCATCAACACCGGACTTGACTTGCACAACTGTGTCAACATTCGTCCAGTTCAAAGTAACCACGGATCCGGCACCAAGGACTACGCCATTGGATGAAACTTCAGTTAATCCGTTTATTGTTGTGAAAGTTGCGGCTACACCGGGGGCAACCGTAATCGGAGTACCGGCGTCGATAACAACATTAAATCCACCGCCTGTGGTAGCGCCGGGTACAAACTCACCCCGGACTGCAACAAATTTGCGGTCTTGCAAAAGTCCGACTCGGATATCTGAATTGGGTAATGCAACTGCATCAACAGTTGTTCCGGTGTAGTAATGAGTAAGAATTTGGGCCGCAGTAAAACCGTCAAGCCCCATACCTTGAGCGCCGTATTGACTCATGCCAACCCCATGGCCAAAACCTGAACCTGTGATAGTGAATCCAGCGGGAACTTGAACCACATCGGTTGCGCGGGCGGGACCCATTGATCCGCTGAGCAGGCAAGCGACAACGGCTGAAGTAATGAAGGATTTGCCGAGTTTATTCATTTTCTCACGTTCGGTGGGGGAAGCTTCCTTTCGAAACTAACACAATAAAAGCCTGTAATTAAGGAAGCGCTGTCCAAATATTAGACATATAAATGGGGAATTCTTCTTCATAGGTATTGATTTCAAGTCGGTGCAGGTCGTGACTTACGATTAGAAGAGCGCAATCGTGCAAATCTGACTTATAGCAAGGACTTATCTGTGAGTGTTCTGGACAAAATTCTTCGTGCTGGCGAAGGAAAGATTCTGCGAACTCTTGAGTCACTTGCAGCTCAAGTCAATACATTAGAAGAGCACTACGTTGCGATGTCTGATGACGAGTTACGTGGACTAACTGCGGACTTCAAACTTCGAATCTCAAACGGCGAAACTCTGGACGATCTATTGCCAGAGGCATTTGCTGCAGTTCGAGAAGCCAGCAAGCGCACGTTAGGTCAACGTCATTACGACGTTCAATTAATGGGTGGCGCCGCACTTCACTTAGGCAACATTGCTGAAATGCGAACTGGTGAAGGTAAAACCCTCGTTTCAACTTTGCCAGCATATTTAAATGCTCTTTCTGGCCGTGGTGTTCATGTTGTAACAGTTAACGATTATTTAGCTGCTCGAGATGCGCAGTGGATGGGTCGCGTACATCGTTTTCTAGGTTTAGAAGTTGGCACGATTCTTTCAGAGATGAATCCTGAACAGCGCCGCGCTTCTTACAACGCAGATATTACTTACGGCACAAACAATGAATTTGGTTTCGACTACCTTCGCGACAACATGACATTGAATCCAGCGGATCGAGTTCAACGCGATTACAACTTTGCCATAGTCGACGAAGTTGACTCGATTTTGATCGATGAAGCCCGAACCCCACTTTTGATTAGTGGTCCAGCAGATGTTGCAACGAAGTGGTACGCCGAGTTTGCGCGCCTTGTTCCTCGACTATCTGCAGAAACCGATTACGAAGTTAATGAGAAGAAGCGAACAATTGGAATTTTGGAACCAGGTGTTGAGAAAGTCGAAAACTGGTTGGGTATCGAAAATCTTTATGAATCTGCAAACACGCCATTAGTAGGTTATTTAAATAATGCAATTAAAGCCCTTGCATTATTTAAGAAGGATAAAGATTACGTCGTAATGGACGGCGAAGTTCTAATTGTTGATGAACACACTGGTCGAATCTTGGCCGGACGTCGTTACAACGACGGAATGCATCAGGCAATTGAAGCCAAAGAAGGCGTGGAGATTCAAAACGAAAATCAAACTCTTGCCACAATCACAATTCAAAATTATTTCCGCATGTACGACAAGCTCTCGGGCATGACCGGTACGGCGATGACTGAAGCTTCAGAATTCCAACAGATTTACAAACTCGGCGTAGTTCCAATCCCAGCCAACCGCCCAGTTCAGCGCATTGATCAATCAGATTTGGTTTACCGAACCGAAGATGCAAAGTTAAAGGCTGTAATTGCTGACATCGAAGCGAAGCATCGCATTGGTCAGCCGATTTTGGTTGGAACAACCAGTGTTGAAAAGAGCGAATTAGTCTCAAAGTATTTGACTCGTTCCGGAATACCTCACGAAGTATTGAACGCCAAGCAGCACGATCGAGAAGCAACAATTGTTGCGGAAGCAGGTCGTAAAGGTGCAGTAACTGTTGCAACAAACATGGCTGGCCGAGGTACTGACATCATGCTGGGTGGTAACCCAGAATTCCGTGCTACCCAGGAACTTGAACGTAGAGGCTTGGATCCAGTTGAAAATTCCGTCGAGTATGAAGCCGCTTGGGCACCTGCGCTGGACGCAGCAAAAGCAGCCGTCGCGTCTGAACACGATGAAGTAGTGGCAGTAGGTGGACTTTATGTTTTAGGAACTGAACGTCACGAATCACGTCGTATTGATAATCAGTTACGTGGCCGATCTGGACGCCAAGGCGATCCAGGTGAAACTCGCTTCTATTTGTCGCTTGAAGATGACTTAATGCGTCTATTTAAAGGTGATATGGTCAACTCCTTCTTACAGCGATTCAATGTTCCAGATGATGTTCCAATTGAAGCCAAGATGGTTACGAATTCAATTCGTTCGGCGCAGACCCAGGTTGAAGCTCAAAACTTCGAGATTCGCAAAAATGTTTTGAAGTATGACGAAGTCATGAATCGACAGCGTCAAGTTGTTTATGGGGAACGCTCTCGTGTGCTTGATGGCGAAGACATTCAGGATCAGATCAAGTCGTTTATGAATGACACGATTGCTGCATATGTTGCTGCTGAAACTGCCGAAGGTTTCCCAGAAGATTGGGATCTGCAAGAACTGTGGAAGGCGTTGTCTGCGCTTTACCCGATCGAGATTTCGATCAATGACATGGTGAAAGCCGCAGGTGGAGATCCAGGAGATCTTTCTGCCGAATTCATGACTGCTACTTTGCAAGACGATATCAACCGCGCTTACTTAGCGCGCGAAGCTGAATTACAGCCTCCAGTTATGCGCGAACTTGAGCGCCGAGTTATTTTGTCGGTTCTTGATCGCAAGTGGCGCGAACATTTGTACGAGATGGATTACTTGCAAGAGGGTATTGGCCTGCGCGCCATGGCACAACGAGATCCGCTTGTTGAGTACCAACGTGAAGGATTCGATCTGTTTGTTTCAATGATGGATGCCATAAAGGAAGAATCTGTTGGCTACATGTTCAACGCTGAAGTCACTGTTACTCCGCATGTTCACGAGGATGGCGAAGCAGATGAAGTTGAACTTGAAACTAAGGGACTGGCTGCTCCACAATCTCCGACAGCACTTCAATACTCAGGACCAAGTGAAACGGGAGAAGTCAAAACCACCTCAGTTTCAGGTGATGCTTATTCAAATGTTGGCCGCAACGAACCTTGCCCATGTGGCTCGGGTAACAAGTACAAGAAGTGCCACGGAGCAGCTAGTTAACTATTCCGGCAGTACTTACTCAGCCGTTTCTATTCCGGCAGTACTTACTCAGCCGTTTCTATTCCGGCAGTGCCCACATCAAATTTGTCGCACGCCATCTTCCATCCAAACCTTCTAGTCGTAGTGCCAGTGCGAAGGAACGATTTGGAGTTCCAAAGACTGAACTAACTTCGGCAACACCATCATCCGTTTCATGCACATGGATGCTTCGAACTCCTAGTCGCGGCATTTTGTTGCGAGAAATTTGATTTTGCAGCTGACTCATTACCTCAGGCGTTATCCATCTATTTAGTTGCGCAGCCGGCCGAGAGCCATTAACAACTTCAACTAACGCGTGGACAAGTCGCATGGACCATTGTCTAGCCGACGGTAAATCAGCTCTGGCTGTTGCCTGAGGATCGAAACTGTCAGGTCGATTTTCGGCCATCCGCGGTGGTACGTATTTAATAGCGTTAGCACCGTCGGTCGGCCACTCAAAAGGCAAAGTTTCTTGCAGACCGTGCTTAGTTCGCACCGGCAAGTTAATGATGTTGCCTGGCTTATATTGACGTGCACCTGGCGCTGGTAGCGCATAGATAATTGCGTTCATTGTTTCCCCCCGAAACGTTTAGCAATCGCAGCACTTTCAAACCTTGCATGTACCTGCAAGTGCTGCTTGGTGTTTTTATTCCCCCAAAAACCCCAGTACAAACTTTCTAATTTCTCCTTCATTAACTGTCAATGCCTGCAGCTGAATTCAATTGAATCTGTGGATATCTCAATTCAGTTATCCACAACCCGCCAGACCACCCAGTTTGGAACACCTGTTTCAGGTGAAATATGTGAGTGGAATCAGCCGAGTTCGAATCTTCCTTAATTTTCGAGCTGAACCGTGTCCTGATGCAGGCTGCTGATGAAGTGGAGTCTGAAGAACGCTTGGATCTGGCTTATGAAGTTTTAGAAACTGTGCGTTTTGAGCAGGCTCACATTTCTTGGCTTGATCGTCTAAGAAATACCGATAGTACGGTCGAATTAAGGCTGGCTCACACACATTTTCCGTGCGCTGCGGGTGACATTACACATTTAGCTGATCAATTTATGATTTTGGAAAATGCAACAACACAATTTCTAATCAACTTTGATTTTGTGATTGCTGTTACGGGACTTAACGAACTTTCACAAAATCAATTGTCCCCGAGTGTTCCTAATTGGTTAGACAATGTTTGGTTCCATGATTTATGTGAACGCCGAATCTCGGCCACTTGGTATTTAGTTGGCGACCAAATAGTTGAAGGTATTTGTCGACGAATTGGAATTGATTCATTAGACATTGAAACAAACAATAAAGTATTCACGATTCCAAAGCGAGCTATTGTTGCCAATCGGTCGAGTAAGTTCAGTTGATTTGCTAGCGAGGATTTTGGGCAACGAATTCTGCTGTCGAGGAATAAAGAACACTGATGTACTCCTCTAAAGCCTTATCTTCAACTCGCCATTGGCCACGGGCACCAATTTTTATTGCAGGTAATTCACCTGTGCGCACGAGCGTATAGACCTGTGCCGGAGCAACGTTCAAGAGTTCGGCAACATCGCTAAGCGTCAAGAATCTTGAAGTCATTCATAAATCATGACCCGTTTACAATTCAGCATCAAATTGTTTTCCACAACCTCGAAAAGTAAATGTGAATACAACTGCAAACTATGTGACGATAGGAAAAAGTTTGGGGGAACTTTATGGCAATTCCAATTCGTGTTAGCCAAGTAAGGCAAAATAAAGCAGTTGTAAAAACGAATAGAAGAACGCAGGATCCAAGACTTTGGCTAGGAATTCTATTCATAATTTCCGCAATGGTTATTGGACAACTAGTTGTTAGCCACGCTTCAGTTCGAGTGCCTGCAGTGACTTTGAACTCAAACATTGCCCAAGGTGCCCAGATTCGCGAAAGTGATGTGACTGCAGTTCAGGTGTCAGTGCCAAACGCCGAGAATTTGATTTCGGCACCCAGTGAAGTTGTCGGAAAGATCGCGACAACAGATTTGTTTGTCGGTGATCTAATCAGCATGCATTCAATCTCAACTGAATTTGCTGCTGATGCTCGCAATGTCAGCGTTCCAATTCGGGCCGGTCATTTACCGCAAGTGAGCCCTGGAGAAAAAGTCGATGTATGGATGACACCAAGCCTTGATGGGGTAGCACTTCCAGGCCCGGCGAGTTTGATAATTCCAAATGCAGTTATTGCTTCTGCTCCAGAATTCATTGACGCTGGAATGGATACTTCAGTTACCATCTTGGTTTCGCAAGACCAGGTTCAAGTTTTAGTGCAAGCTATGCGCGATGGTGTTATCGATCTGGTAGCAATCCCAGTTTCAGGTAATGAGTTATGAAGAATCTAATTGCAGCTCTTGGATTGGTGGATTGGGAAGCTCAATTTGTGAGTGGATTAGGGCATCCAATGTTTGGACTGCAGGTGCAACGTCGTTGCGTTGATGGTGTTGACATTAGGGCTGCAATTCAAGTTTCGGATTGTCAGGCAGTTCTCGTATCTGATTCAACACCACGAATCAATCAAGACTTGATTGCCGAGCTGGCTGACAAATGCATCAAACTGATTGCGATTACTTCTGATGTGGATCACTGGCAGGACCTTGGCGCAAGTCACTGCATAGAACTTGATTCAAGCAATCCGCTATCAGCGCTCAAGCAAGTTAGTGAGTTGATGAGAGATGAACCTCAGGCAGTTGAGCCAGAGTCTGATCCAAAAGGTTTAATAATTGCAGTTGCAGGTTTTGGTGGTGCCTGCGGTCGGACAACGGCGGTAAAGGAAATCGGCTGGCAACTCTCAAGATTGGGTGCCAAAACCTGTTTGGTTGATTCCGATACTTACGGACCTTCTCTTGATCAAGAACTTGGATATGAGCCAAACCAAAATGGACTGCTGGAACTTTGTCGATCAGTTGAGCGCAAGAATGCTTTGATCCAAACCCATTTCGATTTACTTCCTGAAGTTTCGGAAAACCTATCTCTCGTTGCAGGTTTACCAAGAATTTCTCGTTGGACCGATTTGCGAGTGAGCACGCTTAGAGAATTGTGGCGAAAATCCAGAGAGACCTTCGATGTTGTGATTGCTGATGTCGGTGCAGTTTTGGAACTGGATCACAGCCTCATGCACGAGACTTCACTACCACGTCGTCATGCTGCATCCTTGACTGCACTTGAGGCGGCGGCCGTTACCTTCATTTGTGCAAGGGCAGACAGCGTCGGAATCACAAGACTTGTGCGGGGTTACTTGGAGTTTCATGAATTGTTCGCCAACTCAGAAGTTCACGTGTTGCTTTGGGGAGTAGTTAACGATGCGCAAAGCAAAGACGTTAGAACTGCAGTTAGTCGTCACACTGGAATTGAATCAATTTTTGAAACTTCCTACGATTTTGAAATTACGCGAAAGGCTCTGCAACAAGGAAGCTTCGTTAGCAAACTAGATTCGAAAAATGTAATCGCTAAAGAGTTTGAAGCGATTGCAACGATGATTCATAAAAACCTTGATCAGCAAAACAAAACTCCACTTCAGTTGAAACCAAAGTGGAGTTTGTTGAAACGTGCTGCGTAAGTTTTCTACTTAAGCAAGTCTTGAACTCTTGAAATACCTTCGATTAAATCATCGTCACCTAATGCATAGGAAAGTCGAATGTAACCTGGAGTTCCAAATGCTTCACCCGGTACAACAGCAACTTCGACTTCATCCAAAATTAAAGCGGATAATTCCGCAGATGTTGTCGGAACTTTGCCGCGAATCTCACGACCCAAAATATTCTTTACCGATGGATAAACGTAGAACGCACCTTCAGGCTCAGGGCAATTAACGCCTTCGATTTCATTGAGCATTTTTGTAATCAACTGTCGACGACGATCAAAAGCAATTTTCATTTCATCAACTGCTGATAGATCACCGGATACCGCAGCAAGCGCTGCGATCTGAGAAACGTTTGCAACATTTGATGTGGCATGTGATTGCAAGTTCGTTGCAGCCTTAACTATGTCGTTAGGTCCAATCATCCAACCCACGCGCCAACCTGTCATGGCGTAGGTTTTTGCAACACCGTTCACAACTATGCATTTGTCGGCTAGTTCAGGAACTAGAACAGGCATTGATGAAAACTCGGCACCTCCATAAACTAAGTGCTCATAAATTTCATCCGTTACAACCCAGATACCTTTTTCAACTGCCCATTGACCAATAGCTTCAACTTCAGCAGGTGAGTAAACGGAGCCGGTTGGATTACTTGGGGAAACAAAAACTAGCGCCTTAGTTTTTGGGGTTATTGCTTTTTCAAGTTGCGCAATAGAAGTGCGGTAGCCGGTTGATTCATCAGTCATGATTTCAACTGGGATTCCACCTGCGAGACGAATTGATTCTGGATAAGTCGTCCAGTAAGGGGCGGGAAGCAAAACTTCATCGCCTGGATCAAGCAATGCAGCGAATGCGTTGTACAAAGCCTGTTTTCCACCATTAGTTATCAACACTTGACTTGGGTCAACTACAAAACCTGAATCGCGCAAGGTCTTTGTTGCGATCGCTGACTTTAGCTCGGGCAGTCCACCAGCAGGTGTGTAACGATGCCACTTTGGATCGCGACAGGCGGCAACTGCAGCTTCAACTATGTAGTCGGGGGTTGGGAAGTCCGGTTCGCCAGCGCCAAAGCCAATCACTGGGCGGCCAGCTGCTTTCAATGCCTTAGCTTTGGCGTCTACAGCTAAGGTCGCGGACTCTGCAATGGCCCCAATTCGGGCAGAAACTCTAGGTTTGTTCACGCAAATAAGTATTGCTTACTATGGGAGAAATGGCATGAGCGGGGTTGGAAATCTCTGGTTTTTACTCGCCTAAAAATGGGTCTAGACTTGACTCACCGACACAATTCTTAGTCTGCGCAAGCATGCCTTGAAATAGGTAGGCGAGTGCGGATCGAAATTGTGCCAGAGGGTCGTGGCTCAATTGGTAGAG
>Ga0214923_10008414_pt1 | contig 10993 bp, 13 predicted proteins | sample LL1510_MetaG_FD_177993 | JGI IMG/M metagenome (GOLD analysis project Ga0214923, IMG submission 177993) | Freshwater microbial communities from Lake Lanier, Atlanta, Georgia, United States - LL-1510 | ecosystem: Environmental > Aquatic > Freshwater > Lake | place: USA: Georgia | collected...
CTCGTGCTTCCTTGCCCACTCCGCCGCCGCCTCTGCCTCCGCCCTCTCCTTCTCCGCTGCCTCGACCATCGCCTTGGCCATCGCCTCGGCCTCCGCCGTCATCGGCGGCGGAAGTCGAGTCGCCTCCGGAAGTTCATCTGAAGGACCCCTACGCCTGAGTTTTACTGAAGAGTTTGATTCCATATATATTTACATTTGAATTAAAATTTAAAATTACTAAAATACATGTTTATTTATATTCTAAATGTTATAATTATAACTTATTTAAAAAAAAACGTTATAATTATATAATTATGCTCCATCATTTTGCAATATTATTACAAACGCTCATTTCAACCCCCACAACAAAATATTATTTTGATTCACGTATTCATAATTTTGGTAATATAGGATTTGGAGGGCATATTCATTCATTATTGGCGCCATATGCTACAAAAATGATAGATGACAAGTGTTATAATTCAGTAAATATACGACAATTAATTCTTTCAAACTATAATCAAGATTTTTATAAAAACAATGGACGATTGCCAAAACTAATAGATTTATGTTGTGGAACGGGGGCATCTACTTGGGATAATCAATTAGGGATTGATACAAGCAGCCAGATGATAACTCAAGCTAAAAAAATACATAATAAAAATAACAATAAAAATACTCAATTTCTAGAAGGCAATGCGGAAGACTATGGAAAAGAAGACGAGTTTGATACCGCAACTATTATGTTTGCATTTCATGAAATGCCAAATTATGCACATCATAAAATAATTAAAAATGCTAAAAGAATCACAACGCGCGATGTAATAATAGTAGATATTAATCCCAGCTACAAACCATCTATATTAATGTTATCAGGAGAACCATATTTATTAAATTATAAACGCACTATTCATAGTTTATTAAAACAACACCAATTTTCTTATTTAGAATATATTCCAAACCATGTAGGGATATGGGTGTTTAAACATACTAAAAATGATTTTTACTTAGAATCTTCTTGATTTTCTTAAATGTATTTGTTTTCTTGATTTTCTTGATTTTCTTGATTTTCTTGATTTTCTTAAATGTCTATGTTTTTTTTTCCCACCGTTAGAAGGTAGACTCATTGTTCCCATAGCTATGGAGAGCGCTTTATGATATTTTGAATCTATTGGCAATTTTTTTATTTCTTCATCATTGTTTACTCTATAATTTAAAAGTTGGTTAAGTTCGTTCGGATATGGAAAATAGCCCCCCAAACCACCAGGAGTAGAATACCAATGTTTAGAGGGAACAGTGTTTCGCATGTTATCTATTGCCATTTCAGCAGCTTCATTTGCATTAGTCGCATTAGCCAGATTTGCCAGATTAGCCATCTTTATATAATTAAGAATTATTTTAATTTTATTTAACTGGATTATAAAAACAAGTGGTGATAATTCCACTGCCGCCACTAGGCATTCTATGTCCTATACTATTTAGCTTGGCTCGGATCGTAGTAGATGTGCGAGGTTGTCCAGACGCACACGCATTAATCGCTTGATATTTGCTTTTAATAAAATAAGGCGCCGCATTTCCATAGGAATCGCCTCTATATTTCACTGGTCTTGACCCTGGAAGGCGAACAATTGGACTGGTTTTATCGCCAGCAATTGAATATACATTTAATCCAAGGCCAATTTGATTAGGCACATTTAAATTAAAATTATAATTATTTTTAGTTATAGCTTCATATTTAGACTGATTTACTTTAGTGCTACTATCTACCGCGCCTTGAACCGCAAAAAAAGGATTATTTGGTTTAAAGATTACTTTTTTGCGGCAGGTGTCATTATTTAAATTGTCCGCAAAAAAAGTAGTATTATAAACTTGAGTTCCTTGTGTTTGGCTATTTTCTGGATATACCCAGTTATTATTTGAAGGCGGAGCGGATTGATTTAAATCATTATCGCCAATTTTACTGAGTGTTTGATTTTGTATGTATAATTTGGCGCGGCTTTTCAAATAAGATTTGCTCGTAGTATAATAATTTTTTTTAATTAATGTTTGAGATGATTTTGGACGCGTAATTCGTTGTGGATTATTAATTATAACGGGTTGAAAATTGGATAATTCATTTCTTATCACTTGAGCAGTACAAATTTCAACCCCTTCATTTATATAAGTTGATAAAATGCCATAGTTACCATTTGCGCAATTAGTATTTTTTAATACGGTGGTTCCACCCGGCTGCCACATTATGGAGTTTAAACTTGGTTTTCCGCTTATATGTCCTTGTAATGGTTGTAATTGTTTTCTCCAATGTTTTATTGGATTTAATGAACCACTACGACCAACACCATTGCCTCGTGCGGTTGTATATAAGCCGCTATATCTGCCTATAATTTTATTAGTGCCAGCACCATTGCTATTTGGAGCATAAGAAGATAACCCTCTAAAAGCTCTAGTATTTGTGTTAGTATTAGTGTCTCCATTTAGTTGAGGACAAGAACTAGTTGCTACATTTGCATTTATATTTATTGGATAAGTTGTTCTACTTGAATCCGGTATTATGCCTTTCCATTTATTATAACTTAACCCGCCAGTATATACATAACTATTTTTAGAAGGTGCTGAACCATATGTTTTAACATATACTTTTGTATAATTATCCATATAGTATATTATAATAATATTAATTATTATTTATAAAATTATAAATAATAAATAATTGTTAGAATAATTGTTAGAATAATTTTAGTTGTACTCCTCTATTATTAAATTTAGGTGCATTCGATATATTACCAATTTTAACGCCACCACTTATCAATTCATTAATATTATTAACAGCATCTGCTGGTCTAAAATTAAGATCAGTAGTTATATTTTGATATGGAAGCATATTTGTATATGTATCTAAATATGGATTAATTTTTGTTTCAAAACTTACTACATTTACCATACTTTCATCAATTTGATAATTTAAGTTTTTAATATCAGTTATTCCTTCTGTATTTTTTATACCGGCACGCCATACTTGTTGCTTTGAATGTACACGTGTTTTCTCACTTTGAATATTAATTATATTTGGATTATTAAAGTCAAAAAAATTACTTCTATCTATTTTAATTTTATATTTGTTGGCTCTGGTTTGAAGGTCGTTGTCTTCTAAACCCCATCCCCAATAATTTGGGTATCCATTAATTTTTTCAAAATCATAACCTGTAACTGATATTATACCACCTAATGCAAACTCAAAGCCATAAAAGTGCTTAATAACTCCAACTGTAGTTTCATAGTTTAACATATTTTTAAATGCTGGTACAGTATCGATATCATTAAAAACGAAAGATATACTTTTATAATGATTTGGATATTTATTTTTCATTGCTATAAATCCTATATTTTTCATTGCTCCACGGTTAAAGGGTTTAGTATCACATTGATGAATAAAAAATATTTCATAATTATTTGGTAAGTCTTCTAATATATATTTCATATAATGTTTAAAATGATTAAGTTGAGGTTCACGACTTCTATATGGAATTACAAAAATTATTTTTGGTATTGTTTCACTCATTATTAAATAATTATATTTTTTTTTCAAGAATTATATTTATTAGTAATTGTTTCTATAATTTTTTTAGGTATAAACTCTATATTTAGAGATTCCAATTTTTTATAACATTTATTAATAGTTACTTCACTTATTTCACTAATTTTACTAATTTTTTTTTTACACAAATTTAAATTTAATAATTGCGAAATATAATATATAATTCCAGCAGCAATTGAATGAGGAGTATTTTCTGGAATCAAATCACGCTTTTCAATAAGTAATGCTATAAACTTACAAATATTAGTTAATTCACAATCCATTCCTAATTTACTACAATATCTTTCAATAAATGACGATGGCGTTGTTTTACTAAATAATGTTCTATCTTTATTTGATAATCCATGTTCTAATTCATTAATAATAGTTGTAGCATTTTTACAACCCTTTGTAGCACTGGTATGGTCTAAGAAAAATATTGTTGCAATTTCTTTGGCAGAACGCGGAAAATTATTAATCCTACAAGATATATAAATAGTGGCAGCAATAATGCCATCTCTATTACATCCTCTAAATGTTTTGGCTTCTGATATTTTTTTATGGACATTCATTGCTTCATCTATTATTAACTTAGGCAATCCAGCATTTTGTGCTAAAATAGTAATCTTTTGAAACTCCTCATATTGTGCTTTTTCTTTATAAGGCATTGATTGCCAATCTGTAAATCGTCTAATTTTTTTCATTTCATAACTACTAGAGGAAGGACATAAAACCTTACACCCATAGGATGATTCTTTTAATAATGGATTTATAGGCATTCCACATCTTGTAGGATCAGCATTGCTATTATCATCTGCTCCATAAAATCGCCATTCGGGTGATTGATCTAATATGTCTTTATATATAATACCACATTGTGGATTTTGGCAAGCATAATATCCTTCATCTGTTATAATAAGAATACTCTCACAACATTCACATAATTCTCGCTCTCCATTTTGTCTATAAATACACTCAATTGGTTCGTTAGAAATATTAATCTCTTTATCAAATTGTTTCCATAATTCAGAATTATTTTTAGATTTTTTAATTTTTTTTGTTTTAGTTATTTCATTCATGTTATTAATACTATTAATATTATTTATTAATAAGTTTTTATTCAATTTTTATTAATAATTTATTTTATTTATATTTTATTTAATTTATTTTATTTAATTTATTTTATTTAATTTATTTTATTTATTTTATTTATTATTTATATAAATATTAAATAATGAAAAAACCACAATCAACGTTAATGCGTCCAATAAAAATTATTAATATTGGATTTTTAACTATTATTTATACAATTTTAGCATTTTTTTTATCTATAATTACAGATAAAATATTAGGTCCATGGGATTTAGAAAAAGAATTAAAAAAACCTAAATGGAAAAGAATAGTTGAACTAATAATTTTACTATGGATAATTAGTGTGTTATTATACATGCTTTATAATGTTATTACTATAATACTATTTCCATTTGATAAATATCAAGTACAATACTTATATGTTTATATGATTTTTTCATATTTATTTCTTGGACAATTTTTTGGACAAAGAATGCTATATCTTTATGATACTTTATTTGTATAATTATATAATTATATAATTAAAATAATTTAAATAATTTGCAATTGATATTAAATATTAAATATTTAATATTTAATATTTAATATTTAATATTTATATAAATATTAAATAATGAAAAAACCACAACCACAACAATCAACTACAAATAATCTTTTAATGCGTTCAATAAAAATGATTGATATTGGATTTTTAACTATTATTTATACTTTTTTTGCATTCTTTTTTGCTAAGATTACAGATAAAACATTAGGACCATTTAATAGTAAAGCAGAATCAGAAAAGCCTAAATGGAAAATAACAATTGAACTTTTTATTCTAATATGGATATTTGGTTTGCTAATGTATTTTGTTCGTAATGTGGTTATTCTAATACCATTTCCATTAGATGGATTTCAAGGATTCTCACATATTAAAGTAAAAGAATTGCATATTCCTATTGTTTTTTCATTTTTATATTTATTAGTTGGAGAACATTTTAGATCAAAAATATTATATTATTATAATAATATAATTTAAATAATTTAAATAAATATATAATAATAATTTAGATAAATTAAAATAATAACAATTTAGATTATTTATTATTTATAATTTATTATTGTATATTAATAATATAATGGGAAATATACAAATTAAAGAGATTCAAGAGATTCAAGAAGATAATAAATTAGATAAAACAATTAATTCATTGATATATAAATACATTGCATCATTAAATTATACTAATTTAATTGAATTATCTAGTAAAGATAATTGTAATAAACTTATAATTAAATTATCAGAAGTGTTAAGTATTTTAAAAAAAGAACAAATTAATGCTTTATTAGAACAAAAAAAGATTGAATCTACAAGTGATTTATTAGAAAATTGTATGAGATTAGCAGAATATTATGTTTTAATTATTACTTTATTTAGTTCAATAACATTAACATTAATTGTGCATCCAAATCATGAATTTAAAAAAAATAAATTAAATGTCATCGAGAGAAATATAAATAGAAATATTTTGGCTGGAAATAGACTAGCCATTTTATTAAATAATAAAAATATTAAAGAGTTTCAAGAAAAATATCATAATGGAAGAATAACAATAAACTCTGATGTTTGTAATTTAAACCACAAATGTGATGACGATTTTAATAGTCAAGAAGTGTCACTCATTCCAGAGTTAGAAGACTTATATTATGATAAATATGATCATAAAACCGGACAGTTTGGCGGGATGAGCTCAAAAATGCGCAAAAAATATAAAACAGATTTAGAAAGCTTTTATAAAACTTTAACAGGCACTAGTATTCCTTCAAATATCACAAAATTTAAAGAAATCACTTTATCGAACTATTTAGAGAATACTAATTCAACCTCGTCAACCTCGTCAATTTCTTCATTATCTTCACCAGGCAATAATTTTGTTAATTATATTGAAAACATTAATTCTATTTTGGAATTAATAACAAAATATAACACTGCTTTATTTGATGTTTTAAGAGAACTATTTATTCATAATGAATCAAATGATATTAGTATTAATTCTGAGTTAACATACGAGTACATTATAAAATTAACTATAAATACAATAAATACAATTAAAGAGTTTTATATGTATTCTGAAATACTATATGCTAAAGGAGTTAAAATATATATTGATATTGTGAATTTGCAATTGTTAGATACTTCTGCTCATCAAATAGAAAACTTAAAAGCTATGGCTCAACATATTTCTCTTCAACAATGTTCGGCAGTAGATGATATTCCATCATTATATAATTCTTCATATTAATTGTTTTATATTATATTATACTATACTATATTATATTATATTATATTATATAAATGAGCGATGATGATCAACGTGCGCTAAGAGAAGCAGAAGAGAGGGCAGTGGAGAGGAGGGATGTAACCGACGCGAGAGCAGCGTTTGCTGCAAAGGTGGCTTTGTTCAAGGCGGCGGGGGCATGCCATGTCCGATGGACGGCGGCGAGGGCGGAGCTGACAGGCTACCTGTTCTTCTGCGCTGACTTTTGTTCGGAGGTCAAGGAAATGTTGGAGGACCTCTTGGAAGATGGCGAGAAGCTGAAGCCGAAGGACATCGAGAAGGAGTTGGCTGCACATTGGAATGCGTTGAGCAATGTAGAGCGTGCTGAGTGGAACGCAAAGGCTGCTGATATTAACGCAGCGATAAACCAAAATACTACAAAAGCAGGTATGGTAACTAGAAAAAAATATAAAAGGCAGAATAAAACAAAACGTAATAAAAGACAAAAAAAGCGTTACACTAAAAAATATAATATGCGTTATTAGGATTTGTTATATTTTATATTTTTAACAATATTTAACATATCATTCAAAAGATTAATTTTTTAAAGATTCTAAAATATCATTGTAAACAATCTTACCGGTAGGTTTATATGCAGCAATTGGTTTGGTATCTTTATTTGAATCTTTATTAGAGTCTTTATATTTTAGTAGATTGAGTTTTGGATTTGAATTATCATCTGTTTTCTCACTTATTATATTTCCATAACCATCAATATTTTTACCTGTTTTCTTTTTAATTTCTGTTCTAACATATTGTGGAACCCAATGATTCCACGAAATCAGCAATAAATTGGGATGTGTATATCGCACATTAAACCCATTATCTTGTAGTTTTTCGATAACATACGAGATGCAAATTGCGATATCATATTTTGGAACTCCAATCATAACCTCAGGAATTACAAACCAACAAAAATGTGAGTCTATTTGCTGTCTTGATGTTAATTTTATTTTATTATGAATGCGATTTAATATTGCATTATAATTCTTAATTGTTGCTAAATCGTGTGCTTGTTTTTTTTCAAATAATTCGTCTAAATTTAATTTATCTGTATAATTTTCTGGATCATCCGTTGTAAATATTGTATTCATTATTGTTATTATTAATACATATTAGAAAAATAAATATTATATATATACTAATTAAATATATATATACTAATTAAATATATATATACTAATTAAATATATATATACTAATTAAATATATATATACTAATTAAATATATATATACTAATTAAATATATATATACTAATTAAATATATAAATGACAATTAAACATTTAGTATTAAGCGCTGGCGGGCTTGCTGGATTTCCAATTATAGGAATATTAAAAGAATTAAATAATCAAAACTTTTTTCATATAAACGAGGTTAAAACAGTACACGCAACTTCGATTGGAACAATCTTATCAACATTATTACTGTTATCAGATAATTTTGAGTTAGTAGAAAATTATATTGTAAATAGACCGTGGGATAAAATTTTTACTATTCATCCTACTTCTATAATAAATATGTGGGAAGAGAAAGGATTATTAGGCGACGAAATCATATTAGAAATATTAAAACCATTTTTACAAGCAAGAGATTTAAATATTAATATTACATTAAAAGAGTTTTATGATATTCTAAATATAGAATTATATTTTTATACAACGAACATAAATACAAATCCAATGGAATCGATTGAATTATCTTATATTAATTTTCCTGATTTAGAGTTATATAAAGCAATTGCAATGTCTTCAGCATTTCCATTAATTTTTGTACCAGTCATTATTAATAATGATTGTTATATTGATGGCGGAGCATTAAACCATTTTCCATTAAATAATTGTTTAAAAAATAATTATAACGTAGATGAAATATTAGCAATCAAAATTATTTGTAAAGATAATGTTCCAAAACCTATTAATAAAGAATCAATATTATCAACATATATGAATACTCTTATCTGTAAATTATTTATTCATTCTTATAACGATAAATTTGAAAATATTGATAATATTATACATTGTATAATAGAAGATAATAGTTTTATTAAATGGATAAGTGCAATAAGTGATAGTAAATTACGAAATGATTACATCATTTATGGTGTTGAAACTGCAAAACAATTTTTAGAGTCTAAACACGCTAAACAATCTAAGGATTCTTAAATATGTCTCCTAAAAATATTGCTAATAACTCTCTATCAGTTTTAGCATCATATTCATATATTTTATCTTTATATACTAATTTAATTGTTGGGTAACCAACAATTTTAAAAGTATCTGCAAGATCGGTTTCTATATCACAATCGATTTCTTTAAATATTATGTTAATACCGTTAAACACTCCACCAGTATCCGTTTTAAATGCGTTCCATTCAGTTTCTGCTATTTTACATTTTGGACACCAATTTGTGTAAAAAAAATAGAGTGTAGTAGTATTTTCATCTTTTGTATTTTTAGAAACAAATTCGTTATTATTTGCATAAGTTTTATTTATTCTTGGAAGAATATATTTTTTATAAAAAATAATTCCAATTACTATAAACATAACTATTAATACGACTATTAAGATTTTATTTTTCTCTAATAGGGTTTGAATTGATTTAATTAAATTAATAAATACTCCAAATAAATATCTAATATATATTGAAAAGTCCATCTTATAAACTATTAGAGAATTATATTAATATTATAAACGAATTATAATATAATATATGATATATAATATATTATATAAACAGATTATACTATAGTATATTATATTATACTATATTATACTCTATGTTGTTTAGACTTAAAAATGGGACGGTCGTTGAGGTTATTAAAAGCCAATTTACTACTGATAAAATGTATTATGAATATATTATGAATTTATTTTTATTTTCTAATTAATATATAATAATACTAAGAAATGAATAAAACAAAAAAAGTTTTTACAAGTAAAGATTATAATAGTGGGGATGGAATGCTTACTACAGTATGGGGTCCAAGTTTATGGCATTATCTGCATGTAATGAGTTTTAATTATCCTAATAATCCTACAATCCAAGAAAAACAATATTACAAAAACTTTGTCCTTAATTTGCAAAATGTTTTGCCATGTAAATATTGTAGAATTAATTTAAAGAATAATTTAAAAAAGAATCCACTTAAAATGTGCCATTTAAAAAATAGGCATGCGTTTTCTTACTATATATATAATTTACATGAAATTGTAAATAAGATGTTAAATAAAAAATCTAATCTTACATTCTGTCAAGTAAGAGATCGATATGAAAACTTTAGGTCTAGGTGCACTAGTCCCACTAAAACAATTCAAAATGAAAACAAATTATTTAAGTTTGTTAAAGATAAAAAAACCAAAAAAGAAAAGGGATGTACGGAGCCGCTTTATGGTAAAAAAGCCAAATGTATTATAAATATTGTTCCACAAGAACAAAAAATTAATACATTTAATATTGATAAACAATGTATTAAAACGAGAGATTAAAATTGTTTAATATTTTCTTTTATGGCGCGAGATTTGTTACTTATCTAAATGATTTAGAAGGTGGAAAAAATATTTTCCCAAAAATAAATAAACTAGTTAAACCTAAAAAGGTAAAGTTGTTCTATTTCAAAACGTAGATAAGAATGGTGCTATTCTTACTCATTATTTACATGGCGGCAAACCAGTTAAAAAATGATTAAACAATAATTATTGCATTAGTTATTTTATAAATATACCTATGCTGTGAGTTTGGTATGGATTGTTGGCATTGATTCAGAAAGAAAACTACACTTCGCTGTAGAACCCGTTGCACCATATAATTCAAATGTAATGGTTTTATTTTGCAATTCTAATGGCGACAGTGTTGATAGCTTTGAGTGATTTGATAATGACTTATTAAATACACAAGATGCTTGAATATCAGTAGCACCAGTAGCACCAGTAGCACCAGTAGCACCAGTAGCACCAGTAGCACCAGTAGCACCAGTAGTACCAGTAGTACCAGTAGCACCAGTCGCGCCAGTAGTACTTATAGCGCAGT
>Ga0214923_10008416_pt1 | contig 10992 bp, 12 predicted proteins | sample LL1510_MetaG_FD_177993 | JGI IMG/M metagenome (GOLD analysis project Ga0214923, IMG submission 177993) | Freshwater microbial communities from Lake Lanier, Atlanta, Georgia, United States - LL-1510 | ecosystem: Environmental > Aquatic > Freshwater > Lake | place: USA: Georgia | collected...
GCGTTCTCATACTTCGGCGCGTCAGAAAAACCAGTAAAACTCTTCGAAGTTTTATATTGACGAAACCTGAAATAGTTCTCGGCCTTGCGACCAACAGGCACAACCAAATAACTCTTCGACGCCAAAACATCGGCTTTTACTTCGCCTTCAGTGGCGCGCAAGATGCCAGCGTTGTAGCCGCCGCACAAACCACGGTCGGCAGTGATCGCGACATAGCAAGCCGTGCGAATCTCAGGTCGCGCCTTCAAAAACGCTGACGAATTGCCCGCACCGCCTGCCGCCAAATCTTTGACGACTTCAGTGATTCGCTCGCTGTATGGCACGGCGGCGGCAACTCGCTGTTGGGCTTTGACGATGCGCGAGCCAGCAATCAACTCCATTGCGCGCGTGATCTTCTTGGTCGCTAAAACCGACCTGATCCGACTGCGCAATATGCGCTCTTGCCCGCCCGCCATTTTGGTTTAGACCTACTCAGTCGCGAGCGTTTTTGCGCTCGCTGCTTCGCCAGTTTCACCAGCATCAGTTTTTGTTGGATCAACAGCGCCTGATTTTTTGGTCGGCACAAAGCCAGCCTTAAACGCAACAACGATTGACGCCAAATCTTTCGGCACGTCAGCTTTTGGTTCTTGGCGAATGCCCGAGAGCAAACCGGCATGGCGTGAACGCATGTGCTCGAGAAGTTCGTTCTCGAATCGCCGCACATCACCTACCGGAATGTCGTCGAGATATCCCTTGGTGCCGGCAAAAATCGAAACAACTTGTTCTTCAACTGGCATCGGCGAGTTAAGTGGCTGCTTCAACAACTCAACCAAGCGGTAACCGCGCTCGAGCTGTGCTTTTGAAATCGCGTCGAGTTCGCTACCGAAAGTTGCAAACGCTTCAAGTTCACGGAACTGCGCCAAATCAAGCTTGAGTGTGCCCGAAACGCTCTTCATCGCTTTAATCTGCGCGGCGCCACCTACACGGCTAACCGAGATGCCTACGTCAACTGCCGGTCGAACACCCGACTTGAACAAGTTGTCTTGCAAATAAACCTGGCCGTCGGTAATTGAAATTACGTTGGTCGGAATATACGCCGATACGTCGCCAGCTTTCGTCTCGATTACTGGCAACGCAGTCAACGAACCCGCACCGCGTTCATCGCTCAACTTCGCGGCGCGCTCAAGCAAACGGCTGTGTAGATAGAACACGTCGCCTGGGTAAGCCTCGCGACCTGGTGGGCGACGCAACAACAATGCAATTTGGCGATATGCCTCTGCTTGCTTTGACAAGTCGTCATAGACGACGAGGGCGTGCTCGCCGTTTTCCATCCATTGCTGACCGATTGCACAACCTGCGTACGGTGCCAAGTATTTAAACGGCGCGGGGTTTGAAGCGGGTGCAGCAACAACGACTGTGTATTCGAGCGCACCGAATTGGCGCAATACTTCGACGGTTTGGGCAATCGTCGAACCTTTTTGACCGATTGCGACATAAATGCACTTCACACCCAAACCACGTTGGTTAAGAATCGTGTCGATGGCAACGGTCGTCTTGCCAGTCTTGCGGTCACCGATGATCAGTTCGCGTTGACCACGACCAATCGGTGTCATCGCGTCGATTGCTTTGATACCAGTTTGCAGCGGCTCGTGCACCGGCTTTCGACCCATGATGCCCGGCGCTTGAACTTCAACGCGACGCATGATCGCACCAACAATGTCGCCCTTGCCGTCAATTGGTTGACCAAGCGCGTTGACTACTCGACCAAGCATCGCGTCACCAACAGGCACCGACAAGATTCGACCGGTTGCTTTCACTGTCTGATTTTCTTCGATTGACTCTGCTTCGCCGAGCACAACAACACCGATCGAATCTTCGTCAAGGTTCAATGCCAAACCAACAGTGCCGTCTTCGAATTCGAGCAACTCGTTGACCGCGCAATCTGGCAAACCACTGACGCGCGCAATACCGTCACCAACTTCAGTAACGCGACCAACCGTGCGTGCTTCGACCGACGGCTTGTAGCCATCGAGACCTTTTGTTATTGCCGCCGCGATATCGCTCGCAGAGAGTGTGAGATCAGCCATGTTTTGTATGTCCTTTCAGAACTTCAGATTCGGGTCTTAATTTGTTCAAGTCGAGTGCGCACGGTGTCGTCGATTACTTCGTCGCCGACAGTTGCAACCAATCCACCAAGCACTGACGGATCAACCACGACTTTGAGATTTAGTTTGCGGCCGGTTGATTTGCTCAGCGCTTCTGCCAGGCGTTTCGTCTGATCGTCAGACAACGCCACGGCGCTACGAACTTCTGCAACTTCACGTTGTTGTTCGCTCGATGCTCGTTGCACGAGTCGATCAACAATTGCCACTAAATCGCGACCACGGCCAGAACCAATGATCAACGAAACAAGTTGCACGCTCGTGTTGCTTGCCTTGCCACCCATCAACTGCTCGACAACTTGCTGACGACGCTCAGCCGGAATCGTCGCGTCAGTCAAGACACCACGCAACTGTTCGCTCGACTCGACTGCTCGCGCCATGCGAAACAATTCGTCTTCAACCACCGACAAGTTGCCTTCGGCCTGAGCAACCTCAAATAACGCTCGGCTATATGCCTCAATGCGTGCGTCACTCATTTTGCCGCTCCTACGCTCTTGATGAAACTTTCAATCAGTTCTTGTTGCGCACGTTCGTTGAGGCTCGCGGCAACTGCTGACGTTGTTGCGGCACTCGACAAACGAGCGATTTCACCACGAAGTTCTTCGCCACTTCGGCCACGCGCCGCAACCAAGTCGGCCGCAGCTTTTGCCTCGAGTTCGGCAACTTCTTTGACAAGTCGTGCTCGACCGTCGGCCAAAATCGCCGTTGCTTGAGCGTCGGCTTCGGCCAAAATCTTGCGCCGTTCTGCCTCGATGTCGCCAAGTGCCTGGCGAATGCCCGCAGCATCAGTTTCAGACTTCGTGCGCGCCGATGCCGCATCATCCAGTTCTTTTTGAATTCGTGCTGTGCGTGCCGTCATCGACTTGACAATCATCGGCCAGCCAAACTTGTAGAGCCCGAAAAAGATAATTGCCGAAGCGATACCACCATAAATAATTTCAGCCGTCTCCGGAAACAACCAGTGGTGTGTCTGGCTCGGATCTCCTTCCGCAAACAACGCTGTCACAGTTAATTTCACGAACGACTTCCTTCCATTGCTTGCTGCACCGATCGAGTCACAACCGCATTGTCGGGAGACACCCCAACTGCGATTTGTGTTGCCCGAGCCGTCACAGCAGTAACTGCCGAAACGATTTGGCTTTGCGCTGCGGCACGAGCAGCTGCAACTTGCGACTCAGCCTCGGCACGACGAGAGGCGATCTGCGCGTTGATCTGCGCAACTTTCTCTGCTCGCTCTTTGTCGAGAGTTTGCCGTGCAACATCCAGTCGACGTGCAGCCTCAACTCGAATTTCAGCAACGGCTGACTCATAACGAGCAACATCTACACGGGCGCCGTCGCGTGTCGCAGACGCATATTCGTGATCTGAACGGATTGATTCGTAACGACTCGCCATTCCCTTGCGCACTTTTGGCACGAGAAACAAACGCATCAAAAACAGAAACACGATGAACGACCCAGCACCCCAAGCCAACTCTTTCATTTCGGGCGCGATCGGGTTCGGCCCAGCGGTTACTGGCACGCCCTCTTCGCTACCAGTTTCAGCCGACACGGCGTCAAACGAGACGCGCACCTCAGAAAACGAGTTGATGTTGACAAACGCTGTGAGCATGAAGTCTCTTATGCGTACTTAAGAAGAATAAATACAACGAAACCGATAAGCGCAAGCGCCTCAGTAAATGCGATACCAAGAAACATGGTGGTGCGCACCATGCCCGCTGCCTCTGGCTGACGCGCCATCGACTCAATTGCGCTGGCGAAAATAAGTCCGATACCAATTCCCGGTCCGATTGCGGCAAGACCGTAGGCGAAACCTGCGGAACCTGCAGCCGCAATATTCTTCTCGTCGCCAGTTGCGGCTTCAGCAGCCGCCTTGACGATCTTTGATAGTGCTTCCATTTTTTGTGTCTCCTGTCTGGTTGTTATTACTTACTTAATTAATGTTCCGGATGTACCGCGCCGGCAATATATACCGCCGCGAGAATTGTGAAAATATACGCCTGCAAGAAAGCAACCAACACTTCGAAGCCGGTCAAGAAGACCAACATGAAGAACGGCAAAACACCGATCGGTATCAAGATTTTGTCGCGCGCCTGAAACATTGCTTCGCTTAGCAACGCAAAAATCACAAGCAACAAGTGGCCAGCGAGCATGTTGGCGAAAAGTCGAACCGCTAAAGAAAAGGGCCGCACAATCAATGTCGATATGAACTCGATCGGCGTCACCAAAATATAGAGCGCTTTTGGAACACCCGGTGGAAACAGCACACTCTTGAAATATCCAAAAAAACCTTGGTGTTTGATACCTTGCACATTGAAAATCACCCAGACGAGCACGGCCAAGAACATCGGTATCGCCATTCGCGCAGTCGCAGGCATCTGAATAAGAGGAATTATGCCTGGTACGTTGCACAGATACACGAACACGAACAAGGTCAACAAGAACGGCGTCCATCCCAGGCCATCCCTACCCATCGTTTGCATGATGATGTTGTTTTCAATGAACTCAACACCCACTTCAGCCAAGTTGCGCGTGCCCTTTGGCGCTACCTTCGGGTCTTTGCGCGCCGCTGAAAGAAATATCAATGTGCCGATCAAAGCCGAAGCAACTGCAATCAAACCGACCTTGTTGAGGCCCGGTACCACATCTCGCCAACGCAACAACTCATTGATCGGCGGAAACTCGAAAGACAAAATACTGTTGATGATCATTTTGTGACGCTTTCAGATTGTTGTGTTGATTTTTCTTTAGATTGCTTTTTTGGCTTCAGCCCTGGGTATGCGAGCGACAAAGAAACATATCGCAACTCCCAGAATAAAAGACCAAGATGGGCCAAAATAATTGTCAAACCAAGCGGAATCAATTCGACCCACGAACTCTGGCGAACGACAAATACCGCGACTGCCACAAGTGCCAAGCGAAACAAATAACCAAACATCATCGAAGCCATCATCAATGCATAAGAAATTCGCGCCGTGTACGCAACTAACGCCGCTGCCAACGCAAAATTGCCAAACACAATCGCCAGCGCATAGGCGCACGAGTAGGCGCCATTCAATCCCCAAAATGCGCCGGACACGGCCAACAAAATCGGCGATGCAATCAAGCCGCGCTTGATGATGTCGCGTGCGAGAGCAGCCTCGGGCGCCGGACCGGTGTCGCGCATCGACAAGATCGAAATCTTTGCATCAGCATGTAACGAAGTCATGTTCTATTGCCTGCTCGCCAAATCTGACTTCTGCATGTGTTGTGTTGTTGCCGCACGACGATTGAACTCTTGGGTTCGCATATCGGTGTCGTAGACATACCAAAGCCGAGCGAAACTACCGAGCATCGAAAAAATCGTGCACGCAAGAATGAAAACTGGTTTGGTTTCAAACACACTGTCGAGCAACAAACCGATCACGAAAAATACGCCGACACTCACCGCAATTTCAACTCCTCGACCAAGTGAGTCGTGCGATGAGTTTCCTGTTTGCGCGACCGATTTACGAGTTGGCAACAGTTTCAAATTTAAACCTCAACTAATTTTCGCCAAGCTGGTGTACTTGGCGCTTGTGAACAGAAATACAAACTAGACGCAAAGCCTCAAACGGCGCAAACTGGCTACTTCGTGAACTTGTGCCAGTTTCGGTGACTGGCTGGTCGCTTAACTCGCGACCTGGTTTGAGTCTTTTTTTCGCGACCAAACCTTGTCATGAAACAGCGTGAATCCTCCAAGCGCCAAAGCCACAAACAAAAACGGCCACAAATTCGTCGGACCGTCCGAAAGCGAGGGATACAAAACAAACCCAGACAGCAATGCCGTCCAAAGCCACATAATTACCACCGCGCGCCGTGGACCATGCCCCAGTTTGATCAATCGATGATGCAGGTGCCCAGTATCAGCGGTGGCGAAACCGACGCCACTTCGCGTGCGACGAATAATCGCAAAAATCACGTCCAAAATAGGCACGCCTAAGACAAGTATCGGGATGAACAAAGGCGCCAAAAAGAAATACGTCTGACCGCTCACATTCGTGGTGTCGGGGTTGGCGCGACCGCCGACAACACTGGTCGAAACTGCGACCAACAAACCGAGCAACAGAGCCCCACTGTCGCCCATAAAAATTTTCGCCGGGTTGAAGTTGAACGGCAAAAATCCGACACAGATGCCGACCGTAATGATCGCCACTAGTGGACCGATGTTTGGTTCGCTCAAAAATCCATTCACGCCCAAGTTGCGACTGTAGACAAAAAACGCCATCGACGCGATCGCCACGATGCCCGCCGCCAAACCATCGAGACCGTCGATCAAGTTTATTGCTTGCGTCATGCCGAGCAACCACAACACCGTGAATAACGGTATCCAATCGCTTGACAACACGAACACATCGACGAACGGCGCGCGAAAATAAATCATCGTCACGCCAAACCAAATCAACGCAACCGCCGCAACAACCACACCAGTCACCTTCATCGGCGCTGATACTTCGTGAATGTCGTCGACAAGACCCAAGATGAACACGACCAAACCCGCGACAACGACACCAACAAGTTCTGAATTATTTTTAAACAACGGATTGAATCTGTCCATTTGCCAAGCCACGAACACGGCGGCAACTAGCGCAATAAAAAAAGCGACGCCACCAATATCTGGTGTCGCTTCAGGATGACTGCGTCGCTCATCAGGCGTTGCCATGAAGCCGTGCTTGCGCGCGAACATCGCGACGAGCGGTGTCATTATCGCCGTTACAACTGCTGCAACTCCGCCAACAATTAAATAGCCGGAGAGATCTTTCATTTAGTCGAGTTTTAGCTCGCCTTTAGATTTTCATAAACCGGAAACTTCGCGCACAACTGCGCAACTTTTGCGCGAACTTGGGCAACTTTTGCCGCGTCATTGCGATTGCGCAACACGGTGACGATGTATTCGGCGATCAATGGCATCTCTGCTTCACGCATGCCTTGGGTCGTCACCGACGGCGTGCCAATGCGCATGCCAGAAGTTACAAACGGACTTCGCGGATCATTTGGTATCGCGTTCTTGTTCAACGTGATGCCCGCGGTGTCGAGCACGAGCTGTGCTTCTTTGCCGGTCAACTCTGCATCAAACGGTGTCAGGTCAACGACCATCATGTGCGTGTCGGTACCACCCGATACAAGTCTGAAACCATGACCGGCGAGTGCAGCCGCGAGCGCAGCCGCATTTTTAACAATTTGCTGCGCGTATTGTTTGAAACTTGGCTGCAACGCTTCGTGAAACGCGACTGCTTTTGCCGCTACCGCATGCTCGAGCGGCCCGCCTTGGCTGCCCGGAAACACCGCTTTATCGATCACTGCGGCGAATTCTTTGCGACACAAAATGCATCCGCCACGCGGACCGCGCAAAGTTTTGTGGGTCGTGAAAGTCACCACATCAGCAAACGGCACGGGGTTTGGGTGCGCACCGCCAGCCACAAGACCCGCGATGTGTGCGATGTCAAACATCATCAACGCACCAACTTCGTCGGCGATCTTCTTGAAAGGCTCTGGCTCGAGTCGTCGCGGATAACTAGTGGTTCCCGCCACGATCAATTTTGGTTTGTGCTCGATCGCCAATTCGCGAATCTCGTCAAAATTCAGACGCTCGTCAGTCGCGCCGACTTTGAAAGAGTGAAACTTATATAAAATGCCGCTCGCATTCACGGGCGAACCGTGCGTCAAATGACCACCATGGTCGAGACTCAACCCGAGCACCGTGTCACCCGGGTTCAACAGACCCAAATACACCGCCATGTTTGCGCTCGCACCCGAATGCGGTTGCACATTTGCGTGATCGGCACCAAATAGTTTTTTCACTCGCTCGATCGCCAATGCTTCAATGTCGTCGACCACCGCGTTGCCGCCGTAATAGCGCTTTTGCGGGTATCCCTCGCTGTATTTATTTGTCAACACCGAACCGGTCGCGGCCATCACATCAGGCGATGCAAAGTTTTCACTGGCGATCAACTGCAAACCTGTCGATTGTCGTGAACGCTCATCTTCTAGCAAATCAAAAATCGCCGTGTCGTGATTAGTTTCAGATGGCCAAGGCATTGTTTATGCTCCCTTTTTCAATTTTGATTCCGACTTTTCAATTTCACCCAGTTGAGCAACTCGGCGTTCGTGTCTTCCGCCTTCAAACTCGGTGCTCAAAAACTTATCAACAATCTGCTCGGCCTGTTGTGGCGTGACGACTCGACCACCCATCGACAAAACGTTTGCATTATTATGCGATCGCGCCATTTCGGCCAGATACAAGTCGTTACACAACGCAGCACGCACCCCGTGCACTTTGTTCGCCGCGATTTGCTCGCCTTGACCGCTTCCGCCGAGCACGATGCCAATCTCTGCTTTGCCGTCTCGCACAGCCCGCGCCACATTCGCACAAATCTCTGGATAGTCGACACTTTCGGTTGAATTCGTGCCGTGATCGGCGACTTGCAATCCCTTGCTTGATAGATATTCAACGAGATGTTGCTTCAGTTCAAACCCCGCATGATCAGCACCAATCGCAATCTTTCTCACTGCTGAGCCCACTCTCTCATCGTAGTTACTTTGACCTCAGTCAATAAGTGTCTTCATTTTTGGTGTCAACCAATTCGACATCAGCTCACTGCCGCTTACGTTCAGATGCGACGAATCGTGATAAATAATTTCTCCGTCTTTGACTGGGTCACAAAGGTCGGCGTTACAGATAATCGATGCTGGGTCAAAAGTTGCGGTTGATGCAACGCCAGCGAGTGCACGATCTAAAGCCCTCACTACGGCATTCCGTGACGCCTGATCTGAATATCGTCGTGCCTCGATCTTTGATTTCGGTTGAAGCAAAGAAATATCAGCATCAATAAACACAGACGGTGCCTCATGAATCAAGAGCGTGGGCACGTTTTCGTTTTTAATTTTCTCGATCATTTCTTGCGTCGCTACCACTACTGAATCAATGCGGCTGGCATTCTCTTGCGGCAAACTTCCATCTTTAGTCGGTAAACGATATTCATCGCCCAGGTATCGCGTTACCGAATTACCTAAAACTACCAATTTTGGTTGCGCCGTTTTCGTTCCTTTACACCAACTTGAACGCCAGGTCATTATCTTCTTGTAGTCGCACCCTTGTATCAATTCAACTAATCGAGTTTGAATCGTCTCGCACCAACTCACACCCAGTGGCGCTCTCGCGGCCATGGGGCATCCCGCAGTTGCGAGAACGGCGACGTCATAGCCGAGTTCATTGCCCGACTTGATTACTCCATCGGCAAATGCGCGAGCCTGTGAATCGCCAAACAAAAAAATCTTTCCTTTTGAATTTTCAACGCGAAAAGTGCATTGCTCTTCGTTCCATTGATTCGAGTCAACCGTGAACCCACAATCGTCGGCGACACCTGCACGCGGTGCGACCTCTGGTTGTGTAAGTCCAAGATGTGTATCGGCAATTCGCTCGACCACCAAACCAAAACCAAGTGGCACAACAACACAAATGGCTGCGAGTCGAATTGCTCGCGAGCCATAAATTCGATCATTGCGCCGAATCGGTTGCTCAAGCCATCGATATGAAAATATCGTCGGCACAAGTGACACGAATCCGGCCACCAGGGCCAAGACATTGTTTCTTGGCCAAATCGTCAAGCAATAAACCGTGAACGGCCAATGCCACAAATACCATCCATATGAGAGATCACCAAGAAATGCGAGCGGTCGCCACGACAAAATTTTCGAAATTATCGCCGAGTTCTGACCAACCACGATTAGCCCGCAAGTGCCCAGCACCGGCGCGAGGGCAACATAACCCGGAAACGGAGTAAACGACTCAAGTTTTACCGCCGACCAAACAATCGCCGCACCTGACGCCAAAAATATTATCGACGCAGACTTCTGAACTATTTTTGCTCGTAGTGGTGCGATCGCAAGAATCACACCAACACCAAACTCCCAAATTCGACTCGGCAAACCGAAAAATGCAAACCGCTCGGGCAACGGCGTCAGACGATAACCATATGACAGTGCCAATCCGACTGCGAACGAAGCCAAACTGATAACCGCGACCCCACAGCCAAGCACGAACATTCGTCGTTTCTCATCGAATCGCTTCGTCATCTTCCAGCCGATCATCAACGCCGCCGGCAACAACAAATAGAACTGCTCTTCGATTGCCAACGACCACATGTGACGAAATGGGTTTTCGGCCAAAGAAAAATAGGTATTTTCAAGAAACAAATAAGCGTTCGCTAAAAATAGGGTCGTGGCTTGCGAAGTTCGCACCACCTCTTGCTGATCACCGAACGGCGACAAAAACAAAATTGAGAACGCAAGTGTCACAATTGTTACTAGCGCCAATGCGGGCAAAAGTCTTCGCGCGCGACGCGCGTAAAAGTCTCTCAAACGCACCCTTCCAGTACGTTGAAGTTCTCGCAACAACAACTGTGAAATCACGAAACCAGAAATCACAAAAAACACGTCCACCCCAACAAAACCGCCCGGCAAACCAACGCCAGAGTGATAAATCACAACGAGCAAAACAGCAATACCACGCAGCCCCTGAATATCTCTACGGAAGTAATCTCTCTCGACTGCAGACATCACTGAGAAGCCTAGAACTAATCTCCAACACCACAAGTGCGCATAAAGTAGTGACTGATGTCGATTGACCCACGCACACCAGTGCTTGTTGGCCAAGGCCAAATCGTCAATCACATTGCGAGCCTGAGCGATGCCCGCGAACCAGCACACTTGATCGCTGACGCAATTCGCGAGGCGACAACCGATGCGAATCTCATTTCGCTTCCTGAAATCGACGCACTTCACATTGTTCGCTTGCTTTCATGGAAGTACACGAACCCCGCATTCACGGTTGC
>Ga0214923_10008417_pt1 | contig 10992 bp, 12 predicted proteins | sample LL1510_MetaG_FD_177993 | JGI IMG/M metagenome (GOLD analysis project Ga0214923, IMG submission 177993) | Freshwater microbial communities from Lake Lanier, Atlanta, Georgia, United States - LL-1510 | ecosystem: Environmental > Aquatic > Freshwater > Lake | place: USA: Georgia | collected...
CGTGGCGGGGTGCGAATTGTCTGAAGCGCTTGCTATTTCGGCGTTTAGCGCAAGCGTTGCAACAAGCGCTATATTGCCAATACGGCGCATGCGCACGGAGAAAGTTCTAACCGGATTGTGCAATTTATTGATGTGATTCAAGGGTGGCGATTCGATTTGTATATTCCTCCTGCAAGCATTCGACCCACCATTTGTAAATGGTGCATTTCTTGTTTCTTGCTGCGATCCAATCGCGCTGCTTTTCAACCAATTCACTTTTTTCGGACGCGGATGATTTTGCCAGCCGCTCTTTATAAATAGCATCCAATTGCACATCGAGTTTGGCAAGTTCAGGGACATAGCAAATAGCTTGTTCATGCTCCTCTTTCGCTTTGGTGCAATCATAGCTGGTTTTATACATGGGGGCGGCTTCAACGGATGCAACATGGAATTGTTTGTCTTTCCACAGGTAACGAATGGTCAGTGGGTTTTCGCGTCCGGAAGTATCGGTGTGTTTTTCCACTAACTGGCCATTCTCCCAGAGAAGATCGTAATTACGGTTCCCAAAAAGCGCGCCTGTGGATTTTTTAACCGGAGGTAATGTAATTTTCTTCACCTGACCATTTTCAAGCATTGTGTAAATATCATGAATGTCCGGACCGCCTGTACCTGTGAAACATGAACTTCCGCTTACAATGGCTAACTCAGGCGCATTTGGGGGTGTTTCTACATAACTTACGGAAACACTTAATCCATCCGGGCAATAATCCGTATCGGTTTGGCCTGCGCAAGTCTCTTTCACATTTTCGGGGCACTCGCTGTATTCAAACTCAGGCGAAGTTAAAAAATAATGTTTGAAGTCGAAGCTGCGGATGGAGGGCGTTTCGGCGGCAAAACCGGAACTGCCACTAACCCATGTAAAAATTATGCCGCAGACCAGATTTTTCGCTTGCATACCCGAACCCCTGTTGGAGCTGTAAGCTATTCTATCTATTTGATTCTGGCAATGGTGCTTACCATCGGCACTCGTCCCTCAGCACAGCTTGGAACCAGCGCCAACGCAGGCTCCCACGCGGCATTGCACCGCTTTTGCATAAACCACTTGCGAAGTGGTGCTCTCGACCGGAATCGAACCGGTACTCGATTGCTCGAAACAGATTTTAAGTTACTTCCCTCTCGGTTCTCCAGACATTTCTGAAAATCACCAAAAAGATATAAATGTATATCATTCAACGACTTGTTTGACATAGCAGTCATTTGGGGTCTATCAGCGTTTCTAGGGAGTGGTACCTATGCGGTACCTGTTTAAGAGGAAAGTAATATGAAATACGCACTGACAAAAGAGTATGTGGAATCATTACCACCAGCAGAAAAAGACTACGTTGTGTGGGATAAAAAGCAAACAGGTTTTGGGATAAAAATAACGCCACAAGGCAAGCGCGTCTATATTTCAAAATATCGTTTGCCATCACGAAAACAGCAAAAATATACCATAGGCACACATGGGCAGATGACATTGCAACAAGCTCGTAAGGCGGCAGACGACATTTATGTAAAAGTGCGCTCTGGAATTAACCCTATGGCAGAGAAACGTGAGTATAAAAATGCGCTCACCATTTCGCAGCTATGCGATAAATATTTAACAGAACATGCAGAAGTTTATAAAAAACCCAGCAGCATTGTGGATGATAGGCGCAATATTGCTAAATATGTGAAGCCAAAGTTCGGTAATATGTATGTCAATAATGTTACTAAAGCTGATGTTGAGAAGCTGCACTTGGAATTGAAAGAAACACCTGTGCAAGCCAATCATTTAAGGGCATTACTCTCCAAAATGTTTAATCTAGCCGAAAAATGGGGTATTCGTGGCGAGGGTACAAATCCTACGAAATACATTAAGAAATATGCCGAAAAGCCCCGCCAGCGTTATCTATCAAAAGATGAGGCAAAACGCTTATATGAAACGCTTAATAAAATGGAAGCAGCGGGTGCAGAAAATCTATATGCAATAGCCCTTATAAGGGTTCTTTGGCTTAGTGGCACACGGGGCAGTGAATTTAGAAATGCCAAGTGGGAATGGGTAAATTTTGAACGCAATACACTGGAATTGCCTGATTCAAAAACGGGGAGACGCAGTATACCGCTAAACGAGCCGGTGATTAAAATTTTAGTGTCATTGCCGCGTATTAAAAATAACCCCTATATATTTCCCAGCCCTATGCATAAAGATAAGCCGCTGGCCTATCCTCGCGATACATGGGATAAAGTAAGGCAGAGGGCAAAATTAGCGGATTTTAAGCTGCACGATTTGCGGCATACGTTTGCATCGCTTGGTATTGAGGCAGGGCTTAGTTTGCCGGAAATTGGTAATCTGCTAGGACATACCCCTTGCGTACGATGCGATATGTTGCTGCCAGTCTTGCAAAGAACCAGCGCAGTAAAATGCGTAATCTAGGTTAAATTCGCTCTGTAGATAAATTTCATCGGAATCGGGAATGACACTATCTGGCAGGACAAAATTATTGCCATGCCAGCCCGTTTTATCAACGCTAACCGCTTTCCATACAGGCTCACTTGCCATGAGGTAGCGCAGAAAAAGCTGCTTATCATTTTTGCTTGGAAAAATTCTTACACCTTTATCCATCAAATAACCGATTACATCACCACCATCGCCTTTGAGAAATTCCATCGGCATCGCCCATGTATGAGGCACACCATCTGCATCTTGCCATTTCAGCAAACGCCCCCAATTTTCACCTTTTGAATTGCGGGTATATGCTGCTACTTCAACAAAAGTGGAAACTTTAATGCGCGGTTTGTCGTCGTCAGGATTAGAGAAATACAAGTATCCTTCTTCATTTTTATAGTATTGAGGGAGAGTAGAACGCGGGCGTAGCGGCTTCGCTTGCTGGATATATAGCAATGCCTTTTCCTCGCTCCATCCTTCCTGTAGTGCATCTGCCGCATCCCATCCGCGCCTTGCCTTATCAGGCATAGGAACAATAAGCACCGCCGCCGCGCCAGCCGCATATAATGCCTTGCAGACATCATCAGCATAGCGTTTTCCGGCATCGTCATTATCCGGCCAGATGATTACTTTCCTGTCTTTTAAAACGCTCCAATCTGATTTATCAACGGCATTGCTTCCACCGCTTGAAGTGAGTGCAGTATAGTCAGGTAATAGCTGCCTTGCTGCTTCACATGCTTTTTCACCCTCTGTTATAATTATTGTTACATCAGGCATTGAATTTAGCAGTTCAAGCCCATAAAGCGATTTAGGCGCAGCAATATCTTTTTTCTTCCATTCAAATTCGCCTGTTTCCTTATTTTGCCACAACGTAAAAGGGCAAAACTGTTTGGAACCGTCTAGCAAATCATAACGGCATACATAGCGCGAAATACTCTCATTATTTTTGTACTCATATATTGCAGACGGTTTGCCATGCTGTTTGTGTAAGAAATTTGGCCTTGGTGCAGTAAGTGGCACTGACACAATTATTTCCCACATGCTTGTAAGATCAGTGGCGGCTGGTGCTGCCGCCACTGGTTTATCCAACGTCAATGCATCCAAGCTAGTCATGATGCACCCCACCTACACCTAATTGTTGAGATAGGTGCAATGCAGCTTCGTAAGGGCGTACATTGCATACATACGCAACTAGTGAAATAACACCGTTTCCACGCGCATCAGCACATGCAAAATCCGCCCATTTGCCTGTACGCATGTTGACTTTAAAACTGCCTACATGCTGGTCACTGCGCTTGGGATTGAGGGCAATATATTCCTGCCCCCGCACACGACCATGCGGCACTAAGCGCTGTAAAATAGCCGCAATATTCGCCAGCGCCGCCTGTTCAATAGCGGCAAAATCAAGAGATTTTCTTGCCATACTAGCATCTCCCGTAATGGAAGGTGCTGTATGCCTTGATTTTGGCTGAGAGTAGGCGTAGGTTGCCGTTACGGTTCTTTTCGCTAGAAGGAATCAAAGCCCCGAACCGCCGCCAAGCATCGGGGCTTTTTATTAACTGTAGCATGGCAAAACCCCTTCTTTAGCAGTGGAGTTTTTGATGTTTGCCGCTGCATATGCCAGCACATCCGATTCACGGTAAACAACCCGTGCGCCAAGTTTTACGAATTTGGGGCCTTTACCTTCCCAGCGCCATTTTCTCAGTGTATTTGTGGAAATATTCCACAGTATGGCCACATCATCCTGCGTTAGAAACTTCTCTGCGTTATTAGTCATACTCGTACCTATTCCTATACATTGCCAGAGTGCGAAATTGCCTTCTGGATACGAATAGAACATAGGCTGAGTGCAAGTTTGCACAATTAGGGGAATAATTATCCCCCCATTTTTGGGCGTTTATAGTGTGTAACGCTTACTGGGAGCTAAAAAATCAGAAAATTATCAAGAAATTTTGGTAGCTTTGTGGTGCTAATCGCAGTTTTTCTCAATGCTGGCTTGGTGCAATGCCTCGTATTTTGATTTAAGGCGTGTTGCTTCTTCATCATCGCCAAACGATACACCGTGGCCGCGTGATATGGCGAATACAGCAATTGCCGCCCCCGCAACGTTTGATGCCGCATTATCTTCATCATGCTTGTCCAGCATTTGAGAGGTGCGCGCCATTTCTTTAGCTATCTGCTTGCAATTGTAGCTTTTGAATTCCAGTGGTGAAACATAGTTGCTAGGTGTTTTCTGCTGCTCCGTGCAGCCTGTAAGCAGTGCCGCTGAAGTGATAAATGAAATGATTTTTTTCATGCCTGACTCCCTTGTTGAATTGACAGTCACCAGCATCATGCTGGTGACTGGGAGTCCAAAACCGCAAGTAAACGGCGCGGCAATCTTTAGCCGCGAGGCTTGGACATGCATTGCCGCCTCCCAGCCATACGGCAGGAAAGGCAGCATCACGTTTCGGCGGATGCACAGACCCGTTACTTGAGAGGTTTTGAAGCCCCATGAACACGAAGTGTTCATGAAGCAAGATTAGCTTGTTAATGTTTTGCAGACAAGCGGATAAACTAAGCGCTGAATCCAATTAGTACCAAGGCTATACAGACACCAAGTATGCCGACTATCATCGAGCCTGTAAGCCAATTATATTTGCGATTACAAAGCCTCGCTAATTGATAGCAATGCTTAATGCGGCTGGCAGTGATAGCTTCGAAATTAGCGTTACTGATTTCTTCTGCATATGTCTCCGCTGTTTTATTTAGCGCCACATCCTTCCAGAATATTAGCCCTTTTTGTGGTTTAGTTAAGCGTGGGAAAACAACCCAGAATGCGGCGGCGGCAGAAAGAACTAATAGTGCAGTACATACTGCACAAGCAATTTTCGATAACCCCCAAGGAAGGGAGATGATTAGGGCTAATATTGACTCCTTTTCTATTAAATATAGCAATAAACCTGAGCTAATGCCGAATACAACAGCCGCTTTTGTGTCTGCAAATTCAATGTAGTGCCTTAAATAATCTTCCTCAAATTCTGCGAATTCCATATGGTCAGTGTTAAAAATAACCGTTGGAATTTTCTCTGTAGGTACGGCCTGATTAGGCGCAGGGTCAGCTATGGAGGAGCCAGCTGGGGGCAAAATAACTGGCTTTTCCGTTTCGGATTTCGTTTTTAGCGGGTCTATATTTGCAGTGGTTGTGACCATCTTCCTGTAAACTCGTATAAGGGGTATGGATTATCACCGCGTAACCATCCCGTGTTTAATTCCTTCAGGCTAACATGCTCTAACCATAATCGCGGCAGACCATTTAGCATATCTAAGCCAAGTACAATCGAATTTTTTGTAGCGAATTTTAGCATTTTTGAAGCAAAATTAGCAGTTGAGCCAATGGCTACTACACCCCTGAACCTACGACTTGCGCCAACCTCGGCAACAGTAATATTGCCATAATCTAAGGAAATACGGAAATTAATGGCGGGTAAATTTGATAAGAGTATTACGGGATTTAGCAGATTGGCTCCTGCGTAAAACATACTCATTGCTGCAGCTACAGCCTTTTGTCTTGCTGTATTTGAAGTGGAATTATCTTCAGTAAAATATGCCATTAGACCATCACCAGTATTTTTCTCTACAAAACCCCCGTAATCCTCAATGATACGAATCATTTCGCTGAAAAAGAAGGAGAGCAGACGTAGATTGTTACTCTGTTCAATTTCGCTGTCTGATGGGCGCTGTGAAAAATCACAAATATCTAAAAACATTACAGCGGCATTAAACCTTTTGCCAATGCCGATAGGCATTTCCCCATCTTCGGGTATTACCCTTCCATCAGTTACAATTGCATCACGACTAGCTATTTTCTCGCGCACTGCCGAAACACGCTGTAATTGCTTCGTATAATAGGATTGTGGTAGATGCGTATATTCCATATGGCTAGCGCAGTCTGTAAACTCTGTAATTATTTAATCCGGCAATAAACTTGTTATGCTGCTTGCACCTCTCCAGCCATTGAACATGTAAGCGTTCGTATAATGTACGTCCCAAAAGAATTTGATTAGGCTCGGCCATTTCTTGGATTTTAACCGCCCTGTTGAGTGCGTCACTTGAAATATCACGCTGAGAGAAGCCGGATGCTGGTATTGCGAATTCTTTGATTAAGGCTAGACCGTAATCTAACCCAGTGCGAGTTTTGATAATGGGAAGATTCTTAGATTTTAATGCAGGAAGAACCGACTTATTTAATATGGCTAAAATCCCTAAGGCCATATCAACCGCGTTATCACATTGCAAATTGGTAGAGGGATGGTCAATTACGGCAATGAAGCCATCGCCGGTCAATTTGTGTATTTGCCCTTCAAATTGAGCGACTACGGCACCTAATTCTTTATAGAAAAGCTCTAGTGCAAGGTCATACCCATCACGATTTTCTGTTCGTGAATTTGTTGAGTTGCAAATATCCACAGAAATAAAGGCTAAATTACGAGTATCGGCAGGTAAAGGTATATGTGGCCTTACCGCATGTTTAGGTGCAATGTGTGTGCCTGTTTCAACTTCATGCAATACGGCTTCCTGACGCTCAGAAATATAATCTACCATACTTTGTGAGGGGCGTTTTAGCGCATATACGGGTAAGCCAACACAGCTGGCCGCGCTTTTTTTAATTTCATCTTTAGGTATTAGGAATCCAAGATATTTATCAAGATAAAATTCTTCGCCTTTTATTGTGGCTTCTTCATAGCGCCTAGGGTCAGGAATCATTCTAAACTGTACGGTTCTTTCCGCTTCGTTAAAAGAAATGACTTCCTGCTCGAAATCCATTCTAAAATAAGGTTCTTCAAGCACCTCCGCCATATTATTTTAAATCTTTACTGATGTTTTCAACAAATTCTCGAATTTCTATGGCGGTCATATCTCGTTTCTTTGCATTGCGGATTACTCTAAAAAAGTTCCTCAAAAATACTAATTCACGGTCACTGGCTTCGCAAACCTCGCAAATACCATAAGACCGTTTGCTACAGGTGCATTTTGCAACCGCACTGCGAAGGGTGTCTTTTAGTTTATTTTGTGTATCTCTAACGATTTTGAAATCGCTGATGGTGTTATCAAGCGATTTTACTGCGGTGACGCTTTCATAGAAGCCTCGCAATATATCCCTTTCTAATGCATTGTTCATTCAGTTGTCCTTTAACTGTATGAATGGTGCACCAGCGCGGACTAACCTCGAACCGGATTGGCGGATTTATTGAAGGATTGGAGGAATGGATTGTTCGAACATCACTAAGAAATGTGATTACTCAACTTCCCTGAAAGAGGACACCAAGGTTTTCATTCTCTCAGCAGCTTCACGAGCAGACTGAGCCAATTCTGGCTTTCCTTTTTGTTCTGCATAGGCGGCAAGTGCGCTGAGAAGAATTTCAGGCCCTTTTTCGCGTTCTTTCACATGCTCTGATACTTGAATATTCTGGCCAAAATTTGTTTCGTGAACAACTGGCACCTTTTGAGCGCGTGCGGCTTCAACAATTTCTTCTGCAATACGTGAGCCAGTAGTATCATTTGATACACTGTCCCCGCCTCTTGTATTGGCACCTCGTATATCAATACGATCAGCTGCAACACAATGATGCTTAGGAGTCAAATGAGATGTCTCATGCCAAGAAGTATCAATACCAGGGAATAATCCTGCCTTTGAAAATTTTACGAGCATATCATTCAATTCTTTTGCGCTCGTTTGCCCAAACGATTCTATCCGAGCCTGCGCTTGTTGGAATGCACTCTCTGCCGTGTTCAAACGCTCTGCTGCTTGTTCAAAAATTCTAAATGCGCTCATTGTCTTCTCCCATTGAATTTCATGTGTCGCGATCCAGTATATATAATATATATTAAGGGTTTATGACAATATTATAAATATCCGCTAGAACCGCATATCTCTTTGAATAATATCGAATATCGCTATCATCCCTCGAAATTGGTGTCGAGCAATCTCTGAAATATAGAACCGCCCGCAACTCTTTGTCCCAGCCGGACTCGAACCTGTTTTCAAAAAACGAAGTCCGAAGTGGTGCACCAGCGCGGAGAAAGTTCGAACCGGGTTTGGGAATATGTTGTAGCTTTTCAGAAGATTGGGGAAGGCTTGAGTTGAGAACTATCTGACCAACTGTAATTGTGGTTTCGCAGCAACTACGTTTTCCCATTTCTTTCCATCTTCACGTTGATTTTGCGGGTATTCAACTTCATTGCAAACGCCCTGTTCTCGGCAACGTTGCTGTTCGCGTGCATTTTGCCTTGCTAGCCGATCATCTTGTAACCGCTTAATCTCAGTGCCTTCTGAAGTAGCCATATAGGCAGACGCAACGCCTACCGCTACCATGCCAACCAATAGCGGCACAGTAAGCGCCGGATTGGCAAATAAAGCACCAAAGAATGAAGTTGAACCAGAAGCTGCTGCGGTAGTCCCGCCAGCAGCGCCGGCTACAGCTCCAATGCCTTCAGCCGCACCAACGATTTTTTGTGCGATAACGCTTAATGCTGCAATAAAGGTCGATCCTGACAGCGCCGTAAAAAGAGCCATTTTAAAATTACGCCAAGTATTCTCGCGAGAGAAATTTTTCTCGTAAGCAACATCTTCTTGCGACATCGAGGCTTGGGTATTGGCGGCCATGATTTTCTAACCTTTCACATTTTCCAATCTACCATTGATTTTAATGTTTTGATAATGAAGGTTTTATGACAGATAAGGAGTAATTGTTAGAACCGCCCATCTTATTGAAAAAAATAAAAATCACATTTTGCGTCCAAATTGGGTGTCGACAAATCGCCAAAATTTAGAACCAGCCGCAAGTCTTTTTCCCAGCCGGACTCGAACCCATTTTCAAAAAAAGAAGTCCGATATGGTGCTCGCGACCGGAATCGAACCGGTATGGCCTTGCGGCCGACGGATTTTCTTGCCACTACAGCTTTCGCTGCCGCTGCGGGTGCAGCGTTTGGGGTCTGGACTATACCTTCACCATAACCTTTCGGCATTAGGTGCTGCCCGTCTAGTCTCTACACCTTCCTAAAATTTCTCCTAGGCTTGGCTCGGTATTGGCACCAGCATGACCTGAGAGCGTTCACCGAATTTGAGCAGTTCTACTTCTGGCGTTTCCGCTAGAGCACTCAATCCTTACATTCAAGTCCGTTGCGTCTACCAATTCCGCCACGCGAGCTTATAACCATTAAAACGATGGTACCTATACGGTACCTACGCTATCTAACAAAAATTTGCTTTACAACCACTACTTTTCTTTAAGTCATTATTTAATATTGCTTTTGCCACACTCTTGAAATTACTTTGTCGTTTGACAGACAGCTAATTTTAAGTCTGCCGCGTCTACCAATTCCGCCACGAGAGCCTGTTTGGTTTTTTAACATTCTTTTGCGCCTTGTCATCCATGAAGCGCCAAAAAATCCGCCGGGGCGGGGTGGTGGGATTATTTATTATTATTATTCAGGTGTTTGTATTGTAATATATTCTGGTTTGATGTCACAATCTCTTCATAAAGCATTAGAGTAATCTACGGTAAAATGAAGCATATATAATATATTGCGCATATTATGGCTGTCATCGACGATATTAAGGCCAAGACACGAAAGCAGGCCGTCTCCGGGATTGAGGAGAAGGTTGCGATATCGTTGAAGGAGTCGTGGAGCCTGATCCGGCTGGCGGCGAAGAAAAAGGGCAAGGAACTGCCCAAAGACCCCACAGAGAAAATTACCGGTGCCACCCCGGAAGAAACCGAACGCCTGCGCGCGGAAGAATGGTTGCGCCTTTCGCGCGAGCTGATCGACGACGGCCCGGAAGGCCGCAAGATGAAGGTGAACGGCGTGACCCTGTCGCTGGCGGAGCTGGACGAAAGCCTGACCGAGGACATGAAGAAGTCGCTGAGGATTACCAGCTTCGCGCAGCTGGTGCCCAAGCGTAAGCAGGTGGAGCTCATTGCCGACACGATGTCTGAAAGCGTGGCGAAAAACAGCGGCACTGGCATTGGCTTTCTGGATAATTTGTTTGGTGGCGCATCGCTGGGCGATGTGTTCATGGGCCTGTTCAACTGGATATTTAGCGGATTCAAGGGCGGGTTTGGCGGGCTGAAGGAAACCATTGCCAACCGCACGGGCGACCGCCTGAAAGCCGGTGTGGTGAATGACCTGACCGCGCTGCAAAACAAGCTCAAGGGAACGGACATGGATATCTCGGCCTTCATGGGGCCGGATGCGATTCGCCAGGTGGGTGAGGAAGTGGGTAAGGCGCCGGCGCAAAGCCTGAAGCCTGACACCTCGAAACCGGGTGCAGCCATTACGGCCGCCAAGCTGGGCGGCTTCGAGGAAAAGATGCGCAACAAGGTGCGCGGCATGATCGAAGACGATATGTCAAAGGCCATTGACAAGGCCTTCCGTGAAAATCCCCAATTCGCCGATTTGTACAAGCAAGAAAAGACTTTCTTTGGCATGTCGGTGGAAGACATGAAAAACACGGCCGGCGCTTCCGAGAAATACAATAAGCTTAAGGCGCTCGACAGTGTGCG
>Ga0214923_10008419_pt1 | contig 10989 bp, 8 predicted proteins | sample LL1510_MetaG_FD_177993 | JGI IMG/M metagenome (GOLD analysis project Ga0214923, IMG submission 177993) | Freshwater microbial communities from Lake Lanier, Atlanta, Georgia, United States - LL-1510 | ecosystem: Environmental > Aquatic > Freshwater > Lake | place: USA: Georgia | collected 2015-10-15
TAACGAATTAGTCAGCGTGTCATAATAAGTACCCGATGCACTTAACAATAAACCGTTGAAGGCATAGGGCTGATTGGCGCAGGTCGTGACCGGCGGGAGACTAACTTGCCTTGGTATTACGCTAAGATTCAAAGTAATTAGGGTATCACACGCCCCTCCAACGCCAAACAATCTTCCCTGAAAAGTACCTGATGAAGAATACGACTGTGTACCCAAGACAATAGCCTGTCCCTGGCAAATAGTCCTATTCCACGTCAACTTTTTAGTATTTTGAACAATAGATCCACTTCCGTAGGTCAATGGAACAACATTAAAATTCAAATCACTAACTTCACAAGGGAATTGAGTCGTGTCCCATGTCAAATTTGAACTTCCGTTGACCAAAAACCGTAATTGAACCAAATTTCCCATAGGAATGGTTTGGTTTGAAGAAGTATTCCAATCCATTAAAATACTCCCACTTCCTCCAACAATGGTCATCCCACTGAATGCTGAATTCAGCGATTGAAATCCCAGGTAAGTCAATGAATCCGGATTGTAGGTTAATCGAAGCGAGGCGTTTGCCACACCACTCAGTGCCGAATAGGTTAAAGGCACCGTTACCGTATCATCAAGGCAAGTATTCACTTGTCCAATATTAAATCCTTGAAGAATCACTGAGAGGTTCAAGACCGATGAAATAGAAAGTCCCCCGCAACCATTGCTAACAATCACACGGTATTGGTTGCCATTCATTGAAATTGTTGCACCAGTTATGGTCAATGAAGCCGTTGTGACCCCTCCATAAACCCCGCCATTGGAGAGATTAGACCAGGTTCCACCAACTGTCAATTCCTGCCATTGATAAGTAGGGCTAGAAGTACCACTCGCACTAACTGTAAAGACGGTATTTGAACCTGCTGTTAAATTGGTGATACCACTTGGTTGAGCGGTAATAAGTACAGAAGATGTAGCCCCCATAGAGAATGAGCCATTTAAAAACGTGCAATTAGGAATTACATCTGCAAATTCATCGGCATATTCACAATTACCTGGCGTCCTAACATCCCACGAAATCGGCGTTGAACCCCCGAAGCTCGACCTCACAATAAACCGTATATTAAACATGAGTCCGTTGAAGGCAACAGGGGTTAGACTGAACCAAGCTGCCCGGAACTGCCTACGGGTGCTTGGAGAAAAGATCCCAATTCCCGAAGTCAAGTTCGAATATTGGCCACAAATACTCAAAAATCCAGTGGCAATATTAGAATTCAATGATGTAACAGAACCAATGCAGCGAAGTTTTGTGGTGTCGTAGTCAATAGCCATAGAAATTGCAGTTGTACTAATACCCGACCCCATTGTTATCGATACTGGCACTAGTACAGTATCACCAACACAAGCATTAGAAATAGTACCCAATGTTGTATTTATGTTTTGACCCGATAAATCAAGATAAATAAGAAATAGGAATAACCAAATAAGAGCCTTTTTCATAAGAATATTTTGAGTTAATTCAAATTTTATTTAGAGTGTGGAGAAAGTTAAATAACCCTCCCCGAACCATCCAGAGCATTTCCATTAAATCCCCACCATCCAACCAATCCGTTGGTCGGAACATAGGAAGGAACCGATTGGGAATAGAGTTTGGTTGTGAAACAAATTAGAAATAAAACGAACAAAAAGTGATAGGATTGTTTCATGTTAAATGAATTGTTAATGAAAGAATAAAATTTACTGACAAAATTGCAATTCCATGTGTCAGTTAACAGAGAAGTGCTGGTGCTATTGGGGCTTGTATATTCTAGCATCTAGGTTCACCTCCTTGGGCCCTGTTTTTGTAACTCATCTAAAATTTTATATAGCACTGTTATTACTTCATCTATTCGAAGCATCCAAGCGCCAAATAGTCTAATTAGCAGTCCAACAAATATGAAAAAAGCCACTATGGCGGCCAAACTTAGTATTCCTCCGATTATTTGCATAAAGTTTAGGGTTTTGATAGGTTATTTTTTCTTACTTCCATCAGGCATTGTTGCACCACTTAGGTTGGCCCCAGTTATATCGGCCTTATCAATATTAGCTTCAAATAGGTTTGCATTGAGTAAATGAGCGTTATTTAATTTTGCGTTTCTCAAATTGGCTCTGCCTAGCTGAGCCCTGCTTAAAACAGCATTACTTAAATCGGCTCCCTGCAAATTTGCATTAACAAGAATTGCTGCGGTTAGGTCTAAATTGCTAAGATCAATCCCCTCTAAATTGGCTCCGTATAAATTGATGCCATGTAGATTTCCGAAGCCGCTATACATAATAGCCATTTGTATTTCTTTTCTTGTAAAATCTTGACAATTAGCTTGTAGTCCTATTAGTAGTGCCAAAAGGGCAAATAAAATTACTTTTTTCATAGTTTTTAGGATGGAATTTTTTGTTAATTAGTTCATTTGAATTTATAAATATAATTAAATAGGCACCTATGGAATTGAGCCCCAAAAAATGGTAAAATTTCATTAGCACTTTTTATGTAGGGACAATTTTGGCGACAATTAAGGTTATATTTTTCCTAAAAAATCAGGCCATCCTTTCCAGCCTTTGTTCTTGTAGATGTATTGTGGAGAGGCGGGTATGTTCTTGGGCTTATTGCCTGACTTGCAATATTTTTCCCATTCACTTCGACTACTTAGATGTAATGACTTAACTGCTTTTTTGGCTTCAGGGAAATCCAGATACTCTTGTAGCCCTGGGGCAACTGTTCCTGTACCAAGAAATTCACCTAAAGAAACCCAGCCTGAATTTTTGTAGGTACTATTCGGATTCGTCGGAAGATTTGGGGGACGGTTGGGGGATTGACAAAATATCCTGTATTCATTTTGTGTCTTCAACTTGAACTTAGAGACAAATTTTTTAGCCTCTAAATAGGTCATAAACTTCTTTTGATGGGGAGCGATGTTGCCTGTACCCAGCCAATCTCCAAAACCCATCCATTCATTTGTATAAACTTTCTGAGGGGTACTTGGAATATCAGCAGGTAGTTTATCGCTTTTAGCATAAACCCGCCATTCCCCCTCATTCTTAAGTTTAAGTTTATGCACATAGGAACGAGATTTAGCGAATGACCAATACGAACGGTTTTTAGTAGCTAATCTTCCAGTCCCTAACCAGTCCCCCATATTTTTCCAGCCAAGTTTTTTGTATACCGATCCTGGATTTGCAGGAATATTTCCGGGTTTATTGCCTTTCTTGCAAAAGCTTGTCCAATCATCTTGCTTTTTTAAATTCAGAGATTGCACATATTTTTTCGCCTCTTCAAAGTTTAGATATTTTTCATTGAGCTTTTTGTAATCTGAAGGCACACTCAAAAAGTCATGCCACCCTTTCCATCCTTTTTTGAAATAGTATTGTGCGGGATTACGGGGAATATTAATAGGCTTTTTTCCTGCCTTACAAAAATCATTCCAATCATTTAGGCTTCGTAGGTTGAATGAGGAAATCACCTCCTTCGCTTTATCGAATTCAATGAAAGACTTTTGATAGTTTGAAATAGTATTTGAACCTAAAAAGTCATTCCAGCTAATCCAGCCTTTACCCACATAATCCCTATCAGGATTTCCGGGGATATTCCTTGGTCTTTTTGTTTTTGAGTATTCTCGCCAATCTATGCTAGATTTTAAGCCTATGGTACGAATAAATGCTCTTGCCTCTTCGTAAGAAAGAAATTCAATTTTTCTTTCATTGCCAGTTCCAAGGAAGTCCCCCCAATTGGTCCATCCTTTGTTTTTGTAGATTGATTCAGGGCTACCGGGTATGTTCAAGGGTCTTTTCGTCTGCGAGTATTTTCTCCAATGCTGATTACTTTTCAGGCCCTCTGCCCGAACAATTTTCTTGGCTTCTTCAAAAGGTAAATAATCGATATCACGACGATTATTTGTTCCGAAAAAATCCGCCCAGTTAGTCCAACCAATCCTTTGATAAATTACGTGAGGGTGGGAAGGTAAATTATAGGGTAGCTTTTTTGCTTTTCTTGCTTTATTGAATTGTTTCGTTGAATCAATACCCAAATTCCTTACGAATTCCTTCGCCTCCTCGTACGGCATCCATGAAAAACGTGATAGTTTTTCCCATAGGCGGATATGCAGTTGACTGGATAATTCCATTTCATCTATGAATTCCGTTAGGACTTGGAGTTGGAATTGTTGGTCGGATTTTTTGTTTGCCTTTTTGGGGTCGGCTTGGTCTTTGAAGTAATCGACAATGCGCTCGTCGTTGGAGGCCAGTCCCCTAACCACCGACAGAATCTCTTGAAAGTTCTCGTTATCGATTTCGTGGCTTTCTGCATTGTAGATGACAGGTAGCACGACATAGCCCCATTCTTTGCCCTCCTTCTTACGCAGGGCTCGACCCAAGGCTTGGACGATGTCCACCTTGCTCTTTCGAGGGTCTGCATAGACAATACAGTCGATATTGGGCACATCCACGCCCTCTGTAAGGCAACGCGCATTGGTAATCACTGCATTGGGAGATAGTGCAAATTCCTGAATGATTCGGTTTCTTTTGCTGGTCGGAACCTTACCGGATACGGTGAAGGCATCTACAGGCTCGTAATGGTAAGTCGTGGAGATATGTCCCTGAAGGTCTTTGTTACGGATGGCCTTATCAATCGAAGCGTGAAACGAAACAGCGTTGCGTATGGGGTATCGATCCATTGCTTTGCGAAGAGCCAACATGGAGGCGAGGGAACGGGCCTCGGTCTCTTTATTCCATTTTTCGTTGGTCTGAACAAGGTGGTTTTTCTTAATGAAATCGGCTATTTCGGCCTTGGAAACTTCGATGGTGATGACCTTATAGTCTGTCAGTAAACCCAGGTCGATAGCCTCCTTAAAGCTCATATGCGCAAAGGTTTCTCCGTAGATGGCCTCATCGTCCATTGAGATGATATCGTCCTTGGAACCTCGGTAGAATCGTTCCGTTGCCGTCATGAAGATTCGCTTCTGGACACGAATGTTTTCGTCAAAAAGCAGGTAAGAAAAGAGTTTCTTTTCTGCACCTACCGTCTTGTGGGCTTCGTCGAAAATCCCCAAGTCAAAAGTGAAATTTAATTTTTGGCAGGCTTCCCCCACGATTCGTCCGCTTTGGTAGGTCGTGAAGAGGATGATTTCCTCGTTTTTGTTTTGCTGCAACCAGTTTTGGATGTAAGCCGGATCCGTCAAACAGGGAACGCCCAGGTTTTCGGTATAGAAAACAACGTCATCGTCTTTACCGATGCCTTCATCGGAACATACGCAGAGCCACTTGACCTTCCGATCCAACGCAACGATTTCCCGGAGGTAAACATCCAGAGTTTGTTTGACCAAAGCAAGGCTGGGAACCGCAATCAGGGTCGAACGAGCCTTGAGTTGTTGCAGCATCCAAAAGCCGGTGAGACTTTTCCCTGCCCCGCAAGGGAAAATTAACTTACCACGGTGGTTGCCTTCTTGTCCAAAGTACACTTGAGCCGAGTCAAGGGCTTTTTGTTGATGCGGTCTTGCCTGGCTTGGGGTGAGTTTGAGAGATTGGCCCTTTGCTCTAGCCCTGCACCAATCAAAAAACGCCTGATCCAGTTTGCGCCATTCATCGGCATTGATAAAACCGATGTTCTTTCGACCCTTGTAGATCTTGGCATAATCGTCTACGGTCGTGCAGACCAAGCAATGGGCAATCTTTTCAGCAATCCCTGTACTGAGGGAAACAAAGGTGGAGATGGAGCGGTGGGATAGGGTTTGGTTTTCGTCCTGAAGGTATTTGCACTGAATGGCCCAATAGGTGCCTTCGTAAGTCTCTGCCACTAGGTCAATACCTTGATCGTTGCTGGGCAGATTCAGCGATTCCCTTACCGTTGTCGGGATTTCCTTTTGGAGCCAAACTGTTTTGAGCTTGGTTCGGTATACTGGGTGGTATTCTAGGTAAAGCTTGGTCAATTCCTCAAAAGCCGTTCCCTTCTCGAGGGCAGATTTCGCTTCGAGGTGATTCTTGAAGTCGTTCCAGGAACCAATTTTTGGAAACAAATTTATAAAGCTCAATTCCGGTCTATCAATTTCTAGTAAAAATAGCCACTTTATAAATCAAATGACTCAAATAGGTTAGGTAATCACGACAAAATACAATTCAATTAATCCCTTATTTTTTATATTGACTCTATATGTCAAAATATGTTTTATGTCTAATTTATTTTCTCGATAAAGTAGTATAACAATATTGAAAGATCGCCAAGACTAATCATGATTTGTTTTTATTTGACTAAATTTGGAAATATTTAAATGTTTAATAATGAGAACTAATGTTTACATTTTGGTTTCTTTGCTTCTGTTCGTAACCACACAGTCGATTGGTCAAACGATTCCCCCCTATGTTCCTACCAATGGCCTTGTTGGTTGGTGGGGTTTTAATGGAGATGCACAGGATGAATCTGGCAATGGGAATCATGGTACAATCTATGGCGCAACGCTAACCATGGATAGGTTAGGAAATCTAAACGCCGCCTATGCCTTTAATGGATCCAGCAGTATTGCAGTAAATGACAATTCAAATTTGCGTCCTGACCACATAACCATATCGGCTTGGGTTTATGCTACAGGAAATGGGGATAATCCAGTAGTAACGAAGACACGAATTGGAAATCCTTTTGGCCTTGAAGGAGGTGAACAGTATACCCTATTTCAGGGCGCATATAATCAACAAGTTACCACGGGTAGTTTTCAGATCAAGCGTAATGGGAATTGTATCAATGGAGGTGTTGGTTGGTCTAGAATAACACAGGCTGATTCGGTGTTTGAAATGGGCGCTTGGCAGTTAATTACCGCAACCTATGATGGATTCATAATGAAATTATACAAAAATGGCAATCTGATCGGTAGTCATAGTCCACCTCCCGGTGCTATTGATAATTGTAGTGGGGGTACTTTGAACTTTGGAAGGTATTGGGATTCAAATTTCTTCAACGGAAAGATTGACGACATAGGAATTTGGAACCGCGCACTTAATCAGCAAGAGATCAACAGTTTATTCGGCTTACAACCGCCGATTCAAATGAGTGCACTTTGTCTTCCGACCATCATTACAACGACACCTATATCCGTTGGCATCGATAGTGCAATTGTCGGCGGAAATATTATCCATGATGGAGGCAGTTCGATTATTCTCAAAGGCGTATGTTACTCTACATCACCGCGTCCCCATATGGGCAGTTTGAGAACGGAGGATGGAGCAGGCAATGGCCCATACAGTTCTATTTTAAGGGGTTTAGTGTCTTCAACCGCTTATTACGCAAGAAGCTATGCCAAGAACTCCAATGGCGTGGTTGTGTACGGGAATGAGGTTAATTTTACAACGAGTTTAGCGCCGCCTGGTGTTCGGTGTCCTGGTGTGCCAATTGTAAGTGATATCGATGGCAATGTTTACAACACGGTGCTGATTGGGAATCAGTGTTGGACACAAAGCAATTTGAAAACAAGTAGATATAGGAATGGCGATAGTATCCCGACGGGGTTAAGTGCTCAGGATTGGGGAGGCGCCACTACCGGCGCTTACGCCATATATGATAACAATATGTCAATTGGTAATTCATATGGGTATTTATATAATTGGTATACAGCCCTGGATAGTCGAGGTGTTTGCCCATTAAATTGGCATGTTCCCACCGATAAAGAATGGAATGATCTGGTTCTTTATCTCGATCCTTTTACTGATACTGCAGGTAACTGGACAGCTGTTCAAAGCACTATTGCTGGCGGGTTTTTAAAGTCAACGGGATTATGGGCCCCACCGAATACAGGGGCCTCGAATTCTAGTGGTTTTTCGTCAATTCCTGCAGGCCATAGAGCACATAATGGCACCTATTATGCCAGTTTAGGTGAACGAAATCATCTATGGAGTTCTTCGATGAGTCCAAATGGGAATCCATGGCTAAGGGCCATGTGGTATGATAACAATGGTATTTACAGGGCAAATTATGACCATCCAAGCTCTGGCATTTCTATTCGTTGTATTAAAAACACCTTGCCGCAGGTCAATACATCTTCTATAAATCATATCACAGCGACTTATGCTACGGCCAATGGTGAATTGATTTCAGAAGGCGATCAAAACACGGTGAGAGGCTTTTGCTATTCTACTACCCCCAATCCAACAATTTTGAATGATACGGTTATGAGCGGCTCAGGTCTAGGCGCCTATTCAGACACTCTTATTGGGCTTAATCCCATAACCACCTATTATGTTCGAGCATTTGCCACCAATGGAGCAGGTACTGTATACGGAAACCAGCAAGCCTTTAACACAACGGCGATTACAGTTGGTGCTTCGTATTTAGGTGGTATTGTATTTTATGTGGATGGTACAGGAAGTCATGGGCTTATTTGCGCTCCATTTGATCAAGGACAGTTTCAATGGGGATGTTACGGCACAGACATTACAGGAACTTCAGCCTTATCAGGTCATGGACTTATTAATTCAAATCTGATTCAATTGGCTTGTACTGAAAGGCCAATTGCGGCTAGCATTTGCGGTGATTTGGTATTGAATGGCTTTACGGATTGGTATCTTCCTAGCTTAGGAGATTTGCAATTAATGTACTCAAATTTACGACTTCAAAATCTTGGTGACTTTTCGAATACATGGTATTGGTCATCCTATCAATTTAGCCCTATTACAGCACGGGCCATGAATTTTGCGAATGGCAATTTAAACAACGGTAATTTTAACAAAGTTAATTTGACCCAGGTACGGGCGGTACGCAGCTTTTAAAGATAGAAAATTATGGGATTCCAAAGCAAACCGACTAATTGACTGTGGATATGCATACGTGGATTCAAAAATAGATCCGATAATTTATTTGTAAACAACAATTTTCCTCATCGCGCTTTTTGAATTCCCTTCGAGAATCAAGTAGTACAGGCCGTTGGTTAATCTCTCTAAATTGAAGGTGTAGGGTACTGCGGGTTGGATGTGGTTTTGTTGATAGACGGCTTGACCAATTTCATTGTAGATCGTTGCACGCAGGTTGTTGTTTTCACTTGGTGAAACAAAAATGGCCAAATAATCTTTGATGGGATTGGGGTAGAACTCAAATTCAATTGGGGGAACCATGTTTGAAACACCAGAGGCGTTGGGGAAATAGGTTGTAACGGGTTCGTTAATGGGGTTATGGCCGCTATTGGGGCCGGTATTGCCGGCTTGAACAGTTCCATAGTAGGTGGGCCCAATAACATAGGGGTAGACCGGGTACAAATTGGAATCAATGGTTACAAAATAGGCGTAAATTCCATTTGGGTAATCAGGCGTAACACAAAACCTGCCATTGTGCCGGTCCAAATCCCCGGATCCACTTACAAAGGTTCGGTCTTCTATAAAGGCACCAAGTGGATAGGTTGCATTCACATTGGGTCCGTTTGTTCGGGTCGTTCCGGTGTTCAAAACATAGCTGCTTCTCATTCTTTTGATAGGGCCTGATCCGTTCGAATTGGTGAAACCATAGGCCCCATAAATAGGGAATCCGTCAAATGCATAACCAATAATCGGGGAATGGACGTTGTTAAGGCTATCGTTGTAAAGACATTTGGGATTTACATGATGATGGTATTCGCCGCCAGGGGCCGGATGCCCCAAACAATGATCAAAGCTGATGCCTTCAAAAAACAACGCATCTCGATTCCATAGGCCAGCATTGTTATAGCTCATACCGTCCTTGGCATTAAAAATGCTAACCCCGTTGCTCCACACGCCAATATGTCCCAAAGGGGTATTCACCGATGTTCCGGTATTTTGGGCAGGACGCCGAGTGATTTTGAAAACAAAGTTTTTGTTAACCGGAATATTGGGATTCGCCGTCCAAGGGCCGATGGTATAATCGGGAATGCAAGTGGCGCTTACATATACATTGTTGTTTGAATACTGTACTTGTTGAACATTCGTCAAAATGCCGGCGTAGCCCGTATTATTCGTTGTATTGATTTTCCATGTTGTAATTTCCGGTGTCGGTTGAGCCCAAACCGCTGTGGCTATTAGGAGGAATGCAAGGAGGGATGGGTACTTCATCTTCTAAATTTTGCCCCCTTTGACTTTCCTATTGGTCCATGGTTTAATAGGAAACCGACGATAAGGCGGCCAGGGAGGATTTATCGAATGGTAAATGACGTTCCGGGAAAACCGTTAAAGGTCCCGTAATTGTTCCCTGAATTCATGAGGGGATATTCGCTGCTGGCCTTTTGGTCTCCGTTGATGTAGAGATTCAAAATTGCTTTGCCGGAAATGGCGGCCGAGGATCCTGCCCCGTAGTAGGACAGCTTTAGGGGGCGTTGTTCGGTGTACAAAGTGAACTCCTTGGTCCAAGTGGTTCCTGTGGGCGTTGCCGTTTCGGTTTGCAAGGTGCCCGTGGAATTGGTATAGTTGATTTGGAGGCCGTAGCCCCCAAATTGAGGGACAAAGCGCGAAGGAACCACGATTTCGTACTTGATGACGAGAACGCCTTGCAGGTTGTCTTTTTGGCAAGCCCCCAACAAAAACGCCCATAGAGCGAGTACGAGGGGGCATCGAAGACAGAAGTTCCTGGCGTTGCGGGCAAGTTTCATGGGAAACTCGGCTTGGAGACTTCTAAGTTAACTAATTTTTTGATTTTCTTGTTTTAGTCGGCCTTTGGTGTATTTACCAAGATGAGGGTTGGTCGGGTTGGCTGCCTCGTCCGTTGGGGCTTGGTCAAGTAGGTCTTGGCAGGTGGGTCCGCAGCAGCCGTTGAGCCGTTCGCTGCAAGCGGGGCACTGAATAAACAGTTGGTGGCAGGCTTTGCGGGCACAGTTGGTGTAGTGATCGCAGGGTTCACCGCAGAGATCACATTTTCCTAACACATCTTCGCTGATACGCTCACCCATTCGTTCATCAAAGACAAAGTTGCGTCCTTTGAATTTATTGGGCAGGCCTTGTTCGCGGATTTGGTGGGCATAATCAATGATTCCGCCGTGAAGTTGATTCACATCCGTGAAGCCT
>Ga0214923_10008421_pt1 | contig 10988 bp, 8 predicted proteins | sample LL1510_MetaG_FD_177993 | JGI IMG/M metagenome (GOLD analysis project Ga0214923, IMG submission 177993) | Freshwater microbial communities from Lake Lanier, Atlanta, Georgia, United States - LL-1510 | ecosystem: Environmental > Aquatic > Freshwater > Lake | place: USA: Georgia | collected 2015-10-15
AGATGTAAGCATCTTCCAGAACTGCTTCCATGCGATCTGTGTCGGTGACGAAATATGGTGAGACATAACCCTTGTCAAAGCGCATACCTTCGGTGAGTTCGAGCTCAAGTCCGAATGTATTTGATTCTTCAACGGTGATAACGCCTTCTTTGCCGACCTTATCCATCGCTTCTGCGATCATCTCGCCGATAGTTGCATCGGCTGCAGAGATGGATGCAGTTGCTGCAATCTGTTCTTTAGTTTCAACATTCTTTGCCATTGCTCCAAGCTCTGCTACAACTGCAGCAACAGCTTTTTCGATTCCGCGCTTGAGCGCCATTGGGTTTGAGCCAGCGGCAACGTTACGCAAACCTTCGCGAACGAGCGCCTGGGCTAATACGGTTGCAGTTGTTGTTCCATCGCCAGCGACATCATCGGTCTTCTTGGCAACTTCCTTCACGAGTTCTGCACCGATCTTTTCCCATGGGTCATCAAGTTCAATATCTTTTGCAATAGAGACACCATCGTTAGTAATAGTTGGTGCGCCCCACTTCTTCTCGAGGACGACGTTACGTCCGCGAGGTCCAAGGGTTACCTTGACTGCGTCCGCAAGGACATTCATTCCGCGCTCTAGACCGCGGCGGGCTTCTTCATTAAAGGCAATCTGCTTCGCCATTGTTTTTAGCTCCTATGTACTTACTTAGTAATTGGGTGAGTCGACTGCATCAACGGCGCTCTGGGCGCTGTTATCACTCTCGACTTGTGAGTGCTAACGCCAAATCTACGGCCTTCTATTCCCCGTCGCAAAACGAGCGGGCAGGTAGGTAGAGGTATTAGCGAGTGGTGCGAGCGGCCATGCGGGCCTCGCGGAGGCGGCGCAGGCGTTTGACCAGCATCGGTGCAGCCAGCAGGGCATCTTCGCGATCGATGAGGTCGTTCAGGAGTTGGTAATAGCGCGGAGCGGTGAGGTCGAAAAGTTCTTTAATGGCGGTCTCTTTTGCACCAGCAAAGCGCCACCAATTGCGTTCGAATTCAAGGATGCGAACTTCGAGATCGGTCAAGGTAGAACTCTGACTCTCAGTGTTCTCAAGCGCTGACATATGCCACATCTTAAAGGGGAAGGTGCGCTAGGTGTGGGATTTGGCAGCGCTCTCTCGCCGCGCAGCTTTGACGATATTGCGCAGCATCGTAGGAAAGATAAAGAAGTGGAAGGGCGAGACGATGTACCAATACAACTGGCCACCAAGTCCACGCGGTTCAAAGAGCGCATCCTGCTGCACAACGGTCTTGCCATCTTTGCGCGAGAGATTAAATTCAAGCCACGCCTTTCCGGGCAGGATCATTTCGGCATAGAGCCGTAAATGTTCTTCTTTGACAATATTTTCAACGCGCCAAAAATCTACGCTGTCACCGATTCGTAAATGGCGCGGATCACGCCGGCCGCGACGTAATCCAACTCCACCCACCATGCGATCAAGCAAGCCGCGCAGATACCAGAGCCAACCCGAACCAAACCAACCGTGTTCGCCGCCAATTCCTTCGATCTGTTTCCAAATGTATTCAATCGGAACATCGGTGGTAATTTCGCGGTGATCTTTCAGCGTTAATTCACCTGCCCAATCAGGATCTCCTTGTGCTTTCTGCCAAGGAGCTGTTGGAAATGCTGCATCTGACCAACGAGTATCAACATGGTTTTCAGCAGTGCGTGTCAACGCTAATTGAATCGCTTGTGAAACAGTGAGCAAACCTTCTTGCGGTGCAGGAATTACATCATGAATGCTCTTAGCGGGATCTGCAACAACTTCACTTATCAGTGATTCAACAAGTGGACGAGCAAGTGAAGTGGGAACAGGTGTGACAAAACCAATCCATAAACTAGAAAGTTTTGGTGTCAGAACAGGCACTTGAATGATGGCGCGCTTTCGAAGTCCAGAGAGTGATGCAAATTTCTGCATCATCGCGGCATAAGTAACAACTTCGGGTCCGCCAATATCGCAGATGCGATTTTGCGGCTGCGCTAAATTGGCGGCTCTGCGCAAGTAATGCAGAACGTCGCGAATTGCAATGGGCTGGGTGCGATTTGAAACCCACTTCGGTGTTGTCATGATGGGCAAGCGATGCGTTAAATGACGCAACATTTCAAAGGAGGCTGATCCAGAACCAATAATGATTCCAGCACGTAACTCAAGAACTGGCACAGATGTTGAAGCAAGCTGCGCACCGGTATTCATACGCGATGTCAGGTGGCGGCTGCGATTTTCATCGTTGGCGATTCCACCCAGATACACAACCTGCGATACACCTGCTTTTTCTGAGGCGAGTGCAAACCCGCGCGCCATTTCAGCTTCGATATTTCCAAAATCAGCAGCAGCATTAATGGAGTGCAACAAGTAATACGCAGTATGAACTCCAGCGAGCGCACGCTCTAAATCAGCAGCATTGCTGGCATTGCCTTCAACTATTTCTACGACTTTCGACCAACTCTGGCCAGTAATTTTCTTTGCATCGCGCACAAAGACACGGACTCGCTTTTGATCATTGAGCAAATCACGTACTAAGCGGCCACCCACATAACCTGATGCGCCAGTGACAAGATAGAGCCGCTCTTGATTCTGCATATCCATACATCTGAGCCTAGACTTACCGAGTGGCGAGTTCTACTTTAAATTCTGCAAAACCACGCGTCGTAATTCTGGGCGCTGGTTTTGGTGGGCTTACCGCTGCCCGCGCACTCGCCAAGGATGCCGATGTCACCTTGGTTGACCGCCACAACTTTCAAACATTTTTACCACTGCTCTATCAAGTATCTACTGCCGGCCTTGCCGCAGACCACGTCGTCCATCCCATTCGTGGAGCGCTTCGCAAAACTGGCGCGAAATTTCGGATGGGTTCACCTATTTCAGTGGATCACAAAAACAAAACAGTAAAACTTGATTCATCTGAAGTTTTGGAATTCGATCACTTAGTTGTTGCACTCGGTTCTGCGACTGCTGATTTTGGTGTTCCTGGAGTCTCTGAATATGCACTCGGCATGAAGAGCGTGAATGAGGCAATCACTATTCGCGCTGCTGTGATGCGCCGTTTTGAAGATCTCTGCCGCTTTGAAGATGACACTAGATTGTCGATTGCCGTTGTTGGTGGCGGACCTACTGGTGTTGAAATGGCAGGGGCGCTTGCAGAATTAAAGCGCGGCCCGTTAAAGAACGATATGGCACATGCAGCATCGCACATCGATATCTATCTCATAGAGGCAGGCCCGCGGATTCTGCCGATGTTTAGCGAAAAATTATCGGCACGTGCTCAAGCAGATTTACAAGATTTGGGCGTCATCGTGCGCACCAATACTTCCGTGCGTGAAGTGCAATCTCGCAAAATCATTGTGAAGGATGCCGATCCCATTCCTGCAGAAGTTACTGTGTGGGCAGCCGGCGTCAAGGGCGAACCAGCAGCGCTAGATTTAAATCTTCCCATTGTTGGTTCTCGAGTTGATGTTGAAGCATCTCTTCGAGTTAATCACTATCCGCATGTGTGGGCAATTGGCGATATCGCAGGCGCTAAAGATGAACAAGGACGCTTCTTACCTATGGTGGCGCCTGTTGCCATGCAACAAGGACGCTTTGTTGCAAAGCAAATCTTGCGCGCACATGGCGGACAAGCACTTGAGCCATTTAAATATTTGGATAAAGGTTCGATGGCAACAATTGGTCGCCACAAAGCAGTTGTGGAAGTTCGTAAATTCCGTATGTCAGGAATTCCTGCTTGGTATGCCTGGCTCTGGTTGCACTTGTTCTATCTCTTAGGTGGACGCAACAAGATCGGCACCATGGCAGATTGGACCTGGAACTATCTCACCTTTGATCGCGGCAATCGCCACATTATGGATTCGCTCTAAAGGTTTATCGGTAATGCCGCAGTATCAAGAGATAGACGGCCACAAGGTCTATACCTATGAATGGGAAGGCGATGGCGAAGCTGTTGTTCTATTGCATGGCGGCTTGAGCCAAACTGCACATTGGGCAGATCAAATCGTTCCCTCACTTGAAGGCTTTCATGTGTATGGCTACGACAGATCTTCACATGGTTACACTGCATACCGCGAAGAGAGCATCAACTTTAGATTTCAATTACGTGAAGCGATTGCCTATCTTGAAAAAGTTGTGAAAGAACCTGCCCACATTATTGGTTGGAGTGACGGCGGAATCATTGGTCTGATGCTTGCCATCACTCGCCCGGATTTAGTGAAATCACTCGTTTCGATTGCCGCTAATTTCCATCCGCAAGGAACAGTGCCCACTTTTGAGATGAACCCCATTTCGGATGAAGACCGCGCCGAATATGCAGAATATTCACCTGATACTCCAGAAACCCTCGATCGCATTCATGCTCATTTCCACGAGATGTGGAAGAGTGAACCGAATATACCTATTGAAGACATTGCAAAGATTCAATGCCCAGTGCTCGTGATGGCAGGAGATGACGACGTCATCCAACACGAACACACCCTTGAATTATTTAGAGCGCTGCCACTTGGTCAATTAGCCATTGTTCCGGGAACTTCACATATTCTGCCGAAGGAAAAACCAGGATTAGTGAACCTGATGATTACTGAATTTCTAGAAGACCTTAGTTATCCCATTACCAAGATGCCGATTCGGCGCACAAATCCGCCAGTAGCTGAATGATTTTCTAGGTCAGGAAATGCTTATTGCTCAGGTGCGAATCACCAGTTGTTGATGGACTCCAGTCTATTTCTCATTGTGAATTTTCAATGAGCGTTTCAATAGTTTCAGATTTTATTTCATATGCATGAGCGGCAATCATTTTGCGCTTTTCTAAATACAGATCTGATGAACCAAAAAGAACATGTTCAAATCTGGCTTTTCCACGAATCCACTTTGAGCATGTGGTTACATTCTTACTATAGGAAATAAATACTGGGGTTGGCTCAGAGCCATCCTTTTTGTGCGGGAATATAGTTCTAAATGTGATGGCAGCAATGCGAAGCGCCCAATTGAGAAATTTCCGTGTTAATCGAGAAAGATCCATTTCAATTTTAGAGAGTGCAATGAGCCTCTGTTGGCGAAGTCTCTTGGCAAAAAGCGAGGAGAGATCAGAATCTAAAAGTTGGGTGACTAATTCAGCAATTTTCTGATCACCATCGAATGGCCCGGAACGTTTGCAATTTTCTATTAATGTGAGGCGCACTTTTTCATCATTTAATTGCTCTGCTGCACGTTCAATGCTTTCCAAAGAGTCATTTGAAGCAAAGAGAGTCATGCCGTTGTCAGCACACCACCTTGCCCTTGCCTCTTGGTTATCAGTACCGCGATTATTGCTAATGAGCAGAGTAGGAATTGCAGCTGGGATAACTTCATGCACCGAGTTATATCCGGCTGCACACACTGTTGCATCAAATGCGTGAATTACATCTGCCAATGGGAAGTGACGTACAACCTTTACCTGCACGCCTGGCGGGAGTAGAGACTTTCCATCTGCATCAATCGGTTCTTTCGTCATAACGATTTGGAGGTCTTCCCACTTTGAGAGTCCGCTGAGTACAGCGCGCAATCTTTCATCTTGGTCTTTCTCACCAATTCCAATTTGAACGAGCGCTGCCGGTTTATCAGATTGAATTCCCAAAAATTTTCTTGCCTTCTCTTTACTCATTGTAAATTCTTTGTTGTAAAGCGAAACGGGACTCGTCAATATTGATTCATCTCGATCCCGTGTTGGACCAAAGTCATATTCGCGGGCAACATCGCCAGGTTCAACTACATAGTCCATTAATTTAGATTGGACTGAAAGTGCTAGTCCCTGAGGCTTTCTTTGCCACATTCCGCGTCGAATCCACATAAAGTTCACTTCTAGACGTTTAAATTTCGCCGACATGATTCCTGGATAAGGAACAACGCCATCAAAGGTAACTACTTTGGCTCCGGTTTCATCAATAAGTGCAATCAGTCGATCTCTTAAGTAACGATCCCATTTACGCCGGTTCATCAAACCTTTGTCGCGTCCTGGAATATATTCACATTCAATCCCAAGTGCATTTGCAACTTCAATAACTGAATAAGCCATCGAAAGAATTATTGGTCGAGCATGCGGCTTAAGGCGTCTCGCAATTGCGCTTGCCCGAATGAGATGACCAGCTCCCACCCCATTGCTCGTAATCATGATGACTGCTGGCCTGTTCACTAGCCAATCCTATAAGGGGCGACTTTCCGTTTGTGTATCCATAGGTTGAGGGTTGGCAAACTTTGGGAGTATCAGGTGGCGAAGTTAACCTTTAAAAGGTTCGATAGCTCCAGTTTTCACATCATAGATTCCACCTGCAACAGAGACTCCTTGACGTAAGAGTGGATAGGAACGAATTCGGTTGAGATCACTTGCAAGGGCTGCTCTCTGATCCTTTGTCGTACGAAATTCTAGGCTTGAAGTATTGACTCCATATTTTTCATCGATAATTCGGTGAAAATCTGCTTCATCATTCTCTGCCATTTTGCAATCGGTATGGGGCAGCACCAATATGCGATTGACATTGAGCAGATACGTTGCCAACACCAATGTACGCAATACGTCTTCGGTCACGCGCGCACCAGCGTTTCGCAAAATCTTCACATCACCAGATTTCATTCCCACTACTGAAAGTGGATTAATTCGTGAATCCATGCAGGTCACAATTGCTAGCCCTTTGAGTGCTTCGCCCGTTAAATTCGAGTATTTGAAAGTCTTTTGATATTCAGCGTTTGCAGCCAACAAATCATCAAATGCTTCATGAGGAAATGAATTATCTGCCATGTAAAACTCCTGTTCTGATGCCTGGAGTATTTTTGGAGCCCCCCATCCGGATTGAACGGATGACCTGCGCATTACAAGTGCGCTGCTCTACCACTGAGCTAGGGAGGCGAACTGCGGGCGACATTATGGCAGGATTCACGCCATGTTGCCAAACTACTGGATGAGTCCAGAAACAAACTCAATCAACCGTTTGGCGATGCTCAACATTGAGCACTTCGAAACTATTTCTTTAGATGGCACATGGCGCTTTCAGTTGCTGCGTTCACCACTTGATCAATCTCGCAATAAATGGACATCAATTCCAGTTCCTGGTTTGTGGACGATGCAACCAACCAGCGATGTCTTCTTTGATAAACCCATTTATACAAATACCCAGATGCCATGGGATCACGTTGCTCCTGATGTTCCCGCTGAAAATCCAACTGGTGTGTACGAAAGAGATTTCCAAGTACCACAATCGTGGGAAGGTAAGCGCATCGTCTTGCATCTGGGAGGCTATGAGTCTGTAGCGCTCATTAACGTAAATGGAAAAGATGTAGGGCTTACCAAAGATTCACGTTTAGCTGCAGAATTTGATATCACACAATTTATTTCTGGTGGTCGCAATACTTTACGTATCACTGTTACTAAATGGTCTGATGCCACATATATCGAAGATCAAGATCAATGGTGGCATGGAGGTATTACTCGGTCAGTAAAAATCTATGCAACTGATCATGTCTTTATTGAAAAATTCGCAACTACAGCTGGGCTTAAATCAGATGGCGCTACCGGAACCCTCAAAGTTGATGCGGTCATTGGCTCGATAAATAATAAAGATGTTGATGGTTACTCCATCCGCTTATCTATTGAAGAACTGCCCAAGGTAAAGAGCGCGCATGTTTCAGGGACTTATATTAAAAACGTTGTTCCACCATGGACCGAGATGTCCGCTGAGCTACGCGAGGCTAACCGCAAACATTTTGCCGGCGAATATTGGAATGGTTCAATGCCCGATTCAATTCGTGAAGCACGTAAAGTGCTGCAATCTCCTTGGCCTGGCCATGTTGTCTTAGAAACTACGATTCCAAAAGTTGCTTCCTGGAGCGCTGAAACCCCCAATCTCTACACGCTTCATATCGAACTCGTAAACCCTGAAGGCCAAGTCATCGAGATTTCACAACAGAAGATTGGCTTTCGTAGCGTTGTTGTAAAGGGCAGAGAGCTACTCGTTAATGGAAAAGCCGTCTATATCTACGGCGTTAATCGCCATGACTTTAATCGCCACACTGGTCGTGTTCTCACACGTGATGACATGCGCCAAGACTTACTCGAGATGAAGCGTTGGAACTTTAACGCGGTGCGCACTTCGCACTATCCCAACGATGCCGCATTCCTCGAGCTCTGCGATGAGCTTGGTTTCTATGTTATCGATGAAGCAAATGTCGAAGCACACGCTTTCTACGACTCAATTTGTAATGACCCGCGCTATGCATCAGCTTTCATTGAGCGCGTGGGTCGTATGGTGCAACGAGACATGCACCATCCATCAGTTATTTTCTGGTCGCTTGGGAATGAATCAGGTGCAGGAACAAATCATCAAGCAGCAGCTGCATATGCGCGCAGCCTAGATTCATCACGTCCATTGCATTACGAAGGTGCCATCAATGGTGATTGGCGCGGCGGACATGAACTCACTGATGTCATTTGCCCGATGTATCCATCAATTGCAGCGATTGTCAGTCACGCTAAATCTGGAAAACAAGATCGCCCTTTGATTATGTGCGAGTACTCGCATGCCATGGGTAATTCCAATGGAACTCTTAAAGAGTATTGGGATGCGATTCATACTCTGCCTGGATTGCAAGGTGGATTTATTTGGGAATTCTGGGATCACGGTATTGAACAAACACTTCCTGATGGCACAAAGCGCTCTGCTTACGGTGGAGATTTTGGTGAAGTGCGCCATGACGGAAACTTTGTCTGCGATGGAATGGTTTTTCCTGATCGCACACCAAAGCCTGCGATGCATGAATTCAAAGCAATTGCAGCGCCCGTTGTCTTCACAGCAACAAAGCCGGCAACTGGCCAAATCACAGTCACAAATCGCCAATTCTTCAAAGATCTCAGCGATTTTGGCTGCTCTTGGACCATCACTCGAAATGGTGAAGTCGTCGATAGCGGAACCATCAAGCTTCCCAAGATTGCAGCTCAAAAGAGCACGAAAATCAAAATTTCTTCAAAGCATCTAACAAAAGCAGATGGCGCTGGCGAACGTTTCATCACCATCAGCGCATTTAATTTACAGCGCACGGATTGGGCACCAGCTGGCCATGAAGTAGCCTGGAATCAGTTTGCACTTCCTTCTCGCAAATTATCAATCGCCAATGCGCGCACCAGCGAACTCTTTGAAAACGCCATTAATGATGCTGGCGAGATTCACATCCCAGGAGCAATCAATCCGCCGCAGCCTTCGCTCTGGCGCGCACCCACCGATAACGATCGCATCGCCCACATGTCAGATAAATGGGAGAGCTACGGTGTCCGCGAACTAACTCGTACCGATTGCACAATTACTGAAACAGCTCGCTCTTACAAACTACAGAGCACTTGGAAAACATCAACCGGTGCAACAATAAAACAAGTACAACTTATTACACCAATTGCAGATGGTTATTCAGTCAAAGAGACCATCACGACTCCCAAGAATTGGGATGACATCGCTCGCGTTGGTATTGAATTTGATATCGACGGTGCGCTCTCCAATTACACCTACTTTGGAATCGGGCCACATGAAACAGCACCTGATCGCAAAATTGGTCGCGTTGGAAAATGGGAATCAACTGTCTATCAACAATATGTTCCGTATGTTCGCCCGCAAGAAAATGGCGGACATGCCGGTGTTCGTTGGTTTACCTTGACTGATGCTGCAGGTAATGGAATACGTGTTGATGTTGATAAGCCTCGCCAGATTTCAGTGAATCCATTTAGCGCAGCTGAACTAGCAGATGCCACCCACGATGTTGAGTTAAAAGAATCTGGTAGAACAGTGGTCCATATTGATGCCGCTCATCGCGGTGTCGGAACTGCATCATGTGGCCCTGACACACTTGCCAATTACTTACTTCGTGGCGGCAGTTACAGCTTCACTTGGAGCGTTCGCACAATTTAACGAGTAATCGTTAACGAACAATCGGCCACTTCGTGGGCGTTGCATACTTGGGATCTCTGCCATCTCCTGAAGATTTACCTTGGATCCTTCTAATAATCCAAGGAATTGCAAAGACAAAGAACCAGGCAACTGTGACTGCCTTTTCTACAACCCATGGAGTTTTCTTGGCTGGTGGAAGCGGTGTTCTCCACGCTGGATCAAATGGCAATCCTAATTTTTCTTGCACAGCCTGCGCGCAGCGATCATGACCAATCGAATTTAAGTGCAGGCGATCAAATGCAAGGAATCGTCGATCACTCAAGAAATGTTCTTGATTGGCATCAACAACGATTGCACCAACTTCATTTCCGACTTCGCGCACTGCACGATTAAATGCCGAGAATCTGCGCTCCCAAATTTCTGCACCTTTGCCCTTGTTGCCAGTTCTTTCAAGAACGGTAAAGAGCATGATGGTGGCACCAGACTGTGCGATTGTGCGCACCGTCCTCTTATATAACTCGGTCACAACTTCTGATTGATATCCGGGGCGGAGCGCATCATTGGCACCAGCATGAAACGAAACGAGCGTCTCTTTGCCGGTTACATAAGTGAGCGCAACCGGAACTTGATCTTCAACTACTTGATGAATGAGTTTTCCGCGCACTGCCAAATTGACGTAGGTGAATTCAGGGCTAGCTTTCGCCATCTGATCCGCAACTCGATCAGCCCACCCGCGGTATTTACCGTTGATGATTTCATCTGACATTCCTTCAGAGTAAGAATCTCCACAGACGATAAATCTTGTAAATGTCATTGCTATCTATCCTTGTATTTAACCCTTACGACGAGCCTCATCTACTGTATACAGCGCGATTGCAGTAGCTACTGATGCATTGAGTGATTCGGTGGTTGCGCTAATGGGAATTGAAACCACTAAATCGCACTTTTCGCGAGTTAAACGCGCCAAACCTTTACCTTCAGAGCCCACAATCAACATCATAGGTTCGGTAGCAACTTTCATATCTGCGATTGTGTCCACTGATTCACCATCAAGGCCCACCACAAAACATCCAAGTTTCTT
>Ga0214923_10008422_pt1 | contig 10988 bp, 13 predicted proteins | sample LL1510_MetaG_FD_177993 | JGI IMG/M metagenome (GOLD analysis project Ga0214923, IMG submission 177993) | Freshwater microbial communities from Lake Lanier, Atlanta, Georgia, United States - LL-1510 | ecosystem: Environmental > Aquatic > Freshwater > Lake | place: USA: Georgia | collected...
ATAGTTGTTGAATTATTTTTATTTGTATAAGAGTACATTTTACCAGGTATCATAGGTGTAACAGCTTTCAAATAATTAGGCGGTGGTTTAGACATATATATATATATATTATTATTATTATTATTATTAATTAACAAATGGAACTATTATTGTAATATCTATTGTAAATGTAAGACCAACATAGTCACCATCAACATCAGTAGTATATACATTAGAACCAGAACCAGAACTACTTGTAATAGCAGGTGCAGATAATCCTGAAAAATTACCGAATCCTGGATGATTATATGCAGTAAATACATATGCTCCATTTCCTGGTTGAGATGGTGAGCCAGGTGAGCTAACTGTATATGGAACAAATATACCACTTCCAGAACTTATACCCCATTGTGCTTCAGTTACTAATGTTACAGTCTCCTCAACACCAAAATTCACAGTGTTTGGAGGGCTTGTTATATATGCTTCATAATTAAACAATTGTCCATAATTATTTGACATTTTTAAAGTCCATCTTGTTTTATTACTACCAAGTGGGCTTACTACTCCAATATCACTTGTTAATGAATACTTGTTTGGCAATAAACTAGTCCATGTATTTAAAATATAGTCATAATAATATGGCGTTCCATTAATAGAAGCAAAATTTCCATATCCAGGATTGGTTGAAGGGAATGAAGATAAATCTTTTATTTGTAAATTTCCTGAATTAATTACAACATTATTATTAAAAGTGTTTATTTTGCTAAATACATTATTTCCATTTAATTTTGCATATTCATCTTTACAACAAGATTTAACAGGACAATAACTTAATTGAAAGGGATATGGATAATTTTTTAACGGTTTATTATTTAATTTAAATATATGATTATTAGGCATTAATATATATATCAAATAATTTAATTAGATTATTTGATAATAATTAAATTCATATGGGAAATGGTCTATTTTTTTCAATCACCAATGGATTTGGCATAATGGTTGGATTTGGTTTATATATATCCACATAACTAGGATATAATGGTTCAGCATGAAATTGAGGTGCAGGATTGACTAAATTAGTTGAATTGATTCCAAATAAAAATGATTCGGTTTCAATAGGATTTGCAGATAATTTATTACAAGGAGTATATCCTTGTAAAAGACCTACGCCTGCCAAATTGGTATTGTATGCTTCCCCATAAGGTGAATTTACATATAAACTATATTGCTTTGATTCATTAAATTGTCTTTGTTGTAGTTGATAATTTCCTCTTGTATTAATATTTCTTGTAGAAGACATGATATATAAAAATATATTATTTATTACAATAATTAACTATTGATATTTTTCATTAAAAAATCATAATTATTTTTTGAAATAGTGCCAAAAGAATCTTCATTTAAAATATCACAAATACACAAATGAGTAATATGAAAATAATCAAAAGAAAATAAAATCATGAATCCATTAAAACTGTCATTTTTATAGATATATTTCATAGAAATATCATTTGCAATTTGTAATAATTTTTGAATATCTGGATAAGTATCTTTTAGTGAGTTTAAATGTGTATATAATTCAAAAATACGGTCAGATAATATATTTGCATCATAATACTCCATATTAAAAGCATGAAGTAATTCATTATCGTATAAATACTTACTTGTAAAGTTTTCGTCTAGTTCACTTTCAGTTGTTTCGGTATCATCATCTTGTTGTTCTTCTGGTGTTTTATCTTTTTCATAAGAATATCTACAACTAATTGGATTATTTAAATACAACGATTTATTATAAAATGAATAAGTTGTAACAAATTGATAATTATATGACATATATCATATCATATAATTAATTATTAAATTAAATTATTATTTATTATTATAACTTTCTCTATCTCTTGTCAATTCCCTAGATGGAATTCCACCACGAATCCATCCATCCGATGCAACTGATTCAACACAATAAGAAGGATTAGATACTCTATTTTTTATGTCAGGTAAAAGAGGAGTATTGGTATATTTTAAATAACTTTTTTCAGGTAATCGTGTAACAGTTCTTTTATTTGTAAATAATTCACCTTGTTGTATTTGTGCTTCCAAAACAGGGTCAACTGATCCTCTTCCTAAATAAGGAACTGTTGCAAAAGGTCGTTGAAATAAATCAATCTTACATTTAGGGTGTATTTCTCCACTTCCAAACAATAATCTACTACTGGTATCTACCATACATCCACCGACGCCCACATTACTTGTTCCATTATAATTGATTCCAGGTTGAGATGTTGCCAATTGAATTGGTTTGTTCATGGTACAATCGCTTGCAAAATAATTTTGTAAGTTATAGTTACATGATCTTGTATTTTGAATAGTGTTTTGGTCTTGAAAACATGGATCATTTCCAATTCTTGACATGTTATCAAAATTAAAATTTGTCACAAATGCCATTATAATTAATATTAATATAAAATATATCTAAAATTGTCTTTTACACATTCTAAAGTATCATTATTTCTACAACTAGGCATATCACCATATAAATAATTTGCAAATGCCCCTTGATCGTTTGCTACTCTTGTGTTGGCAGTAGAGAAAAATATTCTATTGCTTTGGTCTAAATTAAATTGTTCATATAAATCTCCAAATAATTGTTTATTTGTATTCAAAATAGTAGGGTTTAAATCTTGGACCATTTTTTTTGTAGAAACAGTAATATCATCATATACTTGAGGATTAAATGCAGGAGGAGCAGATTTCCTATCTGGGTCATATTTAATATCTGTCTGTAAAACATTGGAAAAGGGATTTTTGCTAGATGTTGGATAAAAATCAGTCTTCAAGTTCTCTACTAATGTTTCTGGATTAATAATTTTTTGTGAATTATTTTTTTTGCCTAAAATACTTTCTCCTAATGTTGTTGGAACTAAATTATTCAAATCAAATCCTTCTTTGGATTTCGTAAAATATAAAAAATAAATTAATAAAATAGTAATCATTCCTATGAAAAAAAGTTGTAGAGAAAATGTAAATATAAATCCTATAATCGTTAATAACAAAATTAATCGTGTAATAGAGTTGAGTTTAGATTCATAAGACATTTCTGGTGTAGGCCATAATTCCAACATTTCATTTTTATTTAATAATACTTCTGGATGATTTCCCCAAAATGGTGTGTTATTCATATATAAATTATTATATTATCTTTGAAATAATTTCACACAACTTGGTAATTAATATCTTTGTTTTTTATTTTTCATAATATTGTTATATTGTTTTAAAATATGCCAGTCAAGAAAAATAATAATAGTAGAGATATAAATGTTGTTCCAAAAGATACAAAAAATACTTATTATTACATGTTAAAATCGTACATAGATATTATAGATGATTGTTTATCACATAATACAAAATATAATGAAAAGAATATTTATAAATATAAATGTATTATTTCATCTTATTTGAGTGAATTAAAAATAATATATAATGTAAATTCTATAAAAATTTTTATAAAAAAGTATAAACCAAATGGAGAACAATTTTCTATATTAGACATGTTGAATCATTTAATTAAAACATTTGATAATGAATATACAAAAAAAATAAAATCAGAATTTAGTGATTTAACAAAAACAAAAAAACGACATTTAAAAAGAAGTAAAAAAACATATAAAAGAAATTAATATTATTATCGTTCTCTAATAGATAATAATATTACAGGTTAAATATACGTTTAGAACCATATATTTGTTTAATTCTTTCAATTTGTCGTTCTTCAGTATAGATAGGTTCTTCTAAAGTAGGATTTATTGTTTGTTTATCGTATATTAATGGTTTAAAATTATGTAGTGGTTTAGGTTGTTGATTTACATACAAATGAATAGAATGTATATCATCAAAATCATCATTTTCTGTGGTTGGTATAAAATTATTGAATCGTGGTTTTATTTCTCTTGTATATTGTTGTTTTGTTTTATAAATAAATAAATTTAAATTAATGAGATATTGTGTTGAATTATTATTTCTAGGAGTAATATATTCATCTTTATTAAAAATGCAAAATAAAGATTTTTTACTATAAGGGATAATTGGAAATTTGGGTTCTATTTTCATTATATATTCATAAAAAGCAGGTTCTGTCTTTTTTAATAATTCAATATATTCATTTACAAAATCAGAAAATACATTATCATCATTTTTTTTAATTGAAATAGAATCATTTGGTGTAATAGAATTTTTTGAAACAAAACGTCGTAGCATTGAAATGTGTAAAGTGAATTGATTATTTAATCAAACTAAATATTTATTTCAATTTAAAAATTATCATTAATTTATGAAATAATTATGGACCCAGAAGAACCATATAAAATAAAAACAAAAGTGTGTAAAAAACTATCTAAACAATTTGGGTTGGAAGAAGTAATAATAGATGAAAACTATCTTCCTGAACCACCAAAACAACATGGATTACAAAACGCAGATGTAATTATACCATCTTATTATGAAATTCATAAAAATCCATCAAAAATATTAAATCTTGATTATTTTGAAATAATCAAAGATGATATTCGTAATTATAGAGAACTCAATAAATATCAATTGGAATACATAAAAGAAATAAAAGATGAATATAAATATGAATTAATTGAATTATTTAATGAATGTACGAAAGCCATGAATGATATAATAAATGAAATGACATGATAAATTAAATACACGAATCATCTAATGAACCTTTTTTCTTTTTTACCTTTTTATCTTTTTGACTAAATAGAGAAACAAGTTCATCATCTGTGAATTTAGGTTTGTCTTGAATCGGTTGTTGTAACATTTCTTGTGCAGCTTCATTCAACATTTTGGTCATGTGTTTTTCTTCCATTTTCTTACGAAGTGCTTGTCTTTTATTATTCAGTTTGAGTTTGTTTTCCATTGCTGGTTTATTAATCTTTGCCTTTTTACCCAATCCCATTTTATCCATCATTTCTTGGATATTTCCCATACCAGGAATATTTTTCATATTTTGAATCATATCTGTTGCCTCTGAAAATAATTCACTTTGATTAATATCTCCATTTTTCATTTTACTATCCAATTTACTACCAACAGTCTTGACCAAATTCATCAACTTTTCAGGTTCAGAAAATAGTTTTTTAAATATTTCTTGTGGATCATTTGTATCCATATCTGTATCAATATTAAAATCATTTACAGTTTCTTCGGCAATTTCTTTTGCCAACCCACCTAATTTCCCATGTAACATTGTATTGAGATGTGATTGTAAATCATCTGGCGTAGGTAAATTAAAATCATTATTTGGTTTCTCTACATTTTTGGAACTAGAAAACATTTTTTGAATATTATCCAATGTTTCTTCCAACTTGTGTTTAAAATCATCTTCATTAATGTTATCCAATAATTTAGATGTTTCACCAAAAACACTTTTATCTTTAATAGAACCAATCAAAGAAATCAAGATAAGTTGTAAATATTTCCAAATGGTTTCTCTAGTTTTGTCTGTAATATTACAAGACCATAGATAACGAAAACTAATGCCAGGTAAAAATTCGGTATTTAATTTACTTTCAGGAGAAAACAACTCTTTATTTTGATACAATATTTCAAAAAATCGTTCAGGATATACAGTTACACAATAATTAAAGATATATTCACTACTTTCATCCGTAATTTGATTATCTTCTTCTTTGTACCATTTAAAAATCAACCCTTGATATTCAGGAAAAGTATTGATGATATCATTTACAAATTCTTTAATGACCTTTTTAAATTCATCAGATACATTTCCTAAAGAAGTTATATTGGAAGACATTATATTTATTTTATAAATATTTTCTTTAAGTTTAACTCAACTAATATTTATAAAATAATCCTTTCCATAAAATAATCCTTTTCATAAAATAATCCTTTTCATAAAATAATCCTTTTCATAAAATAATCCTTTTCATAAAATAATCCTTTTCATAAAATAATCCTTTTCATAAAATAATCCTTTTCATAAAATAATAAAATCTATATATTTTTACAAACAATAAGAAGAAGATAATTTACACAAATTTTGTAGATATTTTATTGTGTTTAATTTATTTGTTTCATTCATTAATCTAATTGAATCTCTTAGACGATTAATTGAATTAATAATTTTAGCAGAATGTTCATTAGATGTTAAATCTTCTTGATAATCTTTTTCAATAAAAAAAGAAACATCACCATTATGAATATGTTTTTCATATTTTACAACTACATGGTTATAAAATACAGTTATAATCAATTTTGGATTACTTTTTCTTAACAACAAGAAATAATTTTTTACAGTTACTAAATCTACATCATTTGGAAAAATACTAACCACATCTTCTATGAATTCTATAAAATGGTTATTAAAAATAGTTAATATATTCTGTTTACTTAACGACATAATATTTTATTATTCATATTATTTAAGTTATTATTAATATATTATATATATTGTCTAGGTTTATTTTTCATAATAGCCATATCTTGATCTCTTTGTTGTTGTAATTGTTCTATAGTTAATCCTTCTTGTATTTTTTGAGATTTAGATGTTTTGTTATCTTCACTGGGTGTATAAATATTTACTTGTTCTTCATTATTTAAACTTACATAATTATGTAATTGTCTTAATCCTCCATCTCCTTTTGCTTGTAATGATTCTGCATCCATATCTAAAAAACTAAAATTATCAGATACGATTCCACAAGAACCACCGCCTAAACAATATGCAAGAGGTTCCATGTTATTCATTGTAGCTTGACTTACCATTTGTGTTTGTTTTGGTTTTACGAAATTATATATATCTTCACCATATAAAACATTAAAATTATTCAATAATAATAAAGCAGGAACTTTGTCTACATTTTCTGGCATAATTAGTTTTTGTCCATTTTCTAAAATAATATATATTTTACCATCTTTTTCTTTTACTCTTTTATCAATACAAATAAAATGAATATCATCAATAAGTGATGTTTTTGTAATTGTTTGAAGTAATTTTTTAGAATGATTACAAAAATTGGAATAATATAAAATAGAACTCATAAAATAATATGAGTAATTCTATATTTAATTTTAACTTATAATTGTAAAGTTATAAAATTGATTTAAATATTATATAAATAATAAATGATATAAATACAAAGATGATTTCAAGAAATCCCAAAGTTTCTTCTAAAAAAGAAGATGATAGCAATATGCTTCATTTTACGTTATCTGGTGTAAATGTAAGTATTGCAAATGCAATCAGGCGAACTATATTATCTGATATTGAAGTTGTTGTATTTAAAACGAGTCCACATTCTGAGAATTTAGCAAATTTTATTACAAATACTAGTAGAATAAATAATGAGATTTTAAAACAACGATTAAGTTGTATTCCAATTTATTTGAAAAAAGAAGAAATAGACAATATTGATGATTATTTGTTAGAAGTCAATGTTGAAAATCTAACAGATGATAGTATTATTTATGTAACTACAAAAGATTTTGTTATAAAACGAGGTGAAGAAGTATTGGATTCAAATGAAATATTTAAAGCGTGGCAATCTCCTGATCAAGAAATGCATTATATAGAATTTGCAAGATTAAGACCGAAAATTTCAGATAGTATTCCTGGAGAAAAATTGCATTTTACATGTAAACTTTCTTATGGAACTTCCAAAGAAAATGCAATGTATAATTGTGTATCGGCATGTTCTTATGGTTATTCTGTAGATAAAAAAATGCAAGATAAAATTTTGGATGATAAGAGACGTGAATGGGAAAAAGCAGGACTGAATATCAGTAACGAAACAAAAAATTGGTTATTGTTAGAAGGACAACGTGTTGTTCTAGAGAATAGTTTTGATTTTATTATACAATCTATAGGTGTATTTACAAATACAGAAATAATAAATAAGGCATGTGAAAATATTATAATGCGATTAGAAAAAGTATTGCTATCACTTCATTCAAGTGATAGTTTGATTATAGAAGCAGAAAATACAATGAGTAATAGTTATGATATTATATTAGAAAATGAAGATTATACAATTGGTAAGGTTATTGAATATATGATGTATATAATGTATTTTGAAAATGATAAAAAGTTATCATTTTGTGCATTTAAAAAATACCATCCTCACAATACAGATAGTTTAATTCGTATTGCATATTACGAGCCAACAAGTAAAGAAAATATAAAAGAACATATTTCAAATTGTATTGAAGAAGCAGAAGATATATTTACCAATATTCAAACAAATTTTAGATAATAATTATTGAAAAATATAATATATAAAATATAATATATAAAATATAATATATTAAATTAATACATTTATTTTTTAATTATATAATATTTAGCAAAAATATTATATAGTGTATATATATAAATGGCATCAAATAGTATGAGTCAAATTGCAAATTTGATGAAGGGATTGACCTCATCTTCACCTACTGCGTCACCCAGTGCAGTTACAAAGGGAGGTCGTCGTCGTCGTCACCGAAAGAGCAGCAAATCCAGTGGAACGCGAAAGCATCGTCGTCACCGACGTGGAAAGAAGAGTAATAGTAAGAGTAATTGGTTCTTTTAAACAAAAAATATTAATAATATAAATTATTAATATTTACAATAAACAAATAAATTAAATTATCTAATAATAATCATAATTCACAGACCACATGTGTAGTGAATTGTCCATTTTTTTAACATACTCATTCACTACTTCATATTTAATTGATTTTTTATCTGGTTTTAATTTATTCAAATAAATTTGATGAATATAAAACATGTGCGTCTTGTAATTTTTTGGAAAATTATTTAATCTATCTTTTTTCTTTATATAACAACTAACATAATTTTTGTATAGATTATTAATAAATTTATTATCAATAGATGTATATTTTTTAATTTTATTACTATATTCTGGATAATATTGTAGGAATTCATCAATCTTATTTTCTTTCATTAATGTAAAATAATGAAATTGTAGATTTGATGAATTCCCTCTCAACAATCTTATTTTTTCATAATTAGGATTTCTTATTTTTGTCCTAATATTTGTTCCTTTTTTTCTAATAATAATTCCCATTGAATAACTAGGAATATCATTTTCATTATAATAATTAATCAATTCATTATAATTAGAAAAAATATCCAATGCCTTTGGACATTTCACATTTGCATCCGTAAAAGTTTGGATAACTTCATTTACATCCATAAATACACCTTCATTATACACTTCAATCAAAAATAAAGATGGATTTGAAAATTGTGTAACAATTCTATTACTAGGATGTTGCATGACAAAACTATAACAACACGATTTATTTAATAATGACAAATCCAATTTACAATATTCAATCGTTTCATAAAACATTTGATTAAATGTTTTATTACTGAAAAAAATAACATTTCCACCAATCGTCGTTTTTGTAGAAATTTCCCATTTATTATTATATTCATCCCAAAATAAATTAATCATTGTTCCTTCAATAAATTCTTCCACAATTACATCATCAAATTGTGGATGATTATAAATAAATTCATCCAAATAAAAAGATTTTGATGGACTCAAAGAAACAACCTTTTGTTTTATATTATCAATAACAACTGACCTAATATTTCTAGTCATACTATTAAATTCCATGATATTTGGTTTGTCATAAAACATAATTGAATAATTCCCAAATTTTTTATTTTTAATATGCGTCTCGTTTAATATATTATCAATGTTTAAAACAGACATTTATAAATGTAATCTAATATAATAATGTAACTTTATATGTGTTTATCATATTATATAAATATCTATAATAAATATAGTAAATGTCTGAAGAAGGAGATATAATAATGAAAAGTATTTTTCTTCAACTAGGAGATGTTTTTAAAATAACAAATAGTACAAATGATATTTATAACAATCAAAGTTATTATGTTGAATACATTGATTCACATAAAATAAAAACGATTCATGTAGATTCTTTAGATAGAATAGATTTTGATATTACAACGGATTTAAGATTAACTGAAAAAGATTCAGATAAAATTATAGATGGAAATGTTGATTTATTATTCAGGAATCATTACGAAGGATTTGCATTACAACATAAATTAACACCAACTACATGGATACGAATCGTTTTTGATAATGGAGAAATTTCTGGAGAAATTACTGAATTAGAACAAGACATGATTACCATTGAATTATCCAATACTAAAGAAAAAATTTATATTAATTTTAATTATAATGGAATTCCTGAAAACTTGTCTATAAAACAAATTAAAATAATCAATCAACCAGATGAATATGAAGAAGAATCACAAGAAGATTTAAATATTGAAGTTATCGGTAATGTTGAAGATATTGTTCAATTATTGGACGTAGATGTTTCCAAATATCGTTATGATATTGATACACAAAAAAATGATTTATTAAATTCAATGTTATCTCAATTATCTTCTTCTGATAAAACATATGACAATTTAAATAATATTCATTTAAATATTGAAAGATTTCAACAATTAAGAAAACAATTCTCTACTTTTGATGAATATGAAAATATTGTTGATTCAATAAATAAAGGACCATTATGGAAACCATTAATTCATAATCTTGATAATTTTAAACAATATTTATCATGGATTATTCCAGTCACTTCTACTATCAAAAAAGTATATGGCATTAAAGAAGATGAATTGGAAGAATTTACATTTATTTTAAATCATTCTCTAGATATAGATAAACCATTAGAAGAAATCATTCAAATATTTAAAAGTGAAACATCCAATCAAAAAAGTTTTAGATATATCCAATATTTACAAAACTTGTATAATTATTTTACACCTTTTGAAAATTTAGATACAATCAATTCTTTATTATTAACTAAAATTCCTATCCACAATTATACTTCTGTTTTAATTGACAACACAACAATTAATCAAACTGAATTCTTTGAATCAAATGTAATCAAAACAATTCCTCTTCCAAAAGGTGAAT
>Ga0214923_10008423_pt1 | contig 10984 bp, 21 predicted proteins | sample LL1510_MetaG_FD_177993 | JGI IMG/M metagenome (GOLD analysis project Ga0214923, IMG submission 177993) | Freshwater microbial communities from Lake Lanier, Atlanta, Georgia, United States - LL-1510 | ecosystem: Environmental > Aquatic > Freshwater > Lake | place: USA: Georgia | collected...
TTTCTTCTTTTTCTTCTTCTTCTTATTTACAGACGTAAGTTCAAATTGACCATTTATAGCATTAGTAATTACATAGTTAATACCAATGTTAAAGAGCTGGTCATTGGTGGCGACTTTACGGCCTAAATCAGTAATCTCGGTAATATATTTGTCAGGCCCGGTAATATCAGCTTCATAATATTTTACAGGCTTAAAAGGACCTACCTTAATTTCTGGTAACGATTTAGCTTTCTTCATAGTTAAAATATAAATTAAGCTATAAGAAAATCAAGAGTGGAGGAACGATTAGAAACTTAGGTCTTCGCCTTCTATGCTATGAGCCTAGCGCGCAAGAGGTCTAATCTATTCAGTCGCAGCTACAGCGCCTGCCCCCTACTCCTGCAACCTTTTATAGTTTAAATTCCACATGCCCATTTTACGCTGAAAATCTCTTTCCTCATAGTCGGCTCGCGCTTTGTAATAAGCGGCAAGAGCTTTTTCACTTTCAACGTCTCTAAAAGTATCTACCCACCCTAAATCATCTCCCATCCATGTAGAATATTCATACTCACAGCCTTTAAGCTTTCTTCCTTTAAACTTTTTCTTTTGGTACATTTTAGGCACAGGAAGTTACCTCATCAACAATGTCTTCTTTAGAAGCCAAGAAGGCTTTATGAAATATGTTATCAAATGCCTCATCATTAAAACAAATTCGGTTGCAATTACCCAACCAGGCCTCGTCCAGGTCTATAATTTCTCCGTTTCGCTTTAGCTTGTTCCAATTTACTACTTGCCAGCATCCAAAATATTCCCCATGGTTGAAAGGCTTACTAATACTGCCTTTGCCTTTATCCCATCCAAAAGTAAGAATAGCGTATTCAACACGTACATTCTTAAAAAGTTCCTTAGTTTTCTTCTCTTCTCTTAGCAATTGCTTTTGAAGCTTATTATCATCTTCCATTCCGCTATAAGGCTTATACCAGAATTTAAGATGATAAACCTTTTTAGTTTCAGCTAGCCCGTTGTTCTCAAACTGAACGTTCATCCAAGTAAACTTCTTAGGATGAATTAATTTATATATGTATGCAGACATTATAGACCTCTCTTTACTGATTCATCTTTCATGAAATGTGTAATTATGTTATTGAGTTGAGTAAGAAAAAGTTCATAATCTCTATTTTGTCCTCGAAGCTTATCATTTTCCTCCCTAAGATTTTGAAGAGCTTCCTCAAACATTCTGTCTGAATACCCCATATTATGCAATCTCCTTAAACTCTACATACATTGCAACATTCGTAATACTTGGATGAACATTCTTTAGCTTGAAGCCAGGAGAACACTTGCACATGCTACACCCTGCGTAAGGACTAAAAGTTCGATTATAAAACCCACTCTTATTTAACCATTCTGATAATACAGTGTAGAAACCAGGAAAGTCCCAAGAAGTTTCACTATCCACATTCTTGGCTCGGTATTCAATCTCTGAACTAAGAATGAGCAGATATGTGTTCATTATTTTAACTTCTTTGCGGTTGTATACGCGCCATTCTTTATCTAAACTCTCATCTTTACCTTTAGGGCCAGGGGCAAGCTCTGAATGATAGTATTTGCAAGAAGCATCTAACTCATGAGGACTACGCTCGCCGCTAACAAAGAGGATATTATTCTTAGTAGAACGGCGCTCGGAATAACGAGGCCTAAAAGAAACATTAGCTTGAAGCCTTCCGATAGGAAGACGAAGGAAGTTGTTTGTATCATGAACATCAAAGAGAAAGTCTTTGTTATAAAGACGGTCAAAATCAATGTCTGTATGTTCTGCAATCATCATTCTACTATTGTATTAGCTTTTACAATAAGGTGCAAGCTGCTTTAGTATGTTTTTATAACCTTTAGTAGCAACAGTATCTTTCATTGGTCCAGAATTTTTATCTTCAGCTAATTCATTCATCTTATACAATATACTAGAAGCCGGGTTAACCAATTTCCAAATTTGTTCAGCAGAAACAATTTGATCTTCTTCAATGGAATGTATTTCTTGAATAATTTCATTTAGCTTGTCAGTAATAACAGAAATCATTTCTTGGTCTGCTATTTGTTCTTCTTTTGAACGCATAGGCATTTTTGGCTGTATTTTTGAGCGCCCCCAGGCATATTCATTGTATTGATTGAAGAGCTCTTTGTGTTCTGATGTGCCGTTATCAACAACAGCTCGTATTTCATCTAATTGCTTCTGACCTCTTCGCCATACACTTCCGTCATCAGAGTATTCGTATGTCCAATCATGATTGCGCAACATTTTCCAGAATTCATTCAGTGACGGTATTTTAATATCTGTTATCATTTAAAACTCCTTGAAGCTTGTAAGAAAAACTTGATGTGGTTGCCCGTTGAACTTAGAGGCGTATGTTTTATCGCCTCTGAACGATTCTATTTGCTCAATCTTTTCTAATCTACCGAAAACAAGATACACAGCTTCTTGAGAGAGCTCGTCTTCATCCATATTGTTAAGAATATCTTTAAGACGGGAATAGGTCATTAGATTTTTACAAGGTCGTACTCTTTTAAAATAGTTTGTTTGACCGTGGGGTAACTAAGAAATGTCTCTGCATCTTCTACTGACTTGAAATAATACTGCTTGTCTCTTTTACCAGTAGCAAGACATGTACCGCCACCAACCTCTTTGCCTCCCAGCTTATCAGCAAGAATGCCGAGCTTTTCTTCTTGAGCAGAATATTTGTACTGCTTCTTGATGTATACCAACAGACTAACTTTATTCTTCATACACATATTATGCATGAAAATACGATTCAGTCAAGCTAAATTTTGTTAATGGTTTCTACCTTGCAACTCAATGCATTGCAACCAGTTATCAGCTTAATAGTTTTGTATACTTTATGGTTTAAATTACCAACACCTGCATCCACATCGTTCCATTCAAACTTGTTCAGATCGACAGTTATCTCTGAGGGGAGGTCTTGTTTTTGACAATCATATTGAATGTCATATATGTGCCACATAATGGCCATATTATTAATTATGCTACTGTCTTTTGATTTTACGATAAAATTTTTTATCTTGATGCCAATTGTAAATTTTTAAAGGAATAACAATTAGGATTAACAAGCACGCTACTAGTACTTCAACTATTTTTCTAGGTTTCAAACCCTTCATCTTCAAGAATGTTTGCAGCACCATCCTCAGCAATATTTATGGCTCCTTGATAGTCTCCATCCTTGATAGCATCAGCAATCGCATCTACTTCTTCTGCAACAATAGATGTGTCAGGCAGATCGTCAATAGAGAGAGGTACTAGTCTGTGAATATGAACATTGAGTAACCAGCGAGCTATCTCGAGATAGTCTTGACCTGAGTCAACATAATCTTGAATTTTTTTAATCATGTCAATTCCAAAATGATTCTTTCCAGATAGCGCTTTTTACTTTCCTGGGTGATTTAGTTTTATTAGCTGTTTTTAAAATATTGTATCTTTTTGCAAAGTGTTTAATGTTAGTATTAAAGCTTGACATTCTAACTAATTCTTCTTTTACATTGTTTTTATCTAAGAAGTCAATCATGTCTCTTCTGTCATATTCACATATGTATCCGGTACTAACTTCTAGGTGTACAATTCTATCTGTAGTTTTTCGAGCATTTCTCAACCACCCGTCTTTGGTATTTTCAATATAAAAATAACCATACTTCATGTTAGATTTAACATCTACTGTGTAATATCGTGACCATGAATTTTTTTTAATAGAAAAATCTGCACCTTGAATTTGTTTTTGTTTATCGTCGCTATGATTAATAACCTCATCATAGGTATTGCGCGCAAACTTTTCCCAAAGTTGTTCACCTTGAACAGCTTTTTTTATCTGTTCTGTATTTCCAAATGCACCTTCAAGGGTATTAGTCCACTTGTTTGTAATTCTGCTCATGGAATTATTCTATAATATAATTACGCAATAGCAAGATTATCATCATAATTTTGTCTATGCTTTTTAAAGCCATCAAGCCAGTTGCAGCGTTTATCAACATATATTTGACAAGTACCCTGAGGCTGTTCACAGCTAATTAAAATTGCAATGAAAGGAATGTCAATTCCAGTTCTTTCTAACAGCATCTGACTGTAAGCAGATGCTTGCATGAAATAATCCCAAATGTTGTCTCGGGTTTTTATTTTAGAACTGGTTTTGAAGTCAATAATAGCAGGATAATTGTCGAACTCTGCAACACAATCTACTTGACCTGCTACTCTCAATTCATCTGAATACAAATGTTGCTCCATGCAAATAATTTTAGATATTCTGTTCAACATGGGTTTGAATTGATCAAAAATCATTCCTAGATCATTATGATATAATTCTTTGTTCAAATAACGTTCACACAGAGTGTGAAATTTGGAACCTCTAATAGCAGCAAGACCTTTGATGCGATCAGCTTCTTGAACACCAACCCATTCACGCCAGCGCTTCAATTGCTGTTTCTTGGGTTCAGATAATACAGTAGTTACAGAAGGATATTTGTTGCCTTCAGGGGTAACATAATATCGTTCGCCAGTGTCCTTTGTTACTTTTTGTAACTTAGGCAGTTCAATTTTCATACATTTAGTATACAGGAATTTGGACTTTTGTCAAGAACAATATATAAAAAAGAAAGCGCATTAGGGTTACTAATACGCTTTCAGTTGCGTCACGGTTCGCAGAAAAGAAACTAGCAAATCTGCCGCATCAATTACATCTTATTCGAATTTTATGCTGTAACATTTCAGCAATGTTAGATGTAATTAGCTTACGTTCTTTATGCTGTCTTAGCACAGCATTGCTTTAAGATGCGTAATACCAGCCAGGAGCTTCGTTCAGAGATTGAACTTTAATAAATATGATGTCTAGCGATTTTACTCGTGATGGGCTTACATCTCTTACCGAATGCCATCTATCATATACTCCATTCATATGTAAATGTATCCATTTACACTCGCCTGTGAGTCACGGCGTTGGACTGTTCAGGATGTTGCCTTCAAGGGCTCTTCCTTTACTTCCTACAGATTTTGCTATCAATGAACTACCATCATTATACGTGATAATGATACAAGTGCAACTATTTATTTTATTTTATTTTTTCGCCTTTATCGAATTTATCGAAACCATTGTCAATCATGTCTATTAATTCTTTCCGAACAGAATTGACAAAAGCATTTTGTTCACTGTCCTCTAGAAGTTGTACATAAAAACCAAGAACATTAAACATGACTGCTGATACAATTTTAGGCTCTACGTTAACTTTTTTACTAAGAGGCTCTACTGCAAACAACAATAACTTCTTAGCTTTAAGAACCTGTAATAACGGTTCAAAATTATACTTCTTGCCGTTATATTTAACGTTCAATATGTGGCTCCAAATATTTTAACATCACGGTTGTAGTATGTACTACCGTCCTGCGAGTCAAGAATGTTGTTGTTTACGTTTGGTCCTCTGTCTATAGCATCTTCAGGTAATGATTGGCGCATTCTTTGTTTGTAATAATCTTCTGGAGTATTGACTGTTGAGCATCCTGATATAATAAGCGGTATAATTAATAGAATATATTTCATAAAATTTTCTGGGCGTACTAGGATTTGAACCTAGGACCAAGGCATTATGAGTGCCCTGCTCTGACCGCTGAGCTATACGCCCCAGTTAGCGCGGTATGCGAAACAACTCACCGCAGGTGGGGTCGTTCACAACAGAGCCTGGTTTATAGTCAGCAGTACTTACAACGAAATCAGAATACGGTGATTTGTAGGTGTTGTTACCAGCTTTAATAGCTAAAGGGAAATTTTGTTGTACATTACGCGCCGGGCGATAATCGTTAGGATTGTATGCTGCTTGTTGTTGACGCTGTTGATAGTTTATGTTGTCACCTGCCATGTAGTTAGCTAGAAGTCCCCCGGCAACTAATCCAGTTAGAGCACCAATCCATTGAGCATCTGGACCTTTGCTAATTGCAGGAGCAAGCATGTAGCCCAACCCGGCACCAGCAGCAGACCCGTACAGTGTTTGTGTAGGCTGGCCTGTGTAAGGTTGCCATCCAAGCTGACAATATCCAATTGAGGTTGTAGCTACTAGTGCTATTATTGCTTTCTTCATATCATTATTATATATGCTATAATTATCTCGGCAACTATTATCTGTCTTCTATAATGTTGAGAATAAACGCAATAGAAGTTATAAGGAGTAATCCGGCGCAAGTAACTAAAATCATACAGTTATTATAATTATAAAATTGTAACTTGCAATAATTATTTTTTTATTATAATTAAAGTATGGACAACAAAGATTTAACTGCTAAACAATTGCCGTGTGGAGGATATGCTATTTTTGGCATTGACATAAAAACAAAAAATAAAATACAAATTGGTTATGTGGGCCCTAAGCTGCCTGTAGAGGAATATTTGAAAGGTGTTAAGATTGAGAAATGAAATTAATTGATACTGGAATTGTTCTGTCAAAGAAAGAGATTAAAAAATTAAAAGAACGAGGCAAGCTTCGTGATAGTCTTGAAATTTGGGTAGATAAACACAATCATAAGCTCGAATTGATGCGAACATGCACAAGTTTAACTGCTGCAGTTAGTTCGTTCCTGGTTTTGTTGAAAGTTTTTAAGGTAATTTAACCCGCATCTGACAGGATTCGAACCTGTGACCCACGGATTAGAAATCCGTTGCTCTATCCAACTGAGCTACAGATGCAGTATTTCAGAGGGTACGGGATTCGAACCCGTGTACCAGGAGTGAAAATCCTGGGTCCTAGACCCCTAGACGAACCCTCCATTAAAAAACGGTACCTCCGGTAGGAGTCGAACCTACATTGTGCGCTAATCTGGCGCCGATGCACGAGTATAAATCGTGGGTCTTACCATTAGACGACGGAGGCATACCTTTGCCTCCTATCGTATTCGAGAATTAATTGAGTTAACAAACGCAGTAAGTTTGTCAAAGTCTTCTTCTAATGACGTTAATCTTGATTCTAAATCTCTGATGCGCATTTCATGCTCTTCAGCATCATAATAAACTACAGTATTGTCTTTAGTGGCAGGAATGGTACCAGATGTACTAATGTTGTAAACGTCATTTTCCATACACGAAGTATATATGAAAGTTATAAATGTTCAAGAAAAAAAGAAGGCAGAGATTGTTATATCTCTGCCTTCCCTACTAACGCCCTAGCGCTAGCAGTACCTTACTCAGGTAAATTAAGCCGCGATAGCAGCTTCAGACTTGCCGGAGCGAGAAGTCTTGGCAGACTTCTGCTTGCCGTTCAACCGGATGATCCGGTTAGCCTGCTCCTGGGTCAAGCCCTGGAGTTCGCCTCGACGAAGGTTCTTAAGAACCTCGCGCGAAACGTAATTGCTGACGATCTCTTCGACCGTCACGCCAGCCTTACTGGCTTTGTTCTGGAGATACTCCAGGTTCGTGGGCCGGGTGGTCTTGGTAACCAGGCAGGTAAGCACCGGCGTCTTATTCTGCTTAGTGTTGGTGTTGTTTGTCATAATCTGTTCTCCTTATTATGAGTGACTTTTAGATAATGTCAAGCTTTATTTGAGCCATGCAACATTAGCTGGCTTGCTTGTTTCCTTTCACTTCTAAATTTGTCATACCCTAATAATAAAGGCATTTGAATGCAGATCAAGAAAAAAGTTCTAAATAATATAGAGATACATGTTATTCAACATGTTTTTTTGAAGGAAAATACATAATTTACATCATTTTTAATATAGAAAGGAATAAATATTTTATATTATGGCCAGGATTCCCTCACCAGAAGACATTGCAAGAAGAAGACGTAGTGCATCACAAGAACTTAACGTTCAACGAGTAATTGCACAGAAGACAGCATCCAGAGGTACATCCAATAGAACACCAGATGAAATTGAAATAATTTCTCAACAAGCTGAACAAGATAGATTGAATGCTGCTCTGCCTCAGCCTTCTGAATATAAAGATCAAGTTGTAGAACAAGAGTTTGGTGAAGAAATATTTGAACCGCTTGATGGTATTTCATTGAGCCCATTTGCAGTTTTCAATCCAACTACGTCCATTTACGCATTAGATGCTAGCACAGGCACTCAGAAAATTTTCAATTACATAGATGCTAATGATGTTCTTGCTCAGTCAAAGAACGGTGATTGGACTGTAGGAGTTCCTGCAGGGTTTCCTGGGTTCGCAGATTTTTGTATTGATACTGTAGGTAATGCATATTTTGTGGCGAGACAGGGGGCTCCTAGAAACATAACCAAGCCTGCTGCTACAGTAAACTCACAATATACATATTTGAGCTCCAATTGCATAAGCCGTCTTGCTTACAGCACAAGTTCTTCTTTACCCAAGATTCCTCAAGTAATAGTTTCTTCGCCATGGGTTGATCAAAAATCTACTCGTAGAGAGTTTTTTGCATTCACAAGTGATTCTACCATTGACATTGACCCTCGCTACAGAGGAGCTGCAGCAGGAGCAAATGGTACTACAGTGGTTTATGTAACTAACTCACAGCGTAACAATGTTGTTAAAGTAATCTACACACAAACAGTTTTAGTTAACCGTTATCCTTCTCCTTCTACTTTCACCACATCTTGCAAGTCCATGATTATTGCAGGAGCAGGAGATGATGATGCTGGTCCTACGCAAACAGGGTGGGGTGATGGCCCTGGCTTGCAGTCGACTTTCAATAACCCGACAGGTCTTTGTGTTGACATCAAAGGTAACATTTATGTAGCTGATACTAACAATTCTAGAATCAGAAAAATTTCTCTTGTGTCTGGTACTGCTGATCAAATAACAGCAGATTATGAAGTAACCACTATTGCTGGTAGTAGCACACCGCTAACATTAGATAGACCCACAAAGGTAGCTGTTGATGATGCTTTGAATGTGTACGTTTTTGACCAAACTCACATCAAAGTGCTCAAGAACTTAGAAAATGTAGATAATCCTGTTTATGGAACTGCATGGACCCAGACAATAGCTCGTTCTTCTCTTCCTTCTTCTGGTGATGTATTAGGCTTCACAGTGCAATTAGAAGGTGCAAATTACATAACAGATTCAAAGAATGCATTATTCTTCACCTATGCTAACAGTAACAACATACACAAGCTTGTTTACAATACAATTACAAATACTATTCAACCTGTATCAGCGTTTGCAATTTCTAATCCTAGTTCACCTGCTCGTTCATTGCTAGCTCTTGCATTCCCAGAGAGAGCTCCTTGGACTGAAAATTCTCCAGTACCTACTCCTACACTTACAACAGGTGTTCAGGGTGTAGATCCAACACCTACCCCAACAGCTTCTCGTCAAGCACCTGGCCCTACACCTACAAATACCCCTACAGTAACACAAGTCTCTATTCCAGTATTGTATAATATTGAATCAACAACAATTAATACCTTTAGAACCGCAGCATTTGGCAGATCAATGCCAATTCAACTAGGCAATTGGAAATGGAGCTTCACAGGTATTGCCAATGATTGTACAGAGGTCTTCTTGGCTTATACTAAAGACGGGAGAAACTGGAAGTCTATAAATGGTACCAAAGACAATGGCAGAACAATTACTGTAGAGTCAGTTGACATGGATGATGCATTCTACTTGGTGCAGGTAGTTGAAGCCAATGGCTCACGCCGCGCTGTTAGTGGTACTGCTAGGTTTAATCCAAAGAGAAACATTTTCTTGCCTGCTGCAGGTGTTATGCAGACACAAACACCTTCGCGTTCAACACCCACCCCAACTGCAACACCTTCACCAACACCTGGATTTGTTAGACCTACCCCGACACCCACTCCTGCAGCTGGTGTTGGTCGCATAGTTAATGTAACTGGTGAGCCTGGTACCAACAAACTCACAATACATTATCAACCTTGGGATATTAATTCTGCTGTATACTTTATGATTGGTGATACCGGTTTTGTAGGTGGTAGTAATCCAATTGTACCTGATCAGCAAGCTGGTGGTGTAGTAGGCCCTGTAACTAAGACGTCTAATCCTAAGAATTCTTCAGGTACTATACGACCAATTACAGTAACTTTAACTGAACCTTACTATCATGTAAAGAGCATAAATCACTACATTCAAATGGTTGAAGTCATTAATAGCGGAACTATACCCGGAACTACAAGACCTTACACATCACTTCCTGTTTATGACTCCAATAGGTGGATGAGACGCTCCAATGTAGTTAGGTTTAACCCGTACTTCCAAACATTTAGTGCTGCGTACGCGTTTCCTGGACCGGGCGAAGACAACAATCCATAATTAGCCCTGATCAGACTCGAACTGATACTTGAACGATTTTAAGTCGTTTGCCTCTGCCATTGGGCTACAGGGCCGCTATTACAAGTCTAAATCAGGTAACTTCAAATCAATGTGATATTTTTTCTTGAAATAAGCATCAATCTCTTCAATAAGCTTTTCATATTCTATTAAATCTTTCTTGTACCTCACGTACAACTCTTCTGTCTTATTAAAGATCTTTTGCATCTTCTCCTCTCGGGCTTCATAAGAAATGTCTTTATCCTTGTCAATAATATCAACTTCCTTGTCAATCTTAAGAGTTTCATCTACATAAAAGTCAAATTGAGCTTCCATAATGTCTAGCCTTTTAAGCTGATCATCCACATTATCATCATTTACTTTCTTTTTCATAAAACTATCGTACAGGAATTTTTCTAAAGGTCAAGAGAAACCTAATCTCCCCTTCTTGTCCTGTTCAAAAACTTCTAAAAATCTAACATTTTCCATCAAATACCAATCATTATTAATCTTTACAAAATTCTTAGATGGCGACAGTTCTTTAACTTCTCCTTCTAGAACATTGTGTTTTGATACAGGCCAGTTTAGAAACAGTACTTTCTTGCCTTGGATATCATTAAATTTCATTCACTTATAATAACAGATATGAAAAGGAAGTCAAGCTTTTAAAACAGTTGACTGATTTACAGTTTCATATATAATAATGTAATGATGAATGAAAA
>Ga0214923_10008424_pt1 | contig 10984 bp, 11 predicted proteins | sample LL1510_MetaG_FD_177993 | JGI IMG/M metagenome (GOLD analysis project Ga0214923, IMG submission 177993) | Freshwater microbial communities from Lake Lanier, Atlanta, Georgia, United States - LL-1510 | ecosystem: Environmental > Aquatic > Freshwater > Lake | place: USA: Georgia | collected...
CATCTTCCCGTCCGCCAGGTGGGCGGTTCCGGACTGGATGGGACCGAGAAAAAACGCGACTCCGGCAATCAAGCACGCCGCGGAAGCCGCCACGGTCGCCAAACGGGGCACCCCGGCGATCCAAGGCTCAAACAAAACTTCCACGACTTTCGCATACCACGGTTCTTCCTGGAGGATTTCCCGGCGTTGGTAGGTGTGGAAGGCATCCACAAAACGGTCAAAATACTCCTGCCCTGGGGTCTCCAGCCTTTTCAGTTGGAGGAGCTTTTGTAGTTCGCTGAAGTCTTGTTTTTGGTTCATGAAAGACAGCCTTATGGTTTTACTTTTTCAGGTAGATGCCAAGAGATTTTTGCAACTGCTTGTGAGCATAATGGAGCCTGGAACGGACAGTTCCCTCCGTACAGCCCATGATCTTGGCGATCTCAGCATGCGCAAGTCCTTGAATATCAAATAAAGTTACCACGGTTCTATGTTCCTTCGACAGCTTAAGCATGGATTCGTTCAATTTATTTTGTAATTCATTGAGCATGATAGACTTATTTGGGTCATTTTGAGGCGAAACATCGGGCAAATCCAGCTTCGGCAAGCCATCCTCATCGAGATCATTCAGGCTCATGGCCCCTTGTCGTCGCTTCCGCTTGTCCAGAAAGTTAAAACTACGGTTGATCGCGATCCGGTAAATCCAGGTGTAAAAGGAAGATTGGCCCCGGAAGGTCGGCAGACTCCGGTAAGCCTTGTCAAACACCTCCATCAGCAGGTCGTTCGTGTCCTCGTGGTTGGAAGTCAGATGGTAAATCACCCCGTACAACCGACCCTGGAATCGGCGAATGAGCTCATCATAGGCCCCCAAATCCCCCTGGACCGTCGCAGTCACCAACTCCTCGTCGGTCGGCCCATTCTCAAGATCGGAAGGTAAAGCCGTTTCGGCCGACATCCAGTTACCCTACCCTCGTTCGGGCTGATTTTGAAGAGGCGATATTCCTAAAGCTTTTGCGAGGGCCCGCCCCCCCCGGACCCGGAAAGGCTTACCCTACCCGTCCCACTGCCGGAAAAACTCCTGTAGACGCCCGGTCAATTCACGCAAGTCCCCGTGCGGATCCCCCAAAACCTGCAGATCCCCCTTGGCTCTCTCCAGCAGATCCACAGCCTTGCGCATGGAAAAGCGTATCCCGCCGGCGGCCCGGATTTTGGAAACCACTTCACCGTTTCCTTCCACCAGACCGGACCGGAGGGATTCCGACTCGGCGGTGGGCAAGGTTTGGAGGGCATGCAAAACCGGAAGCGTCCATTTCCCCTTTTTCAGATCGGTGCCCAGGGTCTTGCCGCTCTCTTCGTCGGTCCCGGCCAAATCAAGCACGTCATCGTAAATCTGGTAAGCCATCCCCAGCTGATATCCGAACGATCGCGCCGCCTCCCGCCGGGTGTCGGAGCAACGGTGCAGCAGGAAGGGTACTTCGGCAGCGGCCCGGAAAAGCGCGCCGGTTTTCAACCCCACCAGGTGCAAATAATCGGCCGTGGACATCTTGAGATCAAAGCGGCGCTGGGTTTGCAGAATCTCGCCCTCGCAGAGGTTGCGGGAAGCTTCGGCGATTTTACGCGCCACCTCCGCATCCTCCAATTTGGTGGCCAGTTGCAGGCCATGGGCAAAGAGGGCATCACCCAGCAGCACGGAAAGTTCCGTCCCCCATTTTGCGTTGCAGGTGGCGCGGGAACGGCGCAACTCGGCCCGGTCCAGGACATCGTCGTGGATCAGGGACGCCACATGCACCAACTCAACGATCACCGCCAAATCCCGGATCGGCTCATTCCATCCCCCCGCGGCTTTTCCCGCCATTAGCACAAGGGCGGGGCGGAGCCGTTTGCCTCCCCCCTCCAAGGCATACCGAACATAGCCCTCGGCCCCGGCATCAAACTGGGAAGCCTGGTGCAGGATCCTCGTTTCGATCTGCTTCAGCTCGGCATCCAACTCTTGGGTCGGTCGGAACCAGTCCACGCCGGGCCGAAGAACTTTTCGTGAAATTGCGGAAAACATTATCCCTAACCTAGAAACCACCCACCCCAAGTCAAACGAGCCGGCTCAAAGATGTCGTAACGCCTGCCCAATCGCTTTTTCCGCCGCCAGATGCTCCACCGCAATCCCCTCCGCCGCCCGGGCATGTCGACCATGATCCACCTCAATCTCCCGCGCCTTTTCCGCCGCCTCCTCCGGTGTGCAAAAGGCCACCAGCCCATGGCCTTCGGGAATCCACCGGGACCACCCCGTCTCCTGGAGCAAAACCGGTCGCCCGAGGGAGAGATAAAGGGCACTGCGGTCACTGAACCATCCGGTCCGTGCCGTGATGTAGCCCGCTTTGGCCGGGGAAAATTCACCGCGGCTTGAGGCCAGAAATGAGCGGTACGCTTTCCAGTCCGAACAGATCGGATCCGGACGCAAAAATTCCCAACCTTCCTTTTCAAACCTGTCCCGTTCCTCTCCCGGCCCCAGATCGGTGACCACCCGCGGCTTCAGCCCCGTCCGTCCGGGCCAATCCCGCAATTTGGCAAACTCCTCCGATTTGTTCCCATGACTTTTCCCGTCCCATTCCACCGCCGCGTAACCGTACCAATGGGTGATCGTGGTCCACCGCCCCTCTGCGAGCGCCCCGGCAGGCCCGGAGGCCCGAACCCCCGCCTCCGCCGACCAGTATCGCCGACATACCGGTGGCAGCACCGGCTTCCAGTCGTGCCCCGTGTCCGGCACCACCGCTCCCCGCCCCATGGAAAGACCCACGCTCCAAAACGCGTTGTGCCCCGAAAAATTCATCGGACTTCTGTAGACCTGGGCCCAGATCTGGGTGAAGGCCGGATCCAGATCCACATAAACCCGCGCCGCCGCGCCGCCCACCAGATCAGGTCGCTTAAAGTGCCCCGACAGGTTGAGGAAAAGATCTGCACCTTGGGCGAATTCCCGCAACGGTCGCTCCTCCACCCGCTCCCCCTCGGCCAGAAGCGTTGCCTTGCGATCCCATCCGAGGTCCTCGAGGAATGATTTCCAATGGGCAAAGTTGAGACTCTCGGCCAAACGGCATGGCTGGTGGTTCCGGTTGATGAGTTCCTTGGCCTGCAGCGACTCCACGATCCAGACCTCCCATCCCAGCTCCCGCAAACCGGTCGCCCACTGGAGAAAAGCCCACGAGTTTCCCGCGGCATTTTTGGGAAATCCCGCGACTCCCACGCCGACGACCGCCCGCTTTTTCAACGCGGCCCCGGCCTTTCCCCGGTCTTATGAGAAGCGGACGTCCTTGCCCGGATCCATCTCGAATTCCAACACCTCGATCTTGAGGGCATTGGGTTTCAAAACCTGAGAGTCAAACTGGTGGTACAGGGGGTGGTCAAAGGCGGAGGTTCGTTTAAGACTGTTTTCAAATTCTAGGGCAAGAAACAGGTCGTGAAAGGAGTCATGTCCACTTAGAGGAATCTTTTTCCCGCAGGCCAGACTCAGGACATCTTGGATCTTGAGCAACCGGATCCGGCTTTCCACCATGACCTCCTCCACCCGGTTGGCAGGCAGACCGCCCTTGAGTTGGATCAGCTTGAGGTGATGGATCATAGGGACAAGGAGGTTGCGTAACCCCCTCACCCGCTGTCAAGAAACCCGCCAAGCGGCTGTTCCGTAAAAAAAGTCCTTGCCAGAGAAACTATTTTCCGTGTTATTATGTAAAAATGTTCACCCGTACTAACGGCCGCAAAACTGACACCCTCGATGCCACGTTTAGTTATCCGGAAACTTCGAAGGTAAGCACCGCCCGCGTCGAAACTTCCGGGCGTTCGGCCCTGATCACAGACCAGGTCGAGATCAAGGGAACCCTCGCCTTTGACGGCCCTCTGGAGTTCAACGGAACTTTTGAAGGCGAAATCATTTCCCAGGGCACTTTGACGATCGGCCCCGAAGCCATCATCAAGGCTGAGATCCACGCCGCCAAGGTCATCGTCCGCGGCAAGGTGCAAGGCAATATCACGGCCACGGAATCCATCGAGGTCTGTGACAACGCCCAGCTCTTCGGCGATGTCCGCACCAACAAGTTCATCGTTGCCGAGGCTGCCCTCTTCCGCGGCCGCTCCGACCCTATCGAGGGCAAGGCTGACTCGCCCGAGTTTTCCCCCACCTTTCGTCGCCTCACGAAATCGAAGTAACTCTTCCCCCCCAAAAACTCCGGCAGGGTTCGGATGGGTCTCCTAAGGCCGGAACCTAAACTCCTTTATCCCTAGCCAGCCAGCGTTTCTCCTTGGGCCCGGATCCTACCCCCTGGTTCAACCGTAAGTTCCGTAAAACTGATTTTTTCCGCCACCACGGCTCCCTGCGGCCCCACCCGCAGCGGTCCGGTGAAACGGGCCATCGGACACCGCAGTTCCCCCTCAATCTCCCCGCTTTGGAAAAGAATCGGTTCCCCGGTTTCCATCACGGCTCCCGGACGGATCTCCAGTCTGCCGCCTGAAGCCCCGGTCCGAAGCCTGGCCTGGCCTTCTACCCGCAACCACTCCGGAGCCTCAAGGTAGCCGCTCGCCCGCCCTTGCAGAAGAATCCGGGCGGCCCTTGCCCGGGACCCGCCAAAGTTTCCTTTGGGGCCGATCTTCAGATCCCCTTCCAGACTCAGGTTGCCCAGATGTTCGCCAAGAATTTCCCGATGGCCCAGCTCCAGATGCCGCCCGCACTGCAGGCAGGTCGACGATTGTGCTTCCTCGGCCACCTCCTGCAACATGCCGCACTCCGCACAGGTCAGTTCTCGTTTTTTGATGACCGTGCGGCGAATTTTCCGTTTCCCCGTTGGCGCCGCCCGCCCCGACTTGAAGTAGTGTCCGCAATTTCGGCACACCGTGGAGATGAAATTCTGCGATTCCATCTGCGCCTGTCGGCATTCCGGACAGGTCACCTCGATTTTGGTTAGCACGGCCGGCATGGTGCTTAGCCAATCTGAAGCTCGCCCCGGAATTCCGCTCCGGGCTCGATCCGCAGGGACTTGGCGCGGCATCCCACCTTCACCTTGGCTTGGGATCCGATCCAGACCTGCCCGCGCCCCGCCACCCCGCCCTGGACTTCACCTTGGACCCGGATATCGGATCCCTCCACCGCTCCCGCAACCACCGTTCCCCTGGTCACGATAATTTTATCCGTGCCCGTCACGCTGCCCTTGACCTCGGCCCCAATTACCGCGTCTGCCCGAAATTTCACATCGCCCCAGATCCGGAGGCCCGGGTCGCCCGGCGGATGGTTTTCTCCAAAATGCACAAGGGGATTTTGCGGACATCCCCCCCCCACCTCAATTCCGTTCTCTTGAACCGTTGCGCGTGCCCCGGCTAGGACTCGAACCTAGGACCAAGTGATTAAGAGTCACCTGCTCTACCAACTGAGCTACCGAGGCGAAGGGGAAACCCTACCAAAAAACCGGTTAACCCGGCAATGCGGATTGGTTCGCTTGCATCAGTGAAAGGCAAATCACCGCTTTCCGTCGGCTTTCTCCCGCCTTCCGCCAAAACCACCGGGACTATTTCTTTGGGGGGTCCTCGACCAACAACAAGGCCATCACTGTCAGACCCAGATGAATGCCGATGTCGGCCACCGTGGTGTGTCCGCCAATCAACATCTGTCCGAACGCCAGGGAAAGAAACAGGATCCCCGCCATCACCAACGGGACCCGGTTCCGCCCCGCCACCAAGATGCCGGCACCGATCAACATCTCGACATAGGGCAAAATCCCTAGGTACAACTGGAGCACCCATCCGGGCAGAACCGTTTTTTCCAAAAAAGGCTGGCTCAGGGCCGGCAATACCTGTCCGTAAAAATGGGAGAAGCTCAGCCCGCGGGGGCCGCTGAACTTGCCCACACCAGCCACGAGCAACCGCAGGCCTAGAAAAATCTGCAGAAGAAAAAAAGCCCAATTCCGGGCGTTCCAACGATTCCAAAAAGGACGCGAATCGGTGGCTTCCTGATCCATGGGAAACTTACCCCTTGCCCAGTCTGAATTCCCGGTGCGCCACCCGGACCGCCTTGGGGCCGGCCTCTTCGTCCACCACCACGGTGATCTTGATCTCGCTGGTGCTGATCATCTGGATATTCACCCCGGCCGCCGCCAGGGCCCGGAACAATTGCGCCGCCACCCCGCTGTGGCTCCGCATCCCGATCCCGACCACGGAAAGCTTGGCAATGCCCTCCTGAAAAAGAATCTGCCTTGCCCCGCCGGTCCGTCGGAAGCTCTCCAGATACCGCTTCACCTTCCCCAGTTCATCCCGTGGCACGGTAAAGGTGATGTCGGTTTGGGCCTTGCCCCGCGCGCCCGCCGGAGGCAGGGAAACGTTCTGTACGATCATGTCCACGTTGATCCCCGCCTTGGCGATGCCGGAAAAAAGCTTCGCCGCCACGCCCGGGCGATCCGCCACCCCGGCCAGCGTCACCTTGGCCTGGTTTTTTTCCAGGCTGACGCCGCGCACCACCACCCGCTCCATCGATTTGGCTTCTTCCTTCACTATCGTGCCTCGGGTCCGATGGAAACTCGACCGGACCTCGAAGACAACCCCGAACTTTTTGGCAAATTCAACCGAGCGCGCCTGCATCACCTTCGCCCCGGTGCTGGCCAGCTCCAGCATCTCGTCGTAGGAGATCTCGCCGATCTTGCGCGCCTTCGGCTCCGTCCGCGGATCTGCCGTGTAGACCCCATCCACGTCGGTATAGATCTCACACCGCGTGGCCTTCAGCACCGCCGCCAAGGCGATGGCCGTGAGATCGGATCCTCCCCGCCCCAGCGTGGTGATCTGACCCTCCATTGTCTGCCCTTGGAAACCCGCCACGATCACCACCCGCCCAGCCTTTAGATGATCCCGCACCGCCGAGGGCGTCACGTTCGCAATCCGGGCCTTCGTGTGGGTGCCATCCGTGACAATCCCGGCCTGGGCTCCGGTCAAAGCCACCGCATCCACTCCCCGCGCATGCAGGGCCATCGCCAAAAGGGCGGTGGTGGTCTGCTCCCCGGTGGCCAAAAGAAGATCTATCTCCCGTTCATGGGGTTCCCGGTCGATTGCCTTCGCCATCCGCAACAACCCGTCTGTCACCCCGCTCATCGCCGAAACCACCACCACCAGCCGATTCCCCTGCCGGCGCGACTCCGCCACCCGGTCAGCCACTTTCTGGATCCTCTCCAGATTGGCCACCGACGTCCCCCCGTATTTTTGCACCAGTAACGCCATCTCGGGATTCTGCCCGATTCCAGGGCAAATTTAAGCCGGAATTTTTTCCTGAATTTCCACTTAAAAGTTGGGCGAAACTAACTATGGTAGCTATATGTCTGATCTTCGAAAACTAACCCTCAAAACTTTCATCTCTTCCGGTTCAAAATATTCCTTTCAGTCCATTCCGAAGCTGGCGGCTCACCTCAAGGCCGACCTCTCCCGCCTCCCCGTCTCCCTTCGGATTGTCCTGGAGTCCGTCCTCCGTCACTGCGATGGGCTCAAGGCCACCCCCCGCGACGTCGAAAATCTCGCCCGGTGGAACGCCAAAAAACCCGCCCCGGAGGAAATTCCCTTCACGGTCGCCCGTATCGTTCTCCAGGACTTCACTGGCGTTCCCCTTCTCGTCGATCTCGCCGCCATGCGCGACGCCGTCACCCGACTGAAGCGGGACCCGAAACTGATCGAGCCCCTTGTCCCCGTCGACCTCGTGGTCGACCACTCTGTCCAGGTCGACGTCAACGGCACAAAACAGGCCTTCATGTTGAACATGCAGTACGAATTCAAACGCAACCGCGAACGCTACGAATTTCTCAAATGGGGCCAGCAAGCCTTCGAGACCTTCGGAGTGGTTCCGCCCGGAATCGGCATCGTGCATCAAGTGAACCTGGAATACCTCGCTCGCGGCGTTTTCACCCAGAAACAGTCCGACGGCTCCCTTCTCGCCTATCCCGATTCGCTTGTCGGCACCGACTCCCACACCACCATGATCAACGGCCTTGGCATCGTCGGTTGGGGCGTCGGCGGCATCGAGGCGGAGGCCGGCATGCTCGGCCAGCCGCTCACCTTCCTCACCCCGGAAGTCGTCGGATTCTACCTCACGGGCGAACTCCCGCCCGCCGCCACCGCCACCGACCTTGCCCTCACCGTCACCCAGCTCCTCCGGAAACACAAGGTGGTTGGAAAATTCGTCGAATTCTTCGGCCCGGGCGCCACCCGCCTGACTCTTCCTGACCGCGCCACCATCGCCAACATGGCTCCCGAGTACGGTGCCACCATGGGCTACTTCCCGGTGGACGCCGAGTCCCTCGCCTACCTCCGCGGCACCGGCCGCACGGAAGAACAAGTCAAACTCGTGGAGGACTATTTCCGCGCCCAGGGCCTCTTCGGTATCGCGGAGAAGAAGGACGCCCTCGACTTCTCCTCCATCGTCGAGCTCGACCTTACCACCGTCAAACCTAGCGTCGCCGGCCCCAAACGTCCCCAGGACCGCATCGAGCTTCCCACCCTCAAATCTGCGTTCGATTCCCTCCTCACCAAATCCGTCGCCGACGGCGGCTACGGCAAAAACTCCGGCGACCTCGCCAAAACCGCCCGTGTCGCCATGTCCGCCGACGAATCGGAGATGATCAATGACCGCCCCACCCCCGATCCGCTACCCAAAAATCCAAAATCCGAAATCCAAAATCCGAAATCCTCAACCCTCCGCAACGGTTCCGTCGTCATCGCCGCCATCACCTCCTGCACCAACACCTCCAATCCCTCCGTCATGCTCGCCGCCGGCCTCCTCGCGAAAAAAGCCGTCGAACGCGGCCTGACCGTCGATCCCACCGTGAAGGCCTCCCTCGCCCCCGGTTCCCGCGTGGTCTCCGACTATCTTGCCGCGACCGGGCTCCAGCCTTTCCTGGATCAGCTGGGCTTTAATCTCGTGGGCTACGGCTGCACCACCTGCATCGGAAACTCCGGACCGCTTCCCGCACCGGTGGAAAAGGCCGTCACCGAGCACGACCTCGTGGCCGCCAGCGTCCTTTCCGGCAACCGGAATTTCGAGGCCCGCGTTCACCCCTCCGTGAAGGCCAACTTCCTCATGTCCCCACCCCTCGTTGTTGCCTTCGCCCTCGCCGGCCGGGTCGACCTCGACCTCTCCAAGGATCCGCTCGGACTCGGCAAGGACGGGAAAGCCGTCTACCTGCGCGACCTCTGGCCCACCCGCGAGGAGATCGGCCGCGCCATGCAGTCCGCCCTCAAACCCGAGGTCTTCCGCAAACTCTACCGCGACTTCTCGGAGCAAAACCCCGCTTGGAACGAGATCCCCTCCAAGCCCGGCCTGACTTACACCTGGGACCGCAAGAGCACCTACATCCAGGAACCCCCTTTCTTCGAAAACTTCTCTCTGCAACCCTCGCCCGTCCCCGCCATCCAGAATGCCCGCTGCCTCGGCGTCTTTGGCGATTCCGTCACCACGGACCACATCTCCCCCGCCGGCAACATCAAGAAAACCTCCCCGGCCGGCGCCTACCTCATCAGCGAGGGCGTGACCCCGGAAGATTTCAACAGCTACGGTGCCCGCCGCGGCAACGACCGGGTCATGACCCGCGGCACCTTCACCAACGTTCGCATCAAGAATCTTATGCTCCCCGGCGTGGAGGGCGGACTTACCCTGGATCTGCTCGATCCGAAGCGTCCCCAGATCTCCATCTACGATGCCGCCCAGAAATACCGCCAAGCTGGCGTCCCGCTCATCATCCTTGCCGGAAAGGAATATGGCACCGGCAGTTCCCGTGACTGGGCGGCCAAGGGCACCCGCCTGCTCGGCGTCCGTGCCGTGGTGGCTGAGACCTTTGAGCGCATCCACCGCTCCAACCTTGTCGGCATGGGAGTCCTCCCTTGCACATTTGCGGAGGGCGTGAACGCCCAGACCCTCCAGCTCGACGGCACGGAAACCTACTCGCTGGAAGGCCTTAGTTCACCGCCCAAGCCACGCGAGACTCTCACGCTGGTCGTGAAACGGTCGGACGGAAAAACGGAAAAGATCCCCGTCACCAGCCGGCTCGATACTCCGATTGAGACTGAATACTATATTCAGGGAGGTATTTTGGAGTTCGTCTTAAGGCACCTTCTCCAAGCCAAAAAGGAATAAAGAGGTAGATCCGGCGCTTTTGTTTGTCTGGATAACGCCAATGAAAATGCCGCAACCTCGTAAAATTCTGGTCTCATAAATCATTTTTTGTTGGTTTCTCTTGATTTTCGCTGTGTGTGGATAGGCTTTTTCTCTTTAATTTCCAGGAAGAACCTTAATAGTTTCTCCAACATTGGATCGAGGAGCCTGCTCCCCCCACCACATCCTTATCCTCATCCTTAGCTCAAATGCACCTCCGCATTTCCGTCTCCGCCCAGCGACTCGATATCATCGGGGACGACGGTCGCGTCACTCGCTCCTTCCCCGTCTCTACCGCCAAAAAAGGCACCGGCACGGAACCTGACAGTCACAAAACCCCCCTCGGGTGGCATCGCGTCTGCCAAAAAATCGGCGACGGCGCCGCCTCCGGCACCCAGTTTGTCGGACGCAAACCCACCGGCCGCATCTGGCGACCCACTGACCCCGTGGAAGAGAAGAATCTGGTCCTCACCCGCATTCTCTGGCTCGACGGCGAGGAGCCCCACAATCGCACCAGCAAGGACCGCTTCATCTACATCCACGGCACCAACCGCGAGGACCTCATCGGCACCCCCGCCAGCGCCGGTTGCGTCTGCCTGAAAAACTCCGACGTGATCGAGCTCTACGACCTCGTTCCCCCCGGCACCCGCGTGGAGATCGTGGCCTGACTTAAATTTTCAAAACCGTTCCGGACGCGGTCACGCCTTTCACTACGGCCGTCAAATTGCCCGCCACCCGACCGTCCACAAACTCCACCTTCTTCAGCCCCTGCTTCAGCGCCGCCGCCGCCGACCGGCATTTGGGAATCATTCCCCCGCCGATCACCCCCTCCTCCTCCCGCTTCTCCAC
>Ga0214923_10008425_pt1 | contig 10983 bp, 8 predicted proteins | sample LL1510_MetaG_FD_177993 | JGI IMG/M metagenome (GOLD analysis project Ga0214923, IMG submission 177993) | Freshwater microbial communities from Lake Lanier, Atlanta, Georgia, United States - LL-1510 | ecosystem: Environmental > Aquatic > Freshwater > Lake | place: USA: Georgia | collected 2015-10-15
CGAAGGCAGAAATATAAGACATCATTTCTTTTGAGATTTTTGATGTACAAGAAGTCCATTCGTCGATTACTTTATTGTATCTTTCACCAGCAGTAATCAGACCTTCGTGATACTGATCTCGTAGCTTTTTGACTTTTTCTAGTGAATCGTGAATATAATTGTTTTTGCTTTCTGGCACAATCATATCATCTTTACCGATAGAAATACCTGCATTGCAAGCATTTTTAAAGCCTAGAGCCATTATTCTGTCGCAAAATATAACGGTTTCTTTTTGACCGCAATAACGATAAACGGTATCGATTAAATTTGTTACAGCTTTTTTAGTCATTGTTTTGTTTATGGCATCAAAATGATTTTTCATGGTAGTTGGCAAGCAGTTATAGAGATATATTCTGCCAGGAGTTGTTTCGACTCTAATCATTTTTTTCTCACCATCTTCTTGATAAAAAGAATAACGATAAAGTATTTTAGTATGTAAAGATATTGCTTTGGATGCTACAGCATGCATCAACTCGGCTTCATCAGATATTGGATAAGGTTTTGCTGTAGCAAAATCTTTTGCCTGCATAGTAATGTAATATAAGCCGAGAATAATATCTTGAGAAGGTACGATAATTGGCTTACCATTCGCTGGGCTAAGAATATTATTGGTAGACATCATCAATGCTCTAGCTTCAACTTGAGCCTCAATAGAAAGAGGAACATGTACAGCCATTTGATCGCCGTCAAAGTCAGCATTGAAAGCAGAACAAACTAAAGGATGCAACTGTATTGCCTTTCCTTCGGTAAGAACTGGCTCAAAAGCTTGGATACCTAAACGGTGCAAAGTTGGTGCTCGGTTAAGCAAAACTGGATGCTCTTTTATCACTTCGTCTAGTATATCCCAAACTTCTGGCCTTTCGGACTCAACCATTTTTTTTGATACTTTAATTGAAGGAGACTTGCCGTAAAGCTCTAATTTAGAATAAATAAAAGGCTTGAACAACTCTAATGCCATTTTTTTTGGCAGACCGCATTGATGTAGTTTAAGTTCAGGACCAACAACAATAACACTTCGACCAGAATAGTCAACCCTTTTACCCAATAAGTTTTGGCGGAATCTGCCCTGCTTACCTTTTAGCATATCGCTAAGAGATTTAAATGGCTTTTTATTAGAGTTGCGAACTACAGAACCAGATCTACCATTATCAAGCAAGGCATCAACGGATTCTTGTAGCATTCTTTTTTCGTTTTTAACGATAATATCAGGAGCACCTAATTCGATAAGTCGTTTTAAACGATTGTTACGATTAATAACTCTGCGATATAATTCGTTTAGATCAGAAGCTGCAAATCTACCGCCGTCAAGCATAACCAAAGGCCTTATATCTGGTGGTATTACTGGCAATACCGACATAATCATATGTTCAGGTTTATTAGAAGAAGATTCTAGAAATTGCTCAATTAATTTTAATCTTTTGATTAGTTTTTCTCTTTTAATATCAGATGAGACCGTTGGCATTTCATCTCGCAACTCTTGTTGTATTTTAATAAGATCGAGATTTTGCAATACTTTTTGCACCGCTTCAGCACCCATCTCAGCAACAAAACTACCATAACCATGAACTTGCTGTAAGTTTTCGTATTCTTCTTCGCTGATTATTTCACCTTCTTTTAGTGGCGACATCAAACCATCAGTTATAATGTAAGATTCAAAATAAATAACTTTTTCTATTGATTTAAGCGATACACCTAAAATAGTGCTAATTCTTGACGGAAGAGATTTTAAGAACCAAATATGAGCAACAGGAGCAGCTAACTCAATATGACCCATTCTTTCTCGCCTTACTTTAGAAGAGGTTACCTCAACACCGCATTTTTCGCAGACAATACCTTTATACTTCATTCTTTTGTATTTACCACAAAGACATTCGTAATCTTTTATTGGACCAAAAATACGTGAGCAAAATAAACCATCTCTTTCTGGTTTAAAAGTTCTGTAGTTTATGGTTTCTGGTTTTGTAACTTCGCCATAAGACCAAGATCTTATTTTATCGGGGTCGGCTATAGATATTTTGATAGCATTAAAATCAAGCAAATCAACTGAAGCATTTGTTGAAGTGCTTAAAAGACCATGTGTTGAGGTTCCGGCAAGTGTCATATTGTTTTTAATATTTTTAAAGTCAAAATCCCCCTATAAAAACAGGGGGAAATAAAAAATTACTCTTCTATAAGCTCAATGTTTAGACCTAAAGAACGAACTTCTTTGATCATGACATTAAACGATTCTGGTATACCACAATTAAAGTTTTGATTACCTTGAATTATTGATTCGTAGATTTTGATTCTACCAACAACATCATCAGATTTTACGGTAAGCATTTCTTGCAAAGTATAGGCGGCACCATATGCTTGCAAAGCCCAACATTCCATTTCGCCGAATCGCTGACCGCCAAAATGAGATTTACCTCCGAGCGGCTGTTGAGTGATTAAGCTGTAAGGACCTATCGAACGAGCATGTATTTTATCATCGACAAGATGATGAAGTTTTAGCATATATATATAACCGACAGTTACTTTACGATCGAACATTTCTCCAGTTTTACCATCATATAAGTTGATTTGTCCAGATGAATCTATGCCAGCAATTTGCAGTAAACCAGAAATATATTCTTCTTTGGCCTTTTCAAAAACTCCAGTAGCAAAAGGCACACCATTTTTGAGTTTGGAAGCAAAATCTATGATTTCAGCATCAGACATTTTTGATATTTTTGCCTTTTCTTGCTTGGAAGAGTATATTGCCAATAAAGTCTCTTTTAGATTATCAATATATTGCTGTTTATTTGCCTCTATTTCCTTTAATAAATGAGCTATTTTTTTACCCAATTCTTTAGATGCCAAACCCAAGTGAGTTTCAAGTATTTGTCCCACATTCATCCTAGAAGGAACACCAAGAGGATTTAAGACTATATCAACAGGCTGACCATCGGCAGAATAAGGCATATCTTCGACTGGAGCTATTTTCGAAACAACACCTTTATTTCCGTGACGACCTGCCATTTTATCACCTGGTTGCAAACGATATTTAGAAGCTATGTAAACTTTTACCACTTTTAATACACCCTGCCCTAATTCGTCTCCAGCTTTTATTTTAGATACTTTATCTTGATATTGAGACTCGATGTCATCAACAACATTTTGATGATTTTTAAATAAATCTTCGATTAATAGAGCAGATTTAGTGTCGTCGATGGTTATTTTTGCTAGTTGATTTTTTGATAATTTTTCTAGCATAGATAAATCAAGCACGGAACCAGATTTGAGTTTATCAAAATTATTGGTAAGTTTTTTACCAAGTAAATTTTTTATAACAGATGCCTTAAGAGATCTTTCTAAAAATTGAATGCGAAGATTTTTTTTGTTGGCCAGTTCTTCGATTTTTTGCATTTCGATATAAATAGATCTTTCATCTTTTTCAATACCCTTACGCAAAAATGTTTTGACATCAACAACAGTACCGCTGACACCTATTGGCACATATAATGAAGAATCTTTAACATCAAGAGACTTTTCGCCAAATATTACTTTCAATAATTTTTCTTCTGGAGTTGTTGGCGATTCGCTTTTTGGAGTAGTTTTACCAACTAATATATCTCCAGCCTTTACTTCGGCACCAATATGAATAATACCTTCCTCGTCTAATTTTGTTAAAATTTCATCGCTTACATTAGGAATGTCGCGAGTTATTTCTTCGGGGCCTAAACGAGTATCGCGAGCTACCACTTCTAGTTCTTCAATATGAATAGAAGTAAAAGTATCTTCAGCAAGAAGCTTTTCGGATATTATGATAGAATCTTCAAAGTTGTAGCCATTCCAAGGCATAAAAGCAACTCTAACATTTTTACCTAAGGCTATTTCGCCATTGGCTATACTGTGTCCGCTAGATATAATTTGCCCAGCTTTTACATTATCACCAGTAGAGACAATAGGGCTTTGATTAATGCAGGTATCTTGGTTAGTTCTTACATATTTTTTTAAGTTATAGACATCAATAACTGGATGATTGTTTTTATCAAAAGATTCGATGATTATTTTAGAAGAATCAGTGAACTTGACCACTCCATCATTTTTAGAACAAATAGTTGCTCCAGAATCAGTAGCAACTACCGCTTCCATACCAGTACCGACTAATGGAGCATCCGGTATCAATAATGGCACAGCTTGTCTTTGCATGTTCGCACCCATTAATGCACGATTAGCATCATCATTTTCTAGGAAAGGAATTAAAGTAGTAGCAACAGAGACTACTTGTTTAGCAGAAAAATCTATATAGTTAATTTTTTCTGGAGGTAACATAACAAACTCACCATTTTGGCGACAATTTACCAAGTCGTCGGTTATTTTGCCATCTTTGTCGATTTCGATATTAGATGGAGCTATAGCAACATCAACCTCAGACATCGCAGAAAGATAAACAACTTCGTCAGTTATTTTACCAGCAACAACTTTGCGGTAAGGAGTTTCGATAAAACCATATTCGTTGACTTTAGCATAAGTTGCTAAACTATTGATCAAGCCAATATTTTGACCTTCTGGAGTTTCAATCGGACATATTCTACCATAATGAGTTGGATGCACATCTCGAACCTCAAAACCAGCTCTGTCGCGAGTAAGGCCGCCAGGACCGAGAGCTGATAATCTTCTTTTGTGAGTAATATCAGAAAGCGGATTGGTTTGATCCATAAATTGCGATAACTGCGAAGTAGAAAAGAAATCTTTTATTGCAGTAACTAGTGGCTTAGAGTTAACTACCGCCTGAGGCATTAAAGTATCTATTTCAGTAGAATTGATTTTTTCAATAACGGCTTTTTCTACCCTAGACATACCGATTCGCATTTGGTTTTCAATCAATTCACCAACGGCACGAACTCTACGATTTGATAAATTGTCGATATCGTCTGTTTTGAGATCGTTATGCTTAATATCGCTTAATATTTTTACAGTTTCTACGATGTCTTCTTTTGTTAAATGTAAAATCGTTTCTGAAATTTTTAACTCAAGACGATGATTCATTTTTATTCTACCAACATCTGATAAATTATAGCGAGCATCAGAAAATAGCAGATTATTGAAATAATTTTGAGCAACTTCTATTGACGGAGGAGATTCGCCAGAACGAGTTGCTTTATAGATATCAAACAGAGCATCTTTTATAGTAGTGTTTTTATCTACCAACAATGTATTATAAATATAAGGACCGATATTTGATTTACTTGGATTAACAACAGAAACATTGTTTATATTTAGTTTTTGCAATATTTCTAAACTTTCAGTAGTTACTATAGCTCCCGCCTCTAACAACACCTCTCCAGTTTCTGATTCAATGATATCTTGAGCATAAACAAAACCAAGCAAGGCATCATCTGTTAATAAAAAGCTGTAATCTGATTTTAGTTTGTCAGCAAGTTTTTTGGTAATTTTAGCACCTTCTTTAACTAATAACTCACCAGTATTGGCACAGATTATGTCATGCATAACCTTTTTGCCCAAGAAATTTTTGGCATCAAATTGTAAGGACCAACCTTTTTCTGATATTTTTGCTACTTGAGGAGAGTAAAAATATTGAATTATTTGTTGAGAATTTAAGCCTATTGCTCGCAATAAAGTTGTTGCTGGAATTTTTCTTTTTTTATCGAGGCGGAAATGTAAAATATCTTTAACATCAAACTCAAAATCAATCCATGAACCTATGTGAGGGATTATTTTAGCAACATAAGATTTTAACGATGAACCTTTTATAATTTCGCTATCAAAAAACACTCCGGGAGCTCTACGAACTTGAGAAACTATTACTCTTTCGGCACCATTAAAAACAAAACTGCCACTCTCGGTCATAAGCGGAATTTCACAAAAATAAACTTCTTGCTCTTTTATCGATCTGATTTCTTTATGATCCGAACCCTCTTCTTTGTGCCATACGATTATTCGTAAATTAGCAACCAAGGCAGCTGAAAAGGTTTTGCCACCAAATAAACATTCTTCTGACTCGAAACGAGGTTGTTTTAGGTAGTAATCGACGAATTCTATTGTTACTTTTTCTGTAGCATCTGATATTGGGAAAAAGGAATTAAATACCGATTGAATACCAATGTTTTTTCTTTTTTTAGGATCTGTATCTATTTGTAAAAATTTATCATAAGAATCTTTTTGTAGTGATATTAGATGAGGTACAGCATCTATATCTGGATTTTTGCTAAAATGCTTTCTTGGAACTGATTGAGTGAAGTTACGATATTGAGCCATAAATAGTTTTGTAGGTGGATTAATTTTAGATCCAAAATAATATTGATTTATAAAACCAATACAAAAAAGACCGCAAAAAAATGCATTTAGTTAAAAAAACAAAAAAAGCTATAAGAGTTATTATAAACAACTCTTATAGCCTGAATTAAACTATTTTAATTCTACTTTTGCACCAGCAGATTCAAGTTTTTTCTTGATTTCTTCTGCTTCATTTTTAGCAACTTCAGCTTTAACTAATTTTGGAGCACCTTCAACTAAATCTTTAGCTTCTTTCAAACCAAGACCAGTTATAGCTCTTACTTCTTTAATAACATTTATTTTGTTATCGCCAGCAGCTGTTAAATGAATATCAAATTTATCTTTAACTTCTGCAACAGGAGCAGCACCGCCAGCAGCTGGAGCAGCGGCAGCAAAAGACATTGCAGAAACACCCCATTTTTCTTGAAGTTTTTTACTAAGATCAGCAAGTTCTATAATGGTTAAAGATGATAAAGCCTCGGTTAATTGATCGATATTTGACATATTTTTATTGTTTAAGTTAGTATTGTAATTTTAATCTATTGTGTTTTTAAAGTTGCCAATCCATTTTCTGGTGCACTAAGAATATGCAAGAATTGTGATTGTTGACTTTGAAGTAAGCCTATAAATGAAGCCCTTACTTCATCGATAGAACCTAATTTAGCTAAATCTTTAATCGCAGATTCGTTAATCAAAGATTTGTTAAAAAAACCTGTTAGTATTTTTAAAGATTCCACTTGTTTTGCGGTATCAGCAATTATTTTGCAAGCAGCAATTGGATCTTGAGAATAAATAATTGCTGTAGGACCGTTAAGATAAGTAGAAATAGCATTTACATCAGTATCTTTGAAAGCAACTTTTAACAAAGTATTTTTTGCTATTTTGATGTTGCAAGATTTTGATTTAAGGGAAACTCGAAAATCAAACAATTGCTTATCAGTCATGCCACGATAATGGATAACAGCAATAAAAGGGCTACCGCTAATACTACTTTTTACATATGAAACTAGTTCGGATTTTTGATTTCTATTCATAATAATTTTAGATTGATTCTGATAAAACTTGAACTGATGGACCCATTGTTGAATTTATATAAAATGATTTTATAAATTTACCTTTGGACGACTCTGGCTTAGCATCTTTTATTGCCTTAACAACAGCAACAATGTTTGCAAGAAGCTGATCATTTTCGAAGCTGGTTTTACCAACTAAACAATGCACAGTTCCACCTTTATCGTTTTTAAAATCAACCTTACCTTTAACAGCTTCCGATACTGCTTTTTTGACATCGTTAGTTACGGTGCCATTACGTGGGCTAGGCATTAAACCGCGGGGACCTAATTTTTTTGCTATTTTAGAAAGCTTTGGCATTACATCTGGAGTGGCAATGCAACAGTCGAAATCAAGAAATCCAGCATCAACTTTAGCTATTAAATCATCTAGACCAGACATTAAGGCACCGCCATTAAGAGCAACTTTTTGCAACTCTTCACTAGCAGTAAAAACTAGTATTTTTACTTGCTTGCCAGAACCATTTGGCAATAAAACAGAACCTTTTACAGCCTGATCTGATTGCTTTGGATCAATTCCAAGGTTAACGGCAATATCGACTGATTCGATGAATTTTCGTTTTTTTTCGGCAGAAGATAGTTTGATTTTTTCAATTGCTTCTTCTATAGTGTTAACAACTATTTTTTGCGGAATTTGTTTTTGAACTTTTTTCATTATTTTGTACCTAAAAAAATTATTCAACAACTTCAATACCCATAGATAATGCAGTACCCGCTATCATTGAGGCACAAGAATCTAGGTTTGTAGCATTCATATCGACCATCTTTTTTTTGGCAATTTCAAGTATTTGTTTTTTGGTTATTTTGCCAACAGTATTTTTGCCCGGAGTTGAAGAACCGCTAGCAAGTGATATAGATTTTTTTATCAGATATGACACAGGAGGGTTTTAGTAATGAATGTAAATGTTTTATCTTTGTAAGCTGTTATGATTACAGGAATCGGAGTACCTTGATCGTAATCTAGTTTAAGGGCATTGAATTGCTTACAAAACTCCATTATATTTAGACCTTTTTGACCTAAAGCAGGACCTATAGGAGGGGCGGGATTGGCTTTACCAAGCGGTATTTCTAGCTTGATTAAACCTAATACTTCTTTTTTTTGTTTTGACATAATAATTTATTATTTGAAGTGGTAAATACGATTTGTGTTTAAAAATACTTTAAACCATAAAATCTTGACAAGCCTAAAAATAAATTTAAGACTTTTCCACAAATATTTAAAAGCAAAAAACATCTTTAAACATTTAAAATAGGCTATTGCAACCAATTATAAATAAAAAGATATTTCTGTTTTGTAAGAAATTTTAATGATATTTTTTTGTATTGCAACAACAATTTTACAAAAATTATAACTTTTTTGCTATTTTTTATTTTGTTCGTTGTAATTCTCTATCTCGCTAGCGATTTGCTGTTGAGTTAAATCTGGTCTTACATCGTAAACATTGGTAATTATATGCTCTTTACCATAAATATCGATAATAACTGTTTGTTTTTCGTCTTTTTGTTGTTCTTGCTTTAATTGTTGTTGAAATTGCTGTTGCAAATCGTTTATTTCGGTTTGTTTCAATATTTCTTGCCAACCAGCTTTAATTTCGACATATATTTTTTTGATTTTATGCACAAATTTTGCCAAAATTTTTGCCAACTCAGGTAAATCTTGCGGCTTGATAAAAATCAAAGCAACGATAAATACTAATATTAATTCAGCAAAAGAAAAACCAAGCATATCTAACCAAATCGCCCCGTGATATAATCTTGAGTCTGCTGTTGAGAAGGATTAGTAAAAATATGATTAGTAGAGTTATACTCAACAACCTTGCCTAAATGAAAAAATGCAGTATAATCAGAAACTCTGGCCGCTTGTTGCATTGAGTGAGTAACAATAATAATAGTAAAGTTTGCTTTTAGCTCGTCAATCAACTCTTCTATTTTCGCGGTTGCGATTGGATCAAGAGCAGAACATGGCTCATCCATCAAAATAACTTCTGGCTCAATAGCAATAGAACGAGCAATGCACAATCTTTGCTGTTGCCCACCAGATAAACCGCTAGCCTGATCGAATAAACGGTCTTTTACTTCGTGCCATAATCCTGCCTTTTTTAAACTATTTTCAACAATCTGTTGCAATTCTTCTTTAGAGCCATAAAGACCATGAATTCTCGGGCCATAAGCTACATTATCAAAAATAGACTGCAAAAATGGATTAGGTTTTTGAAAAACCATACCTACCCTAGCTCTTAACTGCACTAAATCAAGATTTTTTTTGTAGATACTTTTATTATCAAGCAAAATATCTCCTGTGATGGTGCAGTTTTCTATGGTATCATTCATTCGGTTGATGCATCTTAAAAAAGAAGACTTGCCACAACCAGAAGGGCCTATTAAAGCGGTGACTGTTTTTTGCTGAAAATCTAAGTTAATATCAAAAAGTGTTTGTTTTTTACCATAAAATAGATTAATATTTTGTGCTGATATTTTATGTTTCATAAGATTTTTATTGTTGATAATCAGATTATTCTTAGTTTATTGTAAATCGTTAATTTTAAAATGCAAAAAATAAAAAGATTAATTCCTCGATCACTTTATGGCCGATCTTTGCTGATAATTTTGTTATCAGCATTAATTGTGCAATTAGTTTCGATTTATGTTTTTTTCTATACCCATCTCGATGTCATTACTAAACATATGGCTCGAAGCACGATTTCTGAAATGGTTTTTGTTAAAAATTCAATCAATAAACCTGGATACGAAGGTTTGTTAAAAGAACTTACCGACAATACTGGGTTGAAATATAGTTTTAAATATAGAAAAAAGTTAAAAACTATAAAAATTGCCGATAGCAGTTGGCAAAAAAGCGAATTTTACAAATATTTAATGCCTATTTTTGATCCTTATAATCGTTTCAAACTAGAATTAGAAGCAAACAAACTAACACCTTACCAAATTTATGCAGACAATTCTAATACTATCAATGTTAGTATTCAGGCAAAACAAGGCTTGCTTACTTTTGAGATACCAATCAAAAAAATTACCAGTTCTAGCTCTTATGTTTTTACTTTTTGGCTATCTTTTACTATTTGTCTTACTTCTTTTATTTCACTATTATTTTTTCGCAATCAAATCCGCACTATCGGCAAATTAAGCACTTGGGCAGAAAAATTCGGCAGAGGAATAGCAGTAGAAAATCCAAAAATTATCGGTTCACAAGAGATTCGCTCGCTTACTATTTCATTTATCAAAATGAAAGAACGAATAACTAGGCAAATAAATCAACGAACCCATATGCTATCTTCAGTTTCTCACGACTTACGAACCCCCCTCACCCGCATGAAATTGCAACTAGCTATGATGCCATCAAGTAGCGATATTAGCGATCTTAATAGTGATATCAATGATATGGAAAATTTAATCAACGAATATCTTGATTTCGCCAAAGGAAACGACAAAGAGAAATCAATACCAACAGATATTCATCAATTTTTACAAGAAAATTTTGTTAATTATTATCGCAAAATTAACAAAAATATCGCATATAATTTTAACATCAAAACAAATTTTTTGATGCACATCAAGCAACTTGCCCTAACTAGAGCAATCAAAAACTTAATAGATA
>Ga0214923_10008427_pt1 | contig 10981 bp, 12 predicted proteins | sample LL1510_MetaG_FD_177993 | JGI IMG/M metagenome (GOLD analysis project Ga0214923, IMG submission 177993) | Freshwater microbial communities from Lake Lanier, Atlanta, Georgia, United States - LL-1510 | ecosystem: Environmental > Aquatic > Freshwater > Lake | place: USA: Georgia | collected...
GCACTAATTGAAACTGCATTTTCCCTAAAAAACAGTCAAGATGCGCATGTGCTTAACTTTGGCCATTTCCAACCAGATGATTTTTTTAATAAACCAGGTAATGATGAGGTTGTTCCTGCTCCAAAAAGTGTTCAGGTTCCTGATTTATCTTGTTGGTTAAATCAGTACTCAGTGGGCTTATGTGTAGCCGCCTTTTCAGGCCTTATAGAAGCTTTTGTTATACATGCCATGGCTGTTTCCCTAACCACTACTTTGGCGTTATTGACAGCAATTGGAGGGCCTATCGCATTGGGTGTTTTAGCTGGGATTGTTTATGACAACCTTTATCATGCTGTAGCCCCACTAATATAATCAAGGCTCTTGGGGTGAAGAAAATTTCACCCCACCCTATTTCTCTCAATCATTTTTTTCTTGTGCCACTGTGCAAGATGTTCTACTATTCCTAAAAACTAAGCCAAAACAACCTATGTATCGATTATTAATTGATGAGCATATACCCTATATTGATGCGTTTTTTAAAGAAAACTTTGTCATTACCCGGTATGAGAACACTGACGAACTAGAACAGTTGATTGGCGCACAAGATATTTTAATTTGCCGTTCAACAACTTCTGTTGATAAAAAAATCCTTTCAAAAACCCAGCTTAAAATCGTAGCCACTGCCTCAAGTGGAACCAACCATATTGATAAAAAAACAGTGAAAAACCATGGAATTACTTTTTTCTCTGGGCACGGGGCCAACGCAGCTGCGGTCTGCGATTATATGACTAGCACCTTAGCCTACTTAAAAATACATATTGGCATCTCTCAACAAAAAGTAGCTATTATAGGCTTTGGCCCAGTGGGGCAAGCCGTTTACAAACGTTTGAAGCATTTGAATTTTGAGCTAGGAGTTTATGATCCCTTGATTAATCACACTCCAGATGCTATCACACTCGATGAGCTCTCATCTTTTCCTATCATTTGTTTACATCCCAATCTCCATCGAGCTCAACTTTTCCCTAGCTTTCAACTATTTAATCAAAAACGTTTATCTCATTTATTGCAAGATGTATGCATTATCAATGCAGCAAGAGGGGAAATTGTCTCAGAAGAAGCTATTTTATCTCCTCATTTTAAAGGCCTGTACTGTACAGATGTATATTGGAAAGAGCCTAAGATCAACCCTAAGATCGTTGACAAAGCAGTACTATGCACCCCACATATTGCCGGACATAGTCTCGATTCCAAAAAAAGAATCACAGCACTGATAAGCCAGCAGATACATCGACATCTCAATATCCCATTCATATTGGATGAAACCATATCTGTTGAAAAAGAAATTCCTTTGATTGACAATTGGCATGAGAAGGCTTTAAGAATTTATAATCCAAAAGATGAAACAGATGCTTTAAAATCAGATCCAAGCGCCAAAAACTTTCAACTACTCCGCAGAGCTCACCACTTTCGACACGATTTCCCCTGGTGCTTTTAATGATTGATATTGCTTAATGCCCACCCAGAACACTACAAAGCAAGCACTTAACAATGAACTCACTTCGAAAATAGCTGTCCATCCATAATGCTGGGAAATATACCCACCTACCGGACCTGCAATTAGTTTGGGAATAATTGCAATCATAATCCATAAAGAAAAATGCGTTGCCGTATGAGCAGGGTTTACAATATGCATTAAGAAGGCCACCATGGTTGTAGAGCATAAGCCGGTTGCAAGATTTTCAAAACCCACGGTAGTCCATAACAACACACTAGACATCGGATACAAGCTTAAGACCACAAACATTAAATTGCTTACGACCTGTAAGCCTCCAAATGCCAACAATAAATGAAGTAATGAAAACCTCCAAATAAAAAATGCAGCTATTCCACTGCCAGCTAACTGAGCCAACAAGCCAAAAATTTTATTAATATATGCAATATGCGATAAACTTAATCCCAATCCACGCATCATAAATGGGATAATAATAGGACTGGAATTGGAGACAAATACCTCACCAAACTTCGTGGAAAGCAATAAACCCATTATCCACAACAGACCAGGTTGTTGCAAAAAGTCTTTATAAGGGCCTGTCAATGCAGGCTCATTTAATTGAGCAACAGTAGGTTCCGGGCTATATATAACCAATAGAATTCCGAATAGGAAAAACAAGCCCAAGAAAGAATAGGTTAAAGAAAACCCCCAATGTTCAGCAAACACTAGCGCTAAGCCTCCCGAAATGAGCAAGGCAATTCGATAGGCATAGATAGCAATAACCGCACCAAAACCAAACAATGCTTTAGGTAAAAATTCAATACGATGTGCATCAATAACCAGATCTTGTATCGAAGACAAAAAAGATAGCAAAAAGGCCATAGTCAAAAGGAAATAAGAACCATGTTGCGGCCTGCCAAAAGCCATCGCTTCAATGGCTATCAACAATAACACCTGAATAGCTATCAACCAGGTTTTTCTTCTCCCTAGATATTTAAAAAAATACTTATCGACCAACGGGCCCCAAATAAAACGAATTAAAAAAGGTAAATTCAATAAACTTAAACTTGAAACAAAAAAAATAGATGAGCCTGTTTTAGTAAACCACGCTTGTAGCGTGGTTCCAAACATTGAGGCGGGTAATCCTGATAAAAAACCGAGCGCAAAAATGATAAAAAATTGATTTAATCTTAATAAAAATTGTGGCTTAGACATAAAAAATTTGTCGCCCTATTTTATTAAATAGGGCGCCTTGATATTACTTCGCTTTTTGAACTGAAATCAGATGAATCTTAAAAATCAAAGTTTCATTCGGGCCAATCATTGAACCTACTGCTTGAGATCCATAAGCCAAGTGTGCTGGGATATAAACTTGCCATGTGGAACCAACGGGCATTAACTGCAATACTTCAGTCCATCCTTTAATAACTTGATTCACTTTAAAGGAAATAGGATGACCTTGTTTTTCGCTACTATCGAAAACCTGGCCATTAATTAATGTGCCCGTATAGTCTACGGTAACCGTGTCATTTTCAGTCGGTTTCTCACCATTACCCATGACATCCACTTTATATTGTACACCAGAAGCCGTCGTTACAACGCCTTTTTGTTTTTTGTTGTTTTCTAGAAAATCCATACCTGTTTTTGCGTTTTTATCTGCTTTAACCTGCATTTCGGCATTCCGTTTTGAAATGTAATCTTTTTGAAAATTCACGAGAACCTCTTTCATCTTTTCATCAGACAATTGTAGTTTACTAGCTGAAAATCCATCTTTTAAACCCATGGCTAATGAATTGATATCTAAATCCAATTTTTGTTTTGCCATATTCCGACCCAAATCGACACCGATACTATAAGATACCATTTGTTGATTGGTTGTTAATGTAGCCACTTTATCTTCAGCAAAAGCAACTGCACTCAATAATCCCGCCAAGGCGAATACCATTGGTTTTAATTTCATCATGTTCTCCCTGTTTATACCACCCGTAACATCTTCCTTGTTGCTGGCAAGCTCCATCAACAAAAAACAGCAGAATATCACGGTTTATCAATTGATGTTGATTGATAGGTGTTACCTACAATCCAATATAATCATTATAAGAGCTCCTAATAACCGCCAAATTTCGATAGCCGTGTTATTGAGGAAAAGATTACAGCCATGACATTTATCGCCATCACAGTACTTATTGATTATATTGAAAGAAGTGAGTATTGTAAATAAATGCCGCTTATGGCCAAGCTTAAGATGTTAAAATATCAGGGTCTTTGATATGATAAATAACTGATTTCTATAAAAATAAAAAATGCAAAATTCAAGTATTTATTCTGTTTCGGAATTAAACGCCAGAGTCAAGGCTACACTTGAGTCGAAAATAGCGGACGTGTGTGTCACTGGAGAAATATCCAATTTAGTTAAAGCAAGCTCTGGGCACTGCTACTTCACTTTAAAAGATAATAAAGCACAAGTACGCTGTGCTTGTTTTTCTGGGGCGCATCGCAAACTATTGATCGAAAACTTAAGCAATGGTCAACAAGTATTGGTCTATGGAAAAATTACTTTATATGAGCCTCGGGGCGATTATCAGCTGATTGTATCCCATCTACAAGATACGGGCATTGGCTTGCTTTATCAGCAATATTTACAGCTTAAAAATAAACTGGAACAACAAGGCTTGTTCTCACCGGAATTAAAAAAAACCATTCCCTTGTTCCCTCAACATATTGCCATTATTACCTCTGCAACTGGCGCAGCCATACATGACATTGTAACCACTTTGCAACGCCGCTACCCACTTGCTATAACCAAGCTGTATCGAAGTGAAGTTCAAGGCGCTGACGCCCCAAGACAATTGATAAGCGCACTTCATGCCGTTATGGTTGATGCGCGTGCTGATGTCATTATCCTCGGCAGAGGCGGTGGAAGTATTGAAGATTTGTGGGCATTTAATGATGAGAAACTTGCGCACACCATTTTAGAATGCAAGATTCCTATTATTACTGGTATTGGCCATGAAACAGATTTTACCATCGCTGATTTTGTAGCTGACTATCGAGCGGCAACACCGACAGCTGCAGCAGAGAAAGCAACCCCTAATCAAATAGAACTTATGCAACATCTTAAACATTGGCAAGCAAGACTATTGCAGTTAATGACTAAAAAAATTGAGCAGCACCAAAAAGCCATTGAATGGATCTATCGTCAACTGGCATCCCCAGAAAAACTTCTTATCATTCCTTGGCAGAGATTGGATTTTAGCACGCGGAGCTTACATGACTACATCAATGTTTATTTCAACCAAAAACAAAACCAACTCATATGGTTGACTAAGCATTTACACACCTATAACCCAAGCTATCAATTGCAGCTTAATCGAGAGCGCCATAGCAATCTCATTAGTCGCCTACAACGCGCAATTGCAAGATATATTGAACTTAAATCTCAACATATAGGGGGGTTGATCAATACCTTCAATGCTATCGGGCCACAAGCTACACTTCAACGGGGCTATGCTATTGCAACTTTTGAAGATAATATACTTACAGATAGCTCTCATGTAACGACGGGTTCAAAAATCAAAATACAGCTACATCAAGGTCAATTAATATCTAAAGTTCTGGAGATTAAACAGTGAACAGCCTTTTAAACTTAATGTTATTGTTACAACATACCATTCAATCATCAATAAGTTATTTCTTTTTTCTAAGCTTGTTTTTATTGGCGATGATGTTTGCGTTTCGATTTTTTCGAACCTATCTTGTGTTTTTAGGGATTATTCCTAGAAAGTGGTTTGGTGTTTTAGGTATTTTTACCTCACCATTTATACATGCTGACTTTAACCACTTTTTTTTCAACCTATTTCCATTAATAGTATTGAGTGCGTTTTTAATGGCATTTGGCTTTGAATTTTATTTGAATCTCAGTGCTATTCTTATTGTTTTAAGCGGATCACTTATCTGGTGTTTTGCAAGACCTGGTGTTCATATAGGAGCTAGTGCTTTAATTACTGCCTATTGGGGTTTTTTAGTCACTGAAGCACTTTTAGGTGGCGGTAGTAGTCTTAATAACTTCATTGGCTTTATTTGCCTTTATTATTTTATCGGTATTTTTTTTGGAATTTTTCCCAGAGAACAACAGGTTTCATGGGAAGGACACTTGCTAGGACTTATCTCAGGCGTAGGTCTTTACATTGCAGCCTATTATATTCCTATGATTCATCATTGGATTTTTGATAGGCCGTATCCGATTACTTTATCTTAATGATTTCAACCTGCGCTAGGCCAGTAAATTGACGATATAACACCATCAGCCGTATTCTTTTTTACCAATGCATTTAATAACAGCGATGGTGCGCTTGGACTCTGGTATATCCGGAACTTGTTATGTCGGTAAGTATTCAAGTTCTTCAATCAAATTATCAGAGGCCAGCATTTAGAAAACGCATTCAAGCGAAGCTCATCACTTCTCCAACCATAAGATTCCATCGATTCATCATTGGAATCCTGATAGGCGTTACCCATAGAAAACATTACAATTTATTTTTAAGTCTTATGATTTCATCTTGCATCAGACCGGTAAATTCACTAATTTCATGAATGGATCTATTGGCTTTAAGCATGTTGATGGCTACTTTCTCAATCCCCTTAGCCTCACCTCTAGCCTCACCTCTAGCTTCACCTCTAGCTTCACCGGCAGCTAATCCCTCAATATATTTAGCATGCATTAATGTTTTCTCTCGACTCACCTGATCCCAATAGGATTGATAAAAGGATAATTCTGCCGGTGTATAAGCAGATTCTTCTGCGAGCCCTACAGCTTGCGCAATTTCAGGTACGTCTAGCAGCTCCTGTGAGACTGTAATCGTCTTCTCATCAATTTCACGCAAAAACCGTAACCACAATAATCGAAGTTTTTTTTCATCAGGTGAATGCACTGGGAACTTAGGCAATTCAATAAATATGAGTTGTAGATGCTCGATAATATCCCCATCAGACGTATTGTTTTTTACCAATTGATAATGGTGATACCATTGAGGCATTGTTTTTTCATAAATTTCTGCAACAATGCCTAAACCATAAACCGGTTGCAACAAATGATAATCTTGAGCCCTGCCTAGCTGTTTAACAAATGCCTGGCTCGTTCCAAATAATAAACGCTGTTTAAAACTATCCGTCCAGTTCATTTGCATTTCGACAATAAAGGCTCTCCCTTTAGCATCTTTGCATTTAACATCAGCGATGGTACGCTTGAAATCTGGTATATCCGGAACTTGTTCTGTCGGTAAATATTCAAGTTCTACAATCAAATTATCAGAGGCCAGTGGTAATACAGCATTTAGAAAACTCATTAATAATACCGGATGATCTCCAAATATTTTTTTAAAAACAACATCCGCTTTTGGATCAAGGTATCGTGACATAATGGTTTATCTCGTCTTGGTTTATTCATCGATTAGGTATTGCCAATACAAATGATTATACTATAAAAAACCATGAAAATTAATTGCTAATGGTAAGCTTTCAAAGTGTCTTAAGCGCCCCAGCAAGATCGAAAACACATCGAAATATTTCTTATCAGGCTATATGGCTCAACAGGTTCAACAGGTTCAAGCATCTCCCATTCCCCCTTATCTGATGTATTCAAGGCTTGTCGGGAGAAAAACCCGTTTTGATTAAGTGCGTATTTTTCTTGTATGATGTCTTTAAATAAAATGGGTCGAATAGCCAATAGCTGTCGCAGAGATCCAGAACGCGTAACAAATGTAAGATCTCCTGATTGAAAATATTGACTTAACGACACCTCCATTTGTTTTTTTATCTCAAACCAACTCCTCTCTTGTTGAGACTTTTTTTCATCAATCGCTCGTTTTAAAAAATTATTGAATACCATCATTAAGCTAATTTTGCTAATTTCATCCACATTTTTAAGGACATATTCGACAGGAGGCAATCGAAAAATTTGTGATAAAAACAAGCAAAAAAATATTTCTTTATCCCCTGCTGCCCGTTCCATCGCCATCAGAAAATGTGGTTGTTCCTGAAGATTTATAAGCTTAAAAAGCTTATAAAGTTTGGGAAACTGTTTGAATAAAACAAAGGTATGATTGATATCTTCCAAACAAAAATCTTTTTTTAATGCTATTAGACTCATGAGCAGATTACTAAGATCTGGGGTTCTCAAAATATCGATTGCATCGTCAAGTGCAATACCAGACAAAAAATATAGAAACTTCGCTTTACCATCAATGATAAAACTGCAAAAACGGCCCTTATTTTTTTGGACTTGATCAAGGGTATATAGCTCAGGTGTTTTGGTATTATTATGTGGATTTACCAAACTAAACACATGTTGGCCTCGCTCATCGGTACCCACTGTTTTGAGGCGAAAGGCATGCCTCCCCTTTTTATAATCCATACTCATATAAATCGGATAATTGGTATCTAATGTTTTTAACCGAATAATTCTTCCAATATCACTCTCTTCTTGTACGGCAACTCCCAAAAAAGCACCCACAAAAGCCGTGGAAGTCCCCTCGTGACGATTAGAAGAATTGTGGGCATCTAAAGTCATTTCAAAAGAATCGACATCATTCAGATAAAAATAACAACTTAACTTTTCCAGTATTTTTACAGCCAACATGGTTTTTGTTGCAATTTCCTGGTCAATTTCATCTAAAATATCCTCATTAAGATGAAACACATGTTGTGCGCTTTGAGGATCATCATAATAACTGTATTTTTTTATGCGTTGGTCTTTTTTTAAGTTCTTACTAATATCTGAATATGGAATACGTACCGTCACACCATCAGCGGTTTTGGTAAAAAGCGATTTAATTTTTTCAATGCCGCCTGAACCTGAACTTAAGATACAATCCAGAGAGGCCAATAAATAGCAATCACCACTACTCCCTTGTTGAATGATCATAGCCTCTTGATGATCTGAAAATAACGTGTTAATAGGTATGCTCCAAAATAAACTAATGATTATATATAAAACACAATGGATCAATCAATATCTATTGAACGCCAGGATGCTGATCGCGCATCCCTTTAAATATCACTACAGCTACTCTGGTGGTAGCTCATTTGGCGAGGGATCAATTTCTTCTGGCTCTGTTTCGATTTCATTGGGCACAGGCTCACCCCATTCATCAGGTTTGGGGGCAATCTCATCAGGCTTTGGATTGCTTTCATCAGGCAGTTGCATGATATTTCTCCTTGCTATATCAGAAGTATAGCAAAAAAATTTTTACACAGCAGGACTTGGAAACTTGCCATCTTCCCAAAAATCCTCTTGTTTAAATAAAAAACGACTGTTGTCCTCTAAGGAAATAAAGCCTACTTCTTGAAACTTGGATTGACACAACCATTGGGTTAAATGAGATGGTTTTTGCTTACAAAAAACATCTGGTGTGAATACACCAATATTTTTTCCTTTACTTTTATCTCTGGCAGAAATATAACGAAACAGAGCCACCTCATGCTGTCTCATATAGGAGCCTAAGGTTTGAGTCGCCTGATACGATATCGGTGAGGTTAAAGCCGCCTCATACGCATCAAAAGGCCACTGATCCAATAGCATTGCTCTATCGGTTTTAACTGCAATGGTAAATGCGGTATATTCACTTGAAATGACATGCTCATAAGGAATTTCGGGCCCGGTCATAAATACAAATCGATAATAGGCCGTCTCAGCTAACGCCGTTGAGATATGCAAGGACGCATAAAATATGCCTTGCTCATAGGTGGAACCAAAACGAGAACCATAGGTTAATGGGGGGTAACGAAATGGGGTTTTTAGTAAATAATGTAAATTCGAATGACGATATTCATCAGGGGCTTTAGAGGTTTCTAGCAATTCTTCCAATATGCCCTGCGCGTAAATATCGTCAGCTAGGCTTAAGGTGGCAATTTGTTCTTGTGATTCAACCAAACGGTGGATGTTTGCTATCAATGGTTTAATGTGGGCTTTTCCATCAACTGCCTGCCAAATATCCATGGATTAAATTTTTCCTCTGATGGCATCTAAATAGTTCACAACTTTAGACAAACCCAATACCGATTTCATACACTCCAATGGTACCCCCTGGATATGACGATTATGGGTTGTCAACCAATGACGAATTGCTCCAATATTTCCACCATTTAAGGCATACAAAGAGCGATATATTCGAATCAGCAATAACGACAACTCCCCTTCTTTACTATTCGGGTCGATATCTGCTTTTTTTAAAAACCGGGTAATGGTATTACGATGCACTCCAATAATTTTACCTAAGTCATCACTCGAAATTTTCAACATATCCTTCAGTTTAAACACTGCTGTTGCCAAAACCTGGTTGGGATGGGCGTGCACTTGGGCATTCATATATATTATCACAATTATTCACTATATTGTGAATTATAGCATAAAATGCATTATATAGTTCAATAGCAAATCGACATTTAAATTATTCATTTATTTATAACTTGAAGTTCTGAAATGATTGATGCAAAATGGTCTCAAATATTAACGACTTGACTCCTTATGCAGCAATTGTTAGGACATATCTTCCTAAACATTTCTTTTGGGCTTTACTTGGTATTGTACTTACCACAGCTTTTTTATAATGCATCAGAAAAACCATTTAAGAATATGAGTCTCATCATGCACTTAATGTTGCTTCAAGCCTATAGTTGTGATTTATTTTACGCATTAGGACGAGGCATGCCTTGGCAATACCTCAGTGTATCAGCGATAGGCATCTGTTATCTTTTAATTTGGCAAACCCAATGGATTTTGTATAATCGAAAGCATCAGCCGCAATTAAATATCCCATTGATGTTATCAGGCTTGATAATTATCCTTTGGCCCAGTATTTTGTGGTATCTCTATCCCAAAGCTCTCTGGCAGATTCATCTTCAGGCGTGGGTCTCCAGAATATTATTCATCGTGCATTTTCTGCCACAAATTATAAAATACCACCGAAATGAGATTCAAAGAAATGCTATCAGCCCCAATTATCTAAGCTTAAGCTTATGTTTAAGCTTATGTGATTTACTTGCCGCTGCTTGTTTAAAATGGGACACCGTCAATCAAATAGGAAGCATGGTAAGCTTTGTTCTAAAATCTTACCTCTACTGCCAGATGTGGGCGCTCTCATCAAGCAGCAGACCTAAATTGTCTTTTTTGAAAACCCGATCGGCTCGATAACTTTTATGTCACTTAGGCCTTACATCTACGCCCCGCTCGAATATCTCGCACGGGATGGGTTAAATACTCAACAGCTTCTATTTGGGTCGGGGGGGGCGTCATTCTTTTTTTCACTTGGTTGTGTAGTGAACCATGAGAAAGGCGCCCTTTTCGGGTGATTGCGCACACTGAAAGGAATGGAACCCCCGAAATCCCCAGGCATTTGTAAACTGGGATTGGTTTCTAGATCCTGTTTACTTTGATTTTGGTCAAGTCGTTGTGAGTTAATAGTTCTTAAGACATTTAACAACCATTCATCAGTATATGGATCCTCTGCAAGA
>Ga0214923_10008428_pt1 | contig 10981 bp, 11 predicted proteins | sample LL1510_MetaG_FD_177993 | JGI IMG/M metagenome (GOLD analysis project Ga0214923, IMG submission 177993) | Freshwater microbial communities from Lake Lanier, Atlanta, Georgia, United States - LL-1510 | ecosystem: Environmental > Aquatic > Freshwater > Lake | place: USA: Georgia | collected...
ATCCCCATGTTGGGGACTTGCCTAGTTTATCATGTGTACTGGAAGCAAGGCACTCGGAATTTTCGATGAAGTGATATTTACAGTAACATTTTTACCCACAATCTCGAGCAAATCGCGCTCCATGGGCTTACCCAAACTAGACACAATTCTCCTCACTTTATCTTCCCCTATTCTTACAATGAGCATCTTGAGAACTTTTATACGAATTCCATCAAAGAATAATGCATCATATAGTATTGTTTCTGGTATAGTAGTTTTACATATAAAGCAAATTTCAAGTATACCTTCTACTATTTGAGAGTGCCTTATGTTTCGTTGATTAATGATATCCTGCAAGTATCTCAACAATGTTCTTTGTGGGAATTCTTCTTTACTGAGTATCTTTGCTTTCAATAGTCTTTGGAGAGTGTTGACAAAGTATTCTTCTGTTTCCGCATCCAGCGGAAATTCCACCTCACCGTCTAGTATTCCTACTTTTAGCAATCTTCGTATTACTGCTATGTGTTTTTTAGCAAAAGCTAGCCAGGTTCTTGCAGAATATGTTTCCATTAGTTCACGATCGATGCCTTTTTCATCTAGTTTTTTTTCAATGTATGTTATATGTTCTTTTTTCATGCAAGCTCTCCTTTTGTAAGGAACTTGCTATAGATTACGGCTATTCTTGTATTCAGTCAAATAGCATAAAACCTGGTGTTTTTAGCCAGGATTATATTTTAAGATAACGGCGCATTGCAAATGTTGATGCGACTATGGTCAGCAATCCGATACCAAGAAATTCAAGGAATAATAGGATTGGTAATTTATGAATAAATTCAGCTTGCAAAGAAAATACTCCAGCACCGATGCTACTAGTGATGAAAGGATCTGCAACCTGCACCAGAAAATAGGTTATTGAGAATGCGGCAACAATTGAAATTACCGTGTAATACAAACTTTCAATATAATATGGAGCACGAATGAATCCATTCGTTGCTCCCACTAAGCGCATAATAGCTATTTCTTCTCGTTGTGAGTATACAGTTACACGAATTGCATTGAAGATTATGAATATTGCAAAGAATACAAATAGTATACTGACCACTGTTGCTACTGTAGTGATATTCTTTGAGAGTGACGATATTTTTGAAATGTATGCTTCATGATCACCAAATGTCTTTTGCTCAATTAAGTTATTATAGCCGTTGGCTGAAATCTTCTCCAAAATTTTAGTATATTCTTCAGGGGTTTTTGCCTTTATTTTTAGAGCCGAACCAAATGGATTACTTTGAAGTGCGTTGAGGGCAGCTAAAATATCCTTGTCGTTAGTATGTCTTACGGTAAATTCTTTTTTTACTTCGTCAGCTGAGACAAAATCGGCTTGCTCTACCTCAGGTAGAGCTGTAACCATTTTAACCACTTCATCAATTTTTTTTGTTGGTGCATCGATGCTAAATTGTAAGCGCACTACAACGTTATCTTGAATTGCTGATAATCCGGCATCTGTTGCATTCTTAAGAAGAAAAAGGGTGTTAAGTGATAATAAGGCAATCGTTAATATCGCAACCGTGACCATAGAAATACCCACGTTGCGTACGAAGTTCTTAGTTGCAAAACTCAAAGCTCGAGCGACAGTGTATTTCATATTACAATAAGTATTTTCCTTCTTCATGATCAGCACGCACGCTTCCCTCTTGTAGGGTAATCACGCGTTTGTGAAGTTTGTTGACGATATCTTTGTCATGAGTTACCAACATGACCGTTGTTCCAAAATCATTTACCCTTTTTAATATTTCGATAACATCACACGCATTTACCGTATCAAGATTTCCTGTTGGTTCGTCAGCAATAATAATCTTTGGTTTGTGTACCAAAGCGCGTGCAATAACCGCACGTTGCTGTTCTCCCCCTGACACTTGATGCGGATAACGATTCATTTTATCTTGCAATCCCACAATATCCAGTACTTGTGGTACCATTTTCTTAATATGTTCTGGAGCTGCACCAACCACCTCGAGTGCGAATGCAACATTTTCTCGAATTGTTTTGGTTGGTAACAATTTAAAATCTTGAAAAATAACGCCGATTTGTCTGCGGAGTGTAGGAACTTCGTGTGGTTTTATGTCGCTAATATCCCATCCACCAACAACTATTGAACCTGTTGTTGGTTTTTCTTCTGCGATGAGCATTTTCACCATTGTTGATTTTCCTGCACCACTACTTCCCACAACTGAAACAAATTCTCCCGGACGAATATGCATTGAAAGCCCTTTGAGCGCATGCACATGGGGTCCGTATTTTTTTGATACATTCTTGAAATGAATCATACTCTCATAGTATAGCACACCGACGTCTATCGCTTGCGTGAATAACTCTCCATAAATAAAAAAACGACCGTACGTCGTTAATTACCAAAGCCACCACGCGGAATTGAACCGCGGACCTCTGCTTTACGAAAGCATTGCTCTACCAACTGAGCTACGGTGGCGCATTTGCCGCTATAGTATCGCAGCAAATCTTGTTTTGTCAATTTACAATGAAGAGATTAAAACCTGTACTACTTCGTTCATTTTTTCTTCGCTGCGCAACACATTCTCACTCAATACCTGTAATTGTGCGTAATTTTTTCCTTGTTCACTGAAATCGAGTGATGCAATTGGTGTTCTCACGATCAGGTAACCTTTATTTTGAGGTACAAAGTAGTATGTTTGACCACAATTTTCAACTGACATGCTAATTTTAGTAACTTCCTTTTTACCGATTTGAACTTTTTCACCCATACCTTCCAACAACACTCCATTATCATCCATGTAATCTTGATATGCCAGAGGGCGATTCATAGTTCCATCAAATGCTGTTGTTAGCGTACCTTCTATGAAACGCAAACCTATTTCTGAATCTTTTAAGGTCTCCTTACCTATACCAACAAAATCGCATGAAGACTGATAGGTTACATTAAATGATCGTGAAAATACCACTTCATCACCTATAGAATTCTTCGTTACTCCTTTTGGTACTACCACTGTCGTGGCACCAACAGTTTCCAATTGATAACCTTCTGGCACTTGTTGTGAGGTTGCTCTAGTTTTTGTATTCATTACAACTATACAGAGTAGTAATGCTGCGGATGCTATAAATAAGCCGCCAGTAACGAGGTATATTTTTTTCATATATGTTTTACTTCTTCATCATTATATATTCTACTGCCTGTAGCCTTACGTTGCCCTTGATATTTTCCTCGATACGGTTTTTCGGCTGCTTGGTCCAATGAGCATAGCACTAACTGTCCCACACGTCGTCCAGCAGGAATCGTAATAGGAAGTGAATTTGCATTGTATAATTCAAGAGTGATTTCACCTTCAAACCCTGGATCTACCCAACCAGCATTTTGAATAAATAACCCCATACGTCCAATTGAACTTCTTCCTTCTACAAATGCCGTTACGTTATCGGGAAGCTTGAAATACTCCATGGTTGTGGCTAATAAAAATGAATGTGGTGGAATAGTTATTGCGTCTGACTCCACTTCTCTGTATGTAATAGGTTTATCGAAAGTAATACTTGTCATACTCGTATCATCCGTCACCAAATAGTGTCTGCCAATTCTGCAATCAATCGATGCTGGTTGAATTTGTGACTCATTTATTCCCTCAATTACTAATGTTCCTTCTGCTATAAGTTTTTTTATTGTTTTGTCAGATAATACCATAGTCACTATCGTAGCTCGCCAAAAAAATATTCGAACCATTTTTGTGGATTTGATTTTGTCATCTCTTTCTTTTTCTTTTGACTTCCCGTTTCTTCTTTTACATTTTCAATAACAACAGCTTTTTCTCCCACTTCATGCATTCCCAATTCTTCCCGAGCATGTTCACGCGCATACTCATCAGTTTCTACCTTACGAAACAGGCTCGTTAAATCCATTTTTTTTCGTTCAAGGGACTCTTGTTGGTTTTTCAGTGCTTCAATTTCAATTTCGAGTGATCGATCTTTTAAATATGCACGAACATATCCGACTCCCGCCAATAACGAGATAGCAAGACTAATGATTAATACATACGGTGAAAGTAGCCATTTCATAGGTGTAGAGCTTGTAATTCTTCTCTTGTTACCATTCTATCATCCCATGGCACTTTCTCGCCATTCTTTATACACATTGCTTGTTCACTTCCCTTGCCTGTAATAAGTACCACATCATTTTCACCAGCTTGCTGGAGCGCAAAATGTATAGCAGCGCGACGGTCTTCAATTAAAAATAAATTTTTATCTTGTATCTTACCTGCATTTTTTGCCCCTTGTGCCACATCATTTATTATTTCCATTGGATCATCATCATAGGGATCTTCATTGGTCACGATAACAATATCAGAATGATTTGCAGCTATTTTTCCCAATTTAGGACGTCTGTCTTTGTCGCGTCCTCCACCACAGGAACCTAACACATGAATAACACGCCTCTTTTGCATTGCATCAATAACTTTGTACAGTGCCTCCATAGATGCAACTTCAGGAGCATAATCAATGATTACTTTAAAATTTTGCCCCTCATCAATGTGTTCAAACCTTCCCGGTACACCTGTTATTTTATTTAATTGAGTAGCAATTTCACTAAATCCCATTCCTCGTGTTAAACCAACAGTAATAGCGGCGAGCGCGTTATATACATTGTAAATGCCTGGCATGCCGATTGAAAAATATAACCCTCCCACATTAAAAGTGCTGTGGTCATCATGTAACGTTACATCGGTTGCGCGGATGGTACGGTGCGCGGTTGTACAGCAATTGCAGCACTCCTGAATTCCATAACAGTATTTTTCTTCAGCATCAAAATTAAAAAAATAATCTGAATTTTTATCATCACCATTCACCACAATTGTCTTTGCGATTTTTTCTGCAACATTTCGAGTCTCGTATGACTCATCAACGTGTACTACTTCCGTATCTCCTTCAAAAGTTGCATATTTTTTTACCGTTTTACTTAAATGAGCAAAAAACTTTCCTTTTGCTTTTTTATAGTTTTCAAAAGAGCCATGACTCTCAATATGTTCCGGTGTTAAATTGGTGAAAACAGCAATATCAAAATCAATTCCATCAATGCGATGTTGTACAACTCCTTCTGATGAAACCTCGATAACGGCATACTTGCATCCAGCATCAGCCATCTCACGTAACAATTTTTGTAGTTGAAAACGACCAAGCATGGTCATTTTTTTATCATTAAGATATGTAATAGATCCAATTTGAAATTCTGCGGTTGTTGCAAGACCTACTTTATAGTGTGTTCCTTCTAAAACCCGCGCAATCATGGTTGCTGTTGTGGTTTTACCATTGGTACCAGTCACTCCCACCACCAACATTTCTCGAGATGGATGACGGTAATACATAGCCGCCATGTACGATAACATTTTGTGATAGGTTAGTATCACTCCTTTTGGTACTATCATTCGCACAATAGTTTTAATATTTGCCATAGGTTCTATTATCGTACATCCTCCTATAAACTTCGTAAACCTGTTAATAATTAACCTCTTACGAGTGCGTTGAATTGATCACCACGATCAAACTCATTTTTGAACATGTTAAACGAAGCAGCACTTGGCGATAATAAGATTATACCTTCTTTTTTCGTTATTTTTTCTGCCTTTTGAAGTGCTTGCTGTAAGGTTTCTGCTGTTGTGTAATGATATTCTTTTTTGTCCAATTCTTTTTTCATTTTGTCGCTTGCGTTCCCTGGAATAATCACAGTGTTTGTTGCGTATTGACTCACGACGTTTGCCCAGGTTTGATATTCCAACTCTTTATCAGCACCACCACAAATAAGAGTCACTTTCTTATCTCGTAATGCAGTCAATGCTGCGATTGTAGCATCAGGAGTTGTTGCTGTTGTGTCATTTATGTAGGTTATGGTATTTTTTTCTGCGATTTTTTCCATGCGATAGGGCACACCGGTAAATGTTTTTAGCACTCGTGCAATGGTGTTCCATGAAATACCGAGTGTTGCTGCAGCCAGCGATGCTCCAGCTGCATTATACAAATTATGCTCACCTTTTAATGTAATATCAGATGCTGGTATACCAAAGCGTTCTACTCCCTTTTCAAAAATACGTAGACCCTTATCAATGACGATACCATTTTTAAATCCTAGCAATTTTTCGCCCATTACTAATACTTTCCTTTTTTTCTTTAGTGATGTTGCTATTTTTTTTGTATACGGATTGCTTGTATTGAGTATAACGACTCCCTTTTTATTTTGATATTCAAAAATAAGTTTTTTGTCATTCCCATATGCTTTCATTGATGGGTACATGTTTTGATGATCAAGCATAAGATTGGTGAATACCGCAACATACGGACTTTTCTTTACTGCGCGTAAACCTCGTAACAACCAGCTTGAAAATTCTGCAACCACCAGTTCACCTTTATATTGACCTAAAAACGTCAGAGGTGATACTCCGATGTTTCCTGCTAAATATGCTTTTGGATATTTTGTTTGTACCATCGCAAACAAGAGACTTGTCGTCGTTGTTTTTCCTCGTGTTCCTGTTACCCCAACACAATTTGCCCTTTTGTGCATGAAAAAAAGTGACCAATCATTAATTACCGGTATTTTTTTCTTATTCGCTTGTATAATGAGAGGATGCGTATCCGGTACTGCTGGGTTCTGGAATACAAAATCCGCATCTGTAATCAGAGCAGTATCTCGATCATTTCCTAACAAGTATGTGACATTCTCACAGTCTTTAAGGCGTGTTAATGTCTCGCTTAAATTCTGTGCTGTATTTTTATCAGTTACTACTACTTCCGCCTTGTGCTTTGAAAAATATTGCACTGCCATGGAACCACTGCCATGTTCATATCTACCTAAACCGATAATTACTACTTTTTTGTTTTTGAAGTTTTGTTGAGACATAAGGTAATTGGAGTAAGGAGTAGAGCTGTGAACACATGCCACCCCATGAATACATATTGATATATTGCTTTTATTACATTTGTTTTGTGCAGTTTAGTACGAACTGTTACACCATCTAGACGTATAGTGGTTACCTTTTTTTGCAAATGACGCGCTGTCGCGTTAAGTGCCGCCTCTATTTTATATCCTTTCTTATACTGCGACGGTGTTTTTTCAAAAATTGTTCTTTCTAGAATTCTTTCACCGGAGATAAGTGGGAAAAAATTCGCTAGGAAATTTATGATTTTGCCTCTATCTCGTAATCCCACCACCATACCACCTGATTTACTAAATAGGTTAATTATTTTTTTGATATGCGTACTTGTAATGCGATACAAATCAGCATCGAGAAAAAGGAGTATGTCTCCACGTGCTCTAATAACCGCCTCCTCCATACTTTGCGCTTTCCCCCACGGTTTTTTGTGTTCTATCACATGTGTGGTATATGATCTCGCAATGTGTGCTGTCGCATCAGTTGAGCCATCAGAAACAACAATAATTTCACCAATTTCCTTGGTGTTTTGTATTGCATCGAGGACTGTTTTTATTGTTTTTTCCTCGTTTAGGGCGCACACAATAGCACTTATCATAGGCGTATCTATCCTACCAAAACCTTGCAAATATACAAAATGACGCACTGTCCACACTTTACAAAGTTTCCAATATTTTGTAATATAACAGCGTTCATTTCGGGTCGGTAACTCAATGGTAGAGTATCAGCCTTTTAAGCTGAGAGTTCTGGGTTCGAGCCCCAGCCGACCCAAAAAACGCATCGCTTTCGCGGTGCTTTTTTTATTGCAGCAGTTTTATTATTATTTCTCGTAACGCCTCGTTTGCATCTGTTTTGTTCACGTCACGTCCATGATGCGCCAAATGCATTCGTATCGATTCATTGTTCAATAATTCAGTAATCATCATCTTGAGATGCTCATATCCTTCGTGTTCTTCGCATACCACTGCAGCTTCCTTATTTGCCACATATTGTGCGTTATACTCTTGGTGAGATGCGGGCATCGGTACTAAGATTGCAGCCTTTTGTAGTGACGCAATTTCAGAAATACTTGAGAGTCCCGCACGTGCAACCACCAAATCAGCAACCGCATACGCATCAGCCATTTCTTCATCCATCAAAAATTCAAAAACATGGTAGTGTTTTTTAAGTGCATCCTGCTGCGGTGTAAATCGTGGTACCGATGTATTTTTTCCAGTACCCGTAATGTGAATAATTTGAAACTCCTTACTAAGAGCTGGCGCAATTTCTGCCACCATCATATTAAGTCTGAGTGCACCGGTACCACCACCAAATATCAGTACTGTTTTTTTATTTGGATCTAAGTGGAATCGTGCAATTGCTCGATCGTGGTTACCTTGAAGTAATATAGGACGAATTGGATTTCCTGTGTGAAGAACATTATATTTTGTGGTTTGTTCTATGGTTTCTTTAAAGGTACCTGTAGCACATGAAGCAAACGGCAACATAATTTTATTCGCCAACCCAATTTCAAAATCCTGCAAGTGTACCATGGTTGGGATCTTCAGTGACCACGCGACAATATGTAATGGTACGCTGACGTAGCCACCTGCAGTGATAAGTAAACTTGGCTTTTCTTTTTTAATAATTCTGTAAGCAAGTACTAATGATGCGAAAAATATAGCTGGCTGCAGAATATTTTTAAGTGTGCCATATCGATGAAATTTTGCACTTACTAATGAATGAAATGAGAGCTTGTGAGCACGAACATACGCCTCCTCAATTCCTTTTGGAGTTCCTACAAATATTTGTTTAATTTCTGGATTTTTCTTTCGCAACCCATCTGCTATCGCTAAAAGTGGCATAACAGGACCTAAAGTTCCCCCACCAGAATATAATATTTTTTTCATACATCTTTTTCATGTTCTCCGTTACTAAGAGCTAACAATAATCCAAATGCAGTCAACAAAGACACTGTAGCACTTCCTCCATGACTGATCAGTGGTAATGGCACACCTGTTAACGGTATGAGACCTATGATAGCGCCGATATTTACAAAACTTTGTCCAAAATACCATGCCATTATACCCGTCATAACGGCACTGGCAGTTTCATTCCGAGTCCTTACTGCTAACTTTAAACCTCGCAACGTTAAAGCAACGATCAAAAATATAAAAACTACTGATATAATGAAGCCCAATTCTTCACTAATTACTGCAAATACAGAATCTGAGCTCACCTCAGGCAAGTACAGAAATTTTTGACGAGAATGTCCAAGTCCCAATCCCAACATCCCCCCAGAACCAATACCTAGCAATGCTTGATACAATTGATAACTTGCTCCTTGTACATCACTGTGAGGATCTAAAAATGAGAGAAACCGTGCTAAACGATATGGTGCTGCAGCAATTAACGCGGTAATGGCCACGAGTGCTGCACTGCACATATATACAGCGTGTTTTGCAGTCAATCCAAGAGCTGTATATATGGAAATAGCAATAAAACTAAAAATGATAAGTGTCCCTACATCAGGTTGTACTATAAGTAATCCTGCTATAACTGCGAATGATGCAACGAAAGGTAGAAATCCTTTATGAAAATCTTGTCTATCCTCAACAGATTTTTTTACCAATGACAATGACAGCATGAGTATGAACGATAATTTTGCAAATTCTGCAGGTTGTGCAGAAATTGGGCCTAACTGAATCCAACTTCTTGTTGTACCAAAATCTGCAGCAATACCTGGAATGAATACAAGCGCCAATAACACAATAGTAGCTATAAAATAAGTTGATGCTGGTATCGAAATTAAAATACGTGCATATCGATACGCAAGCAACGCACCAATACATCCTGGAATCAAACCTTTAATTATGTGACTTTTTAAAAAATAGTAACTATCTCCGTATCGCTCAAATCCAATAGGTAACGTCGCCGATGTTAACATGATAACGCCAAAAATAATCACGGCAATGAGTAGATATAGAAACCAACGGTCGATATATGTCCCCCTCATAACATTGAATTAGTAAGCTAGCATGTCTGTTAGTGCTATCGCAACACCAAGCACTCCACAAACACCTGCAATCATCCAAAATCTCATAACTATTTGTGGTTCAGTCCAACCAATAGCTTCAAAGTGATGATGAATGGGTGCGCTCTTAAACACGCGTTTCCCTTTTCGTAATTTTTTTGAAGTGAGTTGGATAATGACAGATAGTGACTCAAGTAAAAATGGAAAACAAATTATTGGCAGAAGAAGTGGGTAGTTGGTCAGCATTGCCACAATTCCCAATGTTACACCTAACGACATTGCACCTGTATCCCCCATAAAAAACCGCGCAGGATTGATATTGTACCATAGGAATGCAAGGAGCGCTCCTGCAATTACTGCACAAAACGTTGCTAAATCATACTTACCTTGCGCAAACGCGATCGCTCCGTATGCCGCATACGCTGCTAGCAACAAACCCCCAGCAAGTCCATCCAATCCATCTGCTTCATTAGTAGAAAATGAAGTTGCAACGATTGTTAGTACAAAAAATGGTACATAATACCAACCAAGATCAATAATTCCTACAAAAGGAATGCGTATTATATCCCACTCTAGTTTCACAAAAAACCATAGTGCTCCAATAATCGCAATTAACGTGTATAACAACAAGCGATGTCTTCCTCGAATACCACCTCCATGCGCACCAATACGACGTACATTTAAATAATCATCAAGAAGTCCCACTAATGCGCTCGCTATCAAAGCACCTAACGGAAGCAAAGTTTCATTTCGCGAAAAAAAACCGGGTATGTAATTTTCTAGCGCAAGTGGTACCAATGTAAACAAGACTACTGTTGCCCACACTAAAATCCCCCCCATAGTCGGAGTACCTTGTTTTTTAGCATGCATCGTTGCAAAGACTGGTGTTTCAGATGCCAATCTAATTGACTTACCCATTTTTAATTTAATGAGTGTTTTAATAAGAAGTGGTGCCCACATGAAAGCAAATATACACGCTGCAGAGGCATACACAAATAGAGAGATCAGTGTACCAATAACCATACCGTTTAAATATTTAGTGAAACTGCCA
>Ga0214923_10008430_pt1 | contig 10979 bp, 18 predicted proteins | sample LL1510_MetaG_FD_177993 | JGI IMG/M metagenome (GOLD analysis project Ga0214923, IMG submission 177993) | Freshwater microbial communities from Lake Lanier, Atlanta, Georgia, United States - LL-1510 | ecosystem: Environmental > Aquatic > Freshwater > Lake | place: USA: Georgia | collected...
TAAACTTTATATAATTTTCCCACCTTATTGCTGCAGCACTTAATGCTGATAAATAAGGTTCTGAAATAACACCAACAAAAGATTCTTTGTTAAATAAAAATTTTGATTCTACAAAATCTGGAGTCATTGTAATTGTTGGAGTAGGTGTTGGGGTAGGCGTTTCTGTAGAAGTGGGGGTAAGGGATATAGTTGGAGTGGGGGTAGCTGTATGTGTAACTGTTATTGTAGGGGTAGGGGTAATAGTGGGAGTAAGAGTTGGTGTTTCAGTAACCGAAGGTGTAATAGTTGGTGAAGGTGTATTAGATGGTGTAAAAGAGGGGGTAACTGTATTTGTAGGTGTAAGGGTGGGAGTAACTGTAGGAGAAGGTGTATTAGTGGGTGTTATTGACGGTGTTATTCTAAATACGGACGAAGCAATACTAGAACCTGGTCCTGTTCTTAATTTTGTATTAAATGCCAAATGTCTAACGTTTTTAGAAGCCATATTATTTATTTATTGATATTTTCCTAAGTTACTATATACTTATATTAGAAGGGCCGAGTAAACAATATTAATTCCCGCACCGGTCTTAGCCCTTCTTCCGGTGCGGGGTTTTTATAACCTATGAAAAAATGTACTTTAGAAGAATTGGTCGATAAAAAGATATTATTTTCCTATATTCCTAACAATAAATTCAACATCCATGAAGGTAAGGTAAATGAAATTTCCCCTTCAAAGAAATATATTAAAATTAATAACGATTGGTATTTTTTAGATAAAATTATGTTTTTAGAAATTTTCGATGATTCAGAACGCCCGAGTATGACGTTTAAGATTAAACCCTGATGTTCGAAAGACCGGGAGTATCAGTTACAATAAATCTATAATCTTCTGTAATAAGATATATTGCACCATTAGCGCGATTTACCGATAATGTATATGGTGTGGTGGTAAAATTATAGACTGCATAACTAGAGCCAGGATAAAAGCGAGTCAATTCTCCAATTGATTGACCCACTCCCAGAGAATAATAATAATCTACTTCAGAACCTCCACCAGTTTGTCTTCTGGTTTCAATATATGTTGCTCCTGCAGCTTGAAGGTCGTTAGGGAGAATAGAAGAAATTAATACCCCTTGTGTAGAAATACTGCTATCAAAACCTATTAAGAAGATAGAAGCTGCTACAACAGGGCCTGATCCTCCTTGCTGAACAACGCCCCCAGGAAGTCTGTATGTTGTATATTGTGTTATATCACTACCAGAAAATGCTAATGTAAAGGAGTTCTTTGCAATTACATAATAGGTTTTACCTGATTCAAAGTTATTTAAATCGCTAATAGGTAATACAGGATTATACACATAAATTGTAGGGTCATAAACCTGAGGGGGTACTAAAGTACCTTGAGGAGCATAAGCATAAATTCCGCAAAGCGAATTACGATATGTGCTAAACGGACCTCCTACCGAACCTAAATATGTAATTTCGTTTAGACCTTCTAGTACGTTAATTGAAGCTGGCATATAATAATATTTATTGATCTAGTATAATATTTTTTAGATATTATACAAAATCGAGTGAATTTTTTTGTTGGACGAAATCTAATGTAAGAGAGAAAGGTTTAACTCTTTTTCCGTCGTCAAATTTTCTAATAAAGTTATACGCTTTAGGAGACAATTTACTTTTGAAGAAAATGAGCTTTTTTCCTCTTTTAACTCTAATAGAAGCCTCATTAGGGAGAACACTTACATGAGTGATGTTGGCAATATTATCTTTAATAGAATTAGCAATAGGGCATTTTCCAGGATTAGCTTGGCTGCCATTAGAGATATTAGCTTTCGTTATATTCAACGTTAGCTTTCTCATATAATTATTTAGTCCAAATTTTATAAAAATACAGAAAAATCGTTGATAATTAATAAATATTATTATGAAGTTAGACGATGTAAAGATGTTTCAAAACTATGTTTCTTCGCGTACCCCCAAGCTCGTTGAAGAGAAAATGGATGCAGTTGGCCAAGAAGATGCTGACATTAACAATGACGGTGTTGTAAACAAGCAAGATGAATATCTTGCCAAGCGTAGAGCTGCAATATCTGCATCTATTAAGTCTAAAGAAGAAGCCGAAGAACAAGAAGCTATGGCCACGCATTACAATGTAAATCATGAAGCTCTAGATCTTTGCGACCATCTTCTCTCTCATCCTAAAAAGTATAAAAAAGGCGATATTATGAAAATTATTTCTATCGCCTCCGATCACCTCAATCATAAAAATGAAGAAGGTGAGATGCCAATTGCTACAGCCCCTGCTGCTCTCTAAGTTGCATTCAATTAATTCGTAGTTATACTATAACTATGTCTCAAGAAAAACCTATTGTTAAAAAGTTAAAGTGTGGTGGTTGGGCAATCTTTACAACTGACCCAAAAACAAAATCTCCTATTCAAACTGGTTACGTTGGACCTAATCTTGAACCAAAAGCTTATCTTCCCGCTGATGCAATTATTCAGGATAAGTGAGGTTGATTGCCTGATGTTGCAGCAGGTAGTTGCTGTGTTGGTATCATTGTATCGCTAGATACTAGATGAGACTTATCTGTTTGCGGTAAAGTATTTTTCTTTTTTTTCTTTTTTAGTTTATTATAATATTCTTTGAAGGTCATAATTGAGTTATACTTAAGTAAGAATAATTATATATAGGATAAGCCAAGGCATTAATACTGCCAGATTTAGTATATAGAGCATAAAGTAATTTAATAGGAGTATTTGCTTGTAGATATAACGTAGCTACCGGGTTAAAGCAAAAATGAGTATTTGAAAATCCCGCATAAACAACATTGTAATAATCAAAATATTCATAAATATAACTAATATCTAAACCATTAGCAATTCGAATAGCACAAGCTCTTATATTATTATCCGGTGTATTTATATAACCAAAAATGCTAGCTGTAATTAAGTAGAGCCCATTGTAAGGAACTGTTATATAATTATTCTGAACATTTAAAGCAGAATTCCATATAGGGTTTGTTTTTAAAGATATAATATTATTAATAGGTAAAACATTAGGCCTGTATGTACCGTCATAAGCAGGATAATCACCATTTAGATTGGGCATTTGAGATTGAGGTGTATTTATACAACTTGCCCCAATGTAAAATCGATTTGCATCAAAAGCAGAATAGTTAGTAGCGTAGGTAGTACCACCCTGACTAAACGGTATTAATGCGTTTGCTGATGGTGAGAGTCTAGGTAATTGTGATATTGTTGTGTCTGCCATAATTACGCGTAAGGATTGGTTGAATAGGTTGTACTGGTATATGCAGTTCTCGTAAAAATGTTTTTTAATGAAAACTGGGTAGGGTAGTCGAGAGATAAAAATTCTAGCTCTATTTTACAAGCATCCGGACCATTAGACCCGGAGTTAAATATAGTAAGATCTGATATAGTGCCAGAAACATTATTCCAAATTAAACCAAACCCGTTACTATTGTATATATTTGTATAAACTGTTCCCACAGTTTCTACATTTACTAATGTTTTAGCTGTATTATATCTTAACGGTATTACCCATCTCCCACTTCTTGATGTTTCTGTTCCTTGATTATAATTTGTTGCAATAGCTTTAATTTCTATATTACCATAAAAGTCAACGGAAGGAAAAGTAAACCTATACTTACCCTGAGTTACTTGATAATATTCTCTAGAACCTTTACGCCCATAATATGTGATACCATCATTAATAGTAACCCCATCAGATATTATGTCACCATCTACATGTAATTTAGATTTAGGGTTTGCAGTGTTTACTCCTAAATTTCCATTGCCGGAAATATGAATTCCCTGTTGCCCGGATCCCCATGCCCCGATAGAAAATGATGGTGTGTCTCCTGAACGGCCGTCTACAGAACCATAAGCAGATCCGGGTGTTGCTGATAAAGTACCATAAACAAGCGAGATAGTATTACCACTATTCCAGCTACCGGTAGATTTATTAGTAAATAAAAATAAAAAGTTTCTCTTATTAGCAGATATATCTGTATAAAAAGTTGCATTAGGGCATGTACTTAACCCTGCATAAGGGTTTTTTACAGCTAACGCTATGTCCGGGTCATTAAAAGCTCCTACTAATCCCACATTTACCCCGGTTTTAGCAGGGCCTCCTATTCCTACACATGAAACACTTTGAAATAATGAACTTACCGTAACTCCTAAAGTGCTAAATTCATTACTGTATGGAAGTACATTATTTCCTAAAGGCAATCCTTTATTAAGCTGTGAAATAGTTACATCTGCCATTTAATTATTTATTGTAGATGAACAGTAAAATAGCCATAAGGATTTAACTTATGGCTATTATAATTCTTTGTTTTTAATTACTTGGAGAAATCACCAAGATCGCGATCAAATGTATATTTAGCAGGGGCTTCTACAAGCGTACCAAATACCTCATCAGTCGCGTCGGCCATAGCAGCAAACGGGGAGGCTACAGCAAAGACTCCGAAAGCACCGATTGTAGCGGCGGTTCCGAGAGGCCTTACAAGGAGCACGTCACCAAATGCGGCCCAGCCACGCTCAACATTCCAGTCACAATCGTCATCACAACGAGATGCAGTACCAGAATCGGCAAGCGCTAAAGCAGCTAGCGAGAAGCTAACTACTAGTGAGGCAATGAGTTTATTCATATTACTAATATATATGCTTTTTACTACATTTCAACATAAATATTATTGTACTTTTATGGCTGATACGACTATATCTCAATTAAAGACAGTAAATGCTTTATCAGCAACAAATTATATTCCAATTAGTGACGGTACGAATACTACTAAATTAGGTACGGATAGTTTGTTTGGTTTTAGAAATAGAGTTATAAATGGTGATATGCGTATTGATCAAAGGAATAATGGAGCACAAATATCTGTACAATCTGGTGTTCCGGGGTTTATCGTTGATAGAGTTTATGTAGCTAACACTACTAATGTTGCTAACGTTATTACCGCCTCCGGTCAAAGAGTTACCGTTACTGATAATGGTGTTCCTCATGATTATGCTGTTCGTGCAACTATAGGAAACGTTACTGGTAGAACTTTGTATGACGGTCGAATACAATATAACTTCGAAGGTAATACCGTAAACGATATTAAAATAGGTAATCAAAGCGCTACACCCTTGACTGCAAGTTTTTGGGTAAGAGGATCAAAAAATGGAAGATCAAATTATTTTTTCTGGGCAGATGATGCCGGGGGGACCAGAGTTTATTTTAGTAAAGATGTTAATATTACTACTAGTTGGCAAAAAATAGTAATTCAAATTCCTCCCTGCACAATAACAGGAGCCGATATTTATAGAGATAATAGAAGAGGGTTTGGTTCAGGTCTTTATTGGGCTACACAATATTATTCAACAACAAATAGCGGTACTTGGGTTACTCTTGCTAACCTCCCAAACAACCCGGTAGACGATTGGTCTACAAGCGGAGATTGGATTGAGTTTACAGGATATCAGCTAGAAGTTGGAAGTACAGCTACACCTTTTGAACGAAGACCTTATGGATTAGAATTATCTTTATGTTATAGGTATTACTTTGATAGTAGAAACAACAGAGCTGGTCCTAGCGGTATTTTACTTCCAATAGGAACAGGCCCTTCTGGCTATAGAGTTTTTTTACCTCCTGCCCCGGTTGCCATGAGAATAGTACCTGCTGTAGTTTCTTATGATATAAACGGTAATATTAATAAAATAACTGAATTTAGTACAAACGCTCAATACAATGCTACTCCTTCTCCGCTCTCAATTTTCGGAGCGGGGTATGTAGATGTAAACGGTAATATAAATGCCTATGGGTGCTTTACTTATAACGCGGAGTTATAATATATGGCAGACACAACAATATCTCAATTAACAACGAATAAAGCTTTAACAGCTAATAATTTTATTCCTATTAGTGATGGTACTAGTACTACAAAATTAGGTACAGAGAGTTTATTTGGATTTAGAAATAGACTTATTAATGGTGATATGCGTATTTGGCAAAGAGATACTTTATTTAATGATTGTAACGGCTATACTGCAGACAGATGGTTTGTAAATAGAGCAACAGGTAATACCGGTATTACTGTAAATAAACAAGGTACTTACAATAATACATTAAGAATAACTAGAAATCAAGGAAATACAAGTACAACACATTTTGATTTTCGTCAAGTAATAGAAACACAAAATTGTTATGATTTAGCTGGAAAACAAGTTACCTTTTCATTTAATTCTGCTAAAGAATCTAACTTTACCCCAGCTGCATGTTATATTGAAATAAATTATTCTACTGTTGCTGATGCACCAAATATTACAGGCCCATGGACAAGCCTTGGGTTTAGACAATTTAACCCAACAACCAATTTTCAAAAATTTAAAGAAACATATGCAATCCCTTCTAATGCACTTACTATAATGGTAAGAATAATAAGTGGAAGCTATGTAGGTACTGCTCCTACAAACGATGCAATTGAAATAACACAACTACAATTAGAAGAAGGTCCCACGACTACTCCTTTTGAATTTAGACCGTATGGATTAGAATTATCTTTATGTCAGAGATATTATTACCGTACAACTGGAGTTGTATATTATGTGGGGTATGGTAATAGCCCTGGTTCAAATTCTCTTGCAGAAATTTCGCTACCCTCTACCATGCGAATAGCGCCTAACGTAACTATTACTGATGCAAGTGCTGGAAATAATTTTCAGTCATATTCATTAGGCCCTGAGATGATTGTAGGCACTGCCACTCCCAATCAAGCTGCTGCACCTAGATCTAAATTTCAAGCAGACGCGGAGTTATAATATGTGCTCATTCGTTATAACCATAGTAGTCACCAGTTTATTAAGCTTCTTTGGCATTAAGAAGTTTCGTAATAAATAAAAATATGAAAAGAATTTTATTAGCTTTACTAGCTAGTGTATCCTTGGCAAAAGCAGCCACTGTAGGTGTCACCGGTGATGCAGATTATTATATGTACTATGGCTCGTATAATGATGTCCGTACACCCTTTTATGTAGGTGTAAATGATATAACAGCCGGTAGCCCTTACCAATATCATTTTAATGTTGCTGGTATTGAAATGTCTGATATTAGTAATTTTCAAACTAGCAATACCGCTTTACTCTATCTTAATTTACAGCGCTTTAGAGTACCCGGGGTTGTGGATCCAAGCTATCAAGGCCCTCCTTCCTATACCTATCTTACAACCGGGGTTACCTTTACACTAAGGGTAGTAGCATTAACCGATGCATTTGAAAATATTCAATATACTACAAGCCCTGTTACTTGGTATCAAGACAATCTATTAAATCAGCCTACTATTGCTTCTGTTAACTTTACTGATGCGGGTTGGAAGGCTATCGATGTATCAAGCGCATTTGAGCAATGGAAGATTGGTACTTTAACCAATAATGGATTAGGATTAATTGGTACATATTCTTCTACTCAGGGTACTACTGCTCAGTTTTATTCAACTGAATCTGCATTTAGCCCGTATGTAAGCGTAATTCCCGAACCTACAATTCTAAAATACGCTATAACTGCTTTAGTTATTATTTTAATTATTAGACAATTTGCTAAGTGAAAGCATTTACACTCTTAGAACTACTAGTAGTAATCTGTGCAATAGGGTTAACTGCTGCTTTAAGCTTACCTGCGATTAATAAATCATTACAGGCAGGAAGAAAAGCAAAAGAAATAGGGGCTATTAAAAGTCTTATTACCGCATATAATACATATACTGCAGATAATGATGGAATTCTTTTAAAAAGTTATGATAGAAACGGAACAGCTAATAATATTTCTGGAGCCTTGATGGAAGGTGAGGATATGCATGAAGCCCATCGCTGGCCTTGGAGATTAGCTCCTTATTTTAATTACGGATTTTATAATACAACTCATATTAATGATATTGAGCTTTACATTAGAAGCAAAGGTGGTTTATCACAAGCTTATCTAGTAAGTGTAATACCTTCTTTTGGGTTGAATTTATTATGCGGAGGTAATGATTACGAGAGTAGTAAAAATAAGCTTACTGTTGCCACAAGAGCTGTTCAAGTGGCCAAGCCTTCTCTATTTGTAGCTTTTGTTTCATCTAGAAGTCAGGCAATAGGTGAAAAATTTGAAGGGTTTTATTATGTAGAGCCTCCTACAGTAAATCCTAGATATAGTAAAAGTAGTTCACCTAAGAGCACAGGGTATATTTCTGCTCGCTATAACGACAAGGCAGTGGTAGCATTTTTAGGTGGTAACGTTCAAGTTGTACCCTATAGTGATTTGGTAACCAATAAGACATACTGGTCGGTAGAGGGCCAATGAAGCTTTGTAAGAGAAGATATTATGATATAGATAATAGAACATCTACACATTATATTACTGTAGATGATATAATTCGCTTTCATGGTAAAGAGTTTTATAATCAGTTTAAAGAATTTATGAGAGGTAAGCCTTTATTAAAATTCGGAAACGATGAAGGCTATTATTATGTAGATTATGATATGAATGCTAGAAAAACTAATAGCTTTTTAAACCCCATATAATAAATTACTATATGCTATTACATTTATTAAATGTCATTACTGCTTACAGGCCTAATAAGCTTTCTAAAAAAATTAAGAAGGAAACTAAACAGAAACATGATGCTATTGAAAAGCACCCTCTCTTAGTTGAGCTTGTAAATGGAACTCTTCCTGATTATAAATACGGTATTTATCTTATTAATTTGCTTCCTATTTATACGAGTGTAGAAACTTTCTTTTTAAATAATACTTCTAATACAGATCTTATTCAATCTGAAAAAATAAGAAAAGACTTACATTCCTATTCAAAGTATCTCAATGTTAATTTTAATAATGCTAACGTATTGTTCTATTCAGACTGGATAAGTCATTTCTTTAGCAAAGATCAATTTTTTAAGAAGACAGAGCTATATGTAAGATGGTTAGCAGACATGTATGGAGGTCAAATTTTAAAAAAGAAAGTTAGGTTTGGCGAAAAGTATGAGTTTAAAGATTTAAGAGATAGTATAAAAACTATTCGTAAAGAAATTGAAGATGGTTTAAATGAGCAAAACGTTGATCAATTTATCGATGAGGTCAATAAAACCTATGACTTTCATTATAAGCTAGCTGATAAAGTTTATGGATGCCCTGAAAGCCTTATACGATAATTTAAAGCATAAAAACGATAACAACTTCCAGCGTATTGATATTACCAATCAAAAGGTAAATGATTGTACGTGGTTAAATCATATCTATATTAGCCCTTCTGTTAGGTATGGTCATTTAGAATACTTTAAATCCAATAATGATGCCATAGAGGTTGTACATAGTGTATTCTATCCAAGCTTTTTTAAAGCTCTACCCATATTTGGTTTTGATGTAATAAGTTTAGGGGGAAAGGTTTCTGGTGTGTTTTGCGACTTTACCCCCTCCCCCTATCATGATATTATATTACAAACAACTATAAGTTCAGTTAAAGAACATTTTAAACATTTACAAAGAGGACTACCAGAGTGGGTAAATTTTATGTCACCGGAGTTTTTAATGATATCACCCAGAGATGAATATAAAAAGGTTGAAGAGGCATGCCTAGGTTTATTTGATATTTATATAGCATATACAAAAGAATTTGATAGAAATAATAAGTTTCTTGATGTACAAGAAGTTCAAGATCATATTAAAGGGCAAAACAGATATTCATTAGGACAAAGAAAAAATCAAAAGACTCAGAAGGCATTGGCAAAATATATTGGAGATGAAGCATCTACAGCATTTATGGAAAATGTATTATTTCCTATATATCAAGAAGATACAAAAAGTAAAAATTTTAGTTGATTAGTTTCCGGATTCCAGTATAATTTAGGAACAATGAAGGTAACGAACAAGAGCAGTAATACTAACGCAAATGCGCTAGCTGATCAAAGTATCGAAACCTTGAACCGAGGTATTAAATTGAATAATACTGTTAAGAATAGCAAGACCCTGCCCAAGCTTATCTGCTTGGTGACTGGTAACTCGCGCACCTCTAACATCAAGTACTTGGAAGCGAAAGCTATCCGTCTTGGTGTGGATGTTGACACGCTAGTGAACAACTACGTGTCCCGGGACGCTCTTAAGCTTCTCCGTACGGGGAAGACCTTTGAGCAGGTCCGCGCTGAGCTCGGCACCGCCGAGGGGTTTACTCCGAGTACGCCTGCGACCAAAGTCGAGGAGTTGATTCGTATCAATTCCAAGGGTAAGCACTCCCAGGAGTAATTTAATTAGGATACGGTTCAATCCCGTATCCTAGTTATTTTTTTTTATGAGATTTATTTTACTAGCATTCTTGTTAGCCGGTTGTTCAACCACACAATTTAAATCGCCTGATGACTATTATAAACAAAGGCGAAATCAATTAAGAGAAGATTCTATAAATTGGGGACCTAATGCAAATAATAATATGCTAGATTCCCCTGATGGCAGTACGCATTATAATAGAACCGTTGAATTTTTTGGTGCCACTTATTAAATACACTTACTATGGGAATGTTTGATTCTGTAACAATAGATGGATTAAAGCTCAAAGCTCCAAAAGAAATTACTGATTTTATTAAAAAGCATAATGTCGAGTTTCCTAAAAACTTTCAAACTAAAGATTTAGAAAATTTTCTTTCTACATACTATATAAACGAAGATGGTCAGATTTTTGAAGAAGTAAGAAGAGCTACTGGTAAAAAAGTACCCTATAAGCTTCCTATTTGGGATTGGAAAGATAATAGATCTTTTCTTGAAAGGTTTTATTGGAATATCAAGCATAAAAAATATACTATTAAAGAAGAAGATAAGCTTGTAGATGAATTTAAGACTGTAAAGCAGAAGTCTAAACTTACTAATACTTTTAATATTTATTCTTGTGATCAAGTAGGCGGTCGTTACATTGATTTAGAATATGAGATTAAAGCTATAGACGGCAAAGTTAAATC
>Ga0214923_10008431_pt1 | contig 10975 bp, 7 predicted proteins | sample LL1510_MetaG_FD_177993 | JGI IMG/M metagenome (GOLD analysis project Ga0214923, IMG submission 177993) | Freshwater microbial communities from Lake Lanier, Atlanta, Georgia, United States - LL-1510 | ecosystem: Environmental > Aquatic > Freshwater > Lake | place: USA: Georgia | collected 2015-10-15
CGCCCCCGCCTTCTCGGCTATCGATCGCCCGGGGATTCCGCTTCGCGTTAGCCTTACGGGAATTTTTCTCAACCTCACCTTCAACTACATTCTTATTCGGGTCTACAACCTCGGCATTTTAGGACTCACTCTCACCACAGCCTCTGTGGCGACGCTGAATATTCTGCAGCTGGTGTGGGCCTCCCAACGGCACGTAGGCAGCTACTTCGAACCTCACTTCCTCCAAGGAGTCGGAAAGATACTTCTCTGCTGCGTCACCTTAATTGGAGCCCTACTTATAGGCCTCCAATTCATTCAACCCATGGGCCAACCCATCCCTGTTCGTATCGGTGGAACCTTTGCGCTCGTTCTTCTCGGGTCACTCGCCTACTTCCTTGTCGCCAAACTGCTCAAGCTTCCCGACCTCGGCCTCCTCCTCCGTCCTAAAAAACCTTAAACGTCTTGTCAGTCATCGATTTGTCTCTTCCTTAATTCCTTAACCCCTGAATCCCTTAACCCCTTTTTCAGATTTCCCCTTAATCCCATCATCCCTTAACCCCCTTCTTACTCCACCATAATCCCTGCCTCTCTGACAATTTTCTGCTACAAAACTACGTGCTGCGCCCGTAGCTCAGGGGACTAGAGCAGCGGATTTCTAATAGGAGGTTACTCTGGATTAAGCTATTATACGATTAAGATCCTATTATATATTTAATTGATGCACAGAGAGAAACAGATAAGTATGAAAGGATAGGCTGTTTTTCTTGTGTTGAGAAAACAGGCATTTATTTGGATAATTTATACAAATTATGTTGCATTATCTAGTGCGGCGATTTTTTGCTGGTTTAAACGGAAAAGTGCTATGAGTGCCAAGCCAAAGAACTATGAGAGCGAGCCTTCACACATAACTCCACAGAAACCAGATCACACACGCATCAATGCCGAGCAATGGCGCTTCGACATCCTTCACACATAGCCCCACAGAAGGCAAACCACCAACAGATCTCTATCATTTGCAGAAAACGCTTGCTTCACATACGACCCCACAGGAGGCAACTCACGATCTACGTTTTTTGGTCTCGAATGTTAACCGACTTCTTCACATACAACCCCACAGAAGGCAAACCACCAACAGATCTCTATCGGATGGAGAAAACGCTTGCTTCACATACAACCCCACAGGAGGCAACGCACCAACTGACTAGGCTTGAATGTTGCAGGATCGCATCCCTTCACACATAGCCCCATAGGAGGCAAATCACCAACTGAATACCCCCAGCAATCGCTCCACATTGACCTTCACATACAACCCCACAGGAGGCAACTCACCATCACATTGGATCACAATCGAGCAGAATTGGCCTCCTTCACATATGGCCCCACAGGAGGCAACTCACCAACGGCTATGGGTCCAAGATGGGAGACAACATGAACTTCACATATGACCCCATAGGAGGCATCTCACCATCTGTGGTTGCTGCCCCCTACTTACTACGGCGGTGTGCCTTTTGCGTGTTAATGAACTGCCTTCTATGGGGCGTTGACTCATCCTTGGGCAAGGTTGGCAACGCTATGCAAAGTAAATACTAAGATTTCAATGTATTAACCCATCCCAATTCAGACAAGTGCTATTTTATGCCCAGTTTTTGTGAACCCTATCCTTGTACCATTTCGCCCACAGCTCTTGTCCTACACCACGAAAGTCCTGATCACCGCTCTTGGCTTTTTTAGGAGGTAGGGTACTGACCCAGATCGTCTTCCTGGCAATGTTCAGCGCCGCTTGTAAATCTGCATCATCCTCATGTTCACAGGATGGACAGTTGAATTTTCCTCTCTTAGGACGATACGCCACAAGCTTGCTCTGAAGTAGTCCCACAATCTCTTTCTTGGATGTGGCTGATAGTTTTGCCCAATCCTTACCCTTTAAGATTTCTGTAAGCCTTTCATCGGTTTTCTTGTGTTGTTCTCCTCTGCCCCTAAGAAAATAAGAATAGCTCAGTGGCAGGGTAAAATGCTTTTCTCCGAGTTTAACTGCCCAGATCCCTGCTCCTTTTCTTTCAAGAGAGGGCGCTATCTTCTCGTACCAAGCTCTGGAGTAGACCTCGCCACACTTGGAACATGTGCTGGATGTATAACTTGGATTCACGAACCGTACGAATGGTGAAACACCTTTGCGGTACTTTTTTGCATTAGGCACTTCATAGCACCCAGCTTCTGCCAGCTTTTGTTCTATGCCAGAGAGGATTCTTTCATAGTGCATATTGCCCATCAGTGTTCCTCGCCCACCACGGGTAACGATCCCAGATGAGAGATTCTCAAAGACCAAAGCTCCTTTTTTGGCGACCAAAAGGTTCATTAACTCACGGATCACTTGACCTCCCAAAGCAGAGGCGATGTTCCTCTCTTTGGCTCGCAATCTTCTCGTATATCCCCCCAAAGACCTCTGCAATTCCGCCTTCTCTTTCGCAAACGTCTTAATTCTTTGGCTGTACTCTTGCCCTATATGTCCACGCTCTACCAATCTTCCTTTCGCATCCACTAGCGCATAGCTGGCTGGATTTTCCTCACCACGGTCTACGCCAATCAGGTGTTCACCCAATGATAATGCAAGTGGCGGGTTATCCTTTTGTAGGGTCAGTGTGAGATAAAATTCGGCTAGCTCTGGTTTTTGATATGGGAAAATACGCAATATCCGTCCATTGGTTAGCATCCAAGGCGTGGAAGAAGATTTGAGGCCACGATCAAAGTTCCACAAGTACTCTCTGCCTTGCCTTGCACCAAATAAGAGTGGCAAGGCCATCGGCTTTCTTTTAGGGCTAACCCATATTTTACCACGGACAAGCGCTTTGGCCTTTGCTTGGGCTTTCTTTCTAGCGCCACCTGTTGTACCAAACCCAACCCAAGGTAGCAGCGTTGTTCTAGCTGGGTTTTTCCCCTCATCTGCCAAACCCATGCCCTCTGGTCCCAATGGGTCAAAAAAGAATGCCCATTTCTGTGATCCTGGTTCACCAGAGTAAGCCAGTATTCCATCGTATCGTGTCCCTCCTCTTTCATTCAACGAGAAGCCGATAATCTGCAAGCTGTCAGCCTCATCTGTGGGCTCACTCAATGATCCCCTCGCCTCGCCAAAGGCATTTCTTCTGGGCGTATCTTTTTCGTAGAGGCCTTTGTAGTCATTTCTAACCCTGAGTGGTTCCAGTAGAAATACACAGGCGTGGTTCATGTGATTCATCAACTTGATGGCTGCTTTGCGATCTGTGAATTCCCTGACTTCAAGATGTTTGACCAAGCTTTGGATTGATCTTTCCATCCCAGCGATCAGCTCTTTTACGATATCTACTGGTTTCCAATTCGGATTTTTTTTATGTAGCGCAGCAAGTGTTTTTCCGATCAGTCTGCGTGTCCCTTTACCATCAACTTCCTTGGGCGATGGGAATCGTTCCAATACTGATTGCCACTCAACTTCAGTAAGTGAATCAAATGCCTTTAGGTGGGCTTTCTTTAATTCACAAAGACAGTCTTGCAGGGATTTAACGGCATCGGTGATCTTAGCGGTTTCCTTGTGCTTTACGGAGAATGGAAATCCTGGATAGGCCTTAAGCCTCTTGGGAAAACAAGCGTCTGATCTGGGGACTTTGTTCTTCTGGACGAGGATCAAGTTGCACCAGACTCTAGCGCTGGCAACCCATTCATTGTACTCATCAACAGTTTTTGCATTAAGCGATTCGACTTTGATTTTCGGAGGTGCTTTGAATAGGTCGAGGTCCATCTCCTTGCACTTGATAGGCAAATCCTCATCCCAAAGTTTGGCATTGGCACTGACCGTATTAGCCATTTCCTTAAGGACATTCTTACGCCGCGTTAAGAAGCTTTTAAGGTTACCTGCTAATGTACCTATAGATGCTGTTGCGGCAGATCGGCTCAGGTTTTCTGGAAGATCACTCCCTGTAAGGAACTTTGTCAAAAGCCAGCCGTAACATGATGTCTTCTTCTCAAATGGTTTACTACCTGAACAGTTGGCCATCTCTTCAATCTTTTCAGGGTGCTTATCCCACATACCTTCCAGCTTTTGCAGGACATCCCTAAGGAATGCTCTTTGGGCATCAAATATTTTTGTGAGCTGAATTTGATTCTCTGGACTTGGATCGATCTTGAACTTAAGTGTCTTGGTTGTCTCTCCTGGCTCACCATCGCCCTGTTTGTTCAAGGCGTGGTTGTACAGCTCTCGTACTGAAGCTTTGATCGATTTTATACTATTTGAGGGCATTTGCATTTCAGCTGGATTAAGCATTGATCGTATCCCCAGATATCGACTTTCCACAAGTTTGGTAATTCTTCATTCCACAATAATAACTCATATGGTGGGTCATTTGCTGTCCTAGGTTGTATTAATAAGATTCAATCCTACTAGGTGTGCATATAACTGGCTATTAGTGCTTTGTGCTGTTTGCAGGTAAAATATATTTTAAGATTTCTTAGAATTTCTCTGTATTCAGCAATATAATAAGAAAAGGGTTCAAATCCCTTTCAGCCAAACGATAAGTTAGCGTGTGGTTCTTAACTCAGCATCCTGGGAAGGGTGTTTCTGATTGGTCTCAGAGTATCGAGGAGAAATGACCGATATCAGGTTTGATATCAAAAAAACAGGCAGGGTTAAAATCCTGTGGACAAGCACGCCGTGTGGGAAAGGAATTGGCCACATACCAATGACAATCCCAAGCATATTTTCCGCCAGCTACGGCTGGTTTTGAGTTTTAGCAAACGTCTCAACTTCCCTTTTCAAAGAGGGAATGAAGGAAAAACCAGTTAAATCTGGTGAAACCTATTGGTCTGACCTACCAAGTAAAATAAACTGGTCCCTCAAAAAAGTTAGGCTTTCACATGCTCCAACCGTGGTTCCCTAAAAAAGAGCCATGAGTTGGGTGCATTGTGTACTGATTATATCCTAAAAAAGTATAGGTTGTTCCAGATTAAGAAAATCAGAATTAAAACCGAAGGTTTTATCAACCGTAGGTTGATTAAATCACACGAACCTTATCAAAGTGTAATCTCTTATATGAATACCTCGGCAGAATTTAGATCAGCCAAAAAGGAGTTAGAGTTACTCTTTGGTAATATTTACTTAACCTACGACAGGAACAACCAGCTTTTGCCCTATTCTTTCACTGGATTGATGGATCAGCGCGTTTTTAAGGATTTTATACGAAGAACAGTAACCACTACTCAAGATGTCTCTTACCTTCAATCTGGCTATGCCATAACAATCAGCGGATACCCCATGCATAAACAAGAGGTCATAGAGGCTGAACCTCATGTCTTGCAGAATGAAACAGCGTATTGGACCATTTATACCAAGAAAGACAACGACCCTATCCAGCAAATAATCCGATCCCTTTAGTCCGATTCATACTCAAACTCGAAGCCCTCATTATAACCCTCAAAATAAATCAATATCTGGCCTTTAAGATTCTTTTGATAAGAAATAAGCCCAAATACCCTCAACAGTTCAATTCCACCCACTAAATCAAATTTAAATTCTTTATTTATTAAACCAAAATACTCTGGATCAATAATACAGGTATGATTTTCATAAACATATTCCTGTAATAATAAATAAAGCTTAATACTGGCTAAATTAATTTTGTTTCTTTCAAAGCATTTAATTATCTTCTTAGGTAACTTATAAAAAGACCCATATTTCATTGATCTTTTGATGATTCTTAACTGACTCATATCCAGTAGTTACACGCCCAAGCGCAGTAACCGCCCCTTTGCCAACGCCGCTTGCTCCTATCGTCGCACCGCCAATAACAGCTATCAGCCACCAACAAACAGCAATCAGCCTATGGCGGTTAGCTCGCTGTTAGCTCGCAGCGGCTCCAACCTCTCCCACCTCTTTTTTTAACTTCAACACCACAACATGATCCCCATCCCCATTCCTGCTGACGCAGGAATCCAACCCGTACTCGTTTCCTTACTACCCACCTCCACAGCTTGCGCTGTTTCGGTGCGTAGTTGCGTCACATGAAAGGCAGCTGGCCATGCTGTCTCATCGCCAGCTTTGATTCTTCCTTAAGAAATCGTCGCTTGTTAGCTCCTCTTCCAGATTGGTCGCCGTAGCTCTTTCACTGCACTTCGTTCCGTTCATTCGACTCGGCGATACCCCTCGCAAAATCCAGCAGGGTGCGCACACTTCCCTTTAGAGTAGGTGTTTTTTTTGCTGTCTTTTGCTTCGGGTCCATCCCAGCCAGAACAGTTTTGCTTATCTACAGCTCTCTTGGCTTTGGTACTGGCGTACCAACGCCTCGAATCGCTGCAGATTTCGCATTCCCCTTTTTGATTCTTCGCTTTGCGTTGGGTTTCTACCCCATGCGTACAACCAGTCTTTTGTACAACAGATTCAGATCAGGCGCTTCACTGTGCTTCATTCACTGTGCTGGCTTTCGCCATCAACGTTCATTCCGCCCAGTTTTCGCCTTCTGCTCTCTGGTCAGCTTACCCAGTCCTCGGCGCGACTAAGCCAGTCTTCGGCGCGACTAAGCCAGTCTTCGGCGCGACTGAGCCAGTCCTCGGTGGTTCGAGGAGGTTTTCCTTGGATGATTGGCCCATCCGCTTATTAATAGATCAATGCAATGGGGTGCGTTTATTTTCGGTTTTTTATTTAGTTTTTTTAGTGCTGGGAATTTAGTAGCTGCACTCTTTTTCCACATTCCTTATGCCAAGAAGATTTCAATCACTCATTCTTTATCAACTGCACAGCGTATTGATGGAAAGCTGGATATATGGCATGGACCAGTTCCTTATGGGACGATTTTAGTACTCCCTATTTTACTTACGATTTCTTTAGGTATTATTTCTTTAGTTGTTTTTGCTTATTTTGAAGATCTTTTTATGTCTTTTTTGGGAGGAATCGTTTCTGCCATCTTACTAGCCTTTTTTGGCGTTAAGGATACCTCGGGCTCTCTTAAAAGGACTTTTAACTTAAGCATAGGCAGCAATTACCTCTCAAATGCCTGTCCTAAGCACGAATTTTGGACTTTAAAAGAAGAGCAGATTAATGCAGACAAGAAAGGCTCTTAATAGCCCAGCACTAGTACTACTGATTCCTCTGATTCCTCAACAACTCTTTGGAAGTTCTTAAATGGGTTTAATGAATTTTGATCTGGCATAACTGCAAGCCACTTGGGGATTTTTAATAACATTTTATAAATAAATTCATTTTTTATAGCATAGTTAACATTTTGGACCTGCGCTGGGTTTTTTGAGCCCTTTTTTGGCCTTAGTATTGAATCGATCAATCCAAGTACGTTGCCGTTTTTATCAAAGAGTGGTCCACCAGAATTCCCATTTTGAACTGGTACGGATATTTGCCAGTAACGAGGGTCATCAAACATTCCACAAAGGCCAGATATTTCTCCTTTTGTGAATTTAGGCTTAATACCCTGTACGATGATGTTGGGATATCCAATCGTGAAGACTTCTTGCGAAAGTTTGACGCTTTCGGCGTTCTCCAATGAAGCTAGAGGCGCAGCTCTATAGTACGCAGGACCGACCTGCAACAAGGCCAGGTCGTTCTCAAGATCAATTAAAAGTACATGGGCAATCTCGGGTTTTTTCTTTGAACCATTTAGCTTAACCATCACCCTTGCTGTTCCTTCTACAACATGTGCGCTGGTAGCTATGAGTCCATCAGGTGCAAGTATTACACCCGATCCTGTTGAGATTGGTTCAATGCTAACCCCAATGTTTTGTGGCCTCTGGCGCTGAACTACTTTGCCATTAGGGAGAAGGTAGCTTGGATCGCAATCCTCCAAGAATTCAAAGCCCAAGATTTCTCCCTTATTCTTTTCCTTATATGCCCAAAGAAATATAATAAACCCACCAAGGAGTCCTATAAAAGCGAGGACCTTTCGTTTTTTTGTTAAACGAATCAGATGCTTACCCCTTCACTTACCGCGAGGACCAATTGCTATCGTTTTTCTTCTTCTTTTTTCCTTCGTCATTCGAATCTTCTTTTGAATCACCACCTATAATACCAGCTTTCCATTTGTAGCTACGCAGGATTCCCTTTGAGTCGAATCTACACATTTTGTACTGTTCCCCACGCACAAGGTATCCTCCGATAAGAGGAGGTGGAGATTCAAACTGAGTTATGTCGTAGGACCACATTGCAATAATTGACCCATCGGGTAGGACTTCTTTCTTGTTTGGTGGCCCAACCTCCATCACAACATCTCCATAATTTACCTTGTTCAGGTTTTTTTCGAGATACTCAAGGGATGGGCCATTTGCAGCTTTAGAAATGCTACAAAAGATGCCCAAGAACAGGATTAAGCTGACCCGATACATATGTTTAAAGTTCGATAAGAAATACAATTCAGCAAGTGCTATTATTTGAAACTAGTGCTTTTTTACCTATTACCTATGGAATTGCCATTGTGTTTCCTCCAAACAGGCTATTTCAAACTTATCGGTGCCTCGTTTTCATGCTCGGGTCGAAAACACCGCGCTTTTAGCCATTTCAGTAAGGGTTTTTCCGTTCCAGATAAGTAGTTCGTTCTTTTTAGCAAAGCTTAATGCACCAGCTGTTGTCCCACTTAAAGCAACCATCACGGCATATTTTGCTTTGCTTTTAACAGATGCTAAAGAACCAAGAAGCTCACGTACTTGTGCAGGAACAACAGGATCTTTATATGCTTTGCACTGAAAGATGCATGTATTCCCATGTGGATCTGTACCCCAGAGGTCGATTCCTTCATCACCAGTAGTTGCGGTAAGGTTTACCCCCGTGTAGCCAGAATCTTTCAGCAAAGCAGCAAACTCATGTTCAAAAGTGAGTCCGTCAAGTTCCTGCCAAAACTCAATATTCTTTCGGGCATTCTTCTTTTCAGATTCAGCTGTTTCTGCTGCTTTGGCAGCAGCCTTCCTAGCTTCTTGTTTTTCAATTAACACTTTTGCCTCATCGCATAGTCTCTTCTCCTCGAGCAGCGCGTTATATTCTTTTTCTTTTTCTTCATACATCTGCAGTGCTTTCTTCTTTTCCAAAAACCCAGATGGTTGGTGGTTCGGGCAGATAATCCATAGGCATTTAGCGACTTTTAGAAGCGCAACAGCTGCACATGATATGAATGCGCCTAAGAATGAAGTGCTGGGATTTGTTGTGATCCAGAACACCAAAATAAAACCCAATGCAAACGGGGGAAAAAACGCTGTGCAAATATCTTTAGTATATGGTGGCACTACTTCCTTTGGCTTTTTTGGTTCACCAGAGAAGTAGCGTTCAGCAAAGTAAGTTAAGCGAATAAAAAGAAAAACAACGAATACGGTAGCAACGCTAAGTAAGATAGACTTTGTTGCAAAGAATAACAAAAGGGTACAGAGAATAAAGGCGCACCTGGTTAAAAAAGACGCAGTATAAATGTATTTTAGAATCGCTTCTTTTTTAGTGAGAATATGGGCGTATTTCCTAATAGCAGACACATCATTCTGGCTTAAGTTGAACTCGCTTAAATCGGGCCTTTTCACTTTGTAATACTCCGCGAAGGTTTGGATCAATCAAGTCCGCTCTCCCATCCAACTCAATCCCCAACACTTGCTTTTATGGGGTTTCGTTGGATTTTGGGTCGCTCAAAGGGGGAAATATATATTGGGTCAGGGTACCTTATTTTGAATCTATGGCTTTATCTCTGTTTTTTCAAAAATGCTGGGTATATGAAAAAGGATATAAGAAAGCATATGAGAAAGAGGATTTAGTATATTGGAAAAGGCTTATTTGTTTGTTGGCTTGCTCTTTTCAGGTTCAGGAAGGATTCCGAAATACTCCTGAACTTCTTTTTCTGATGGGCGGTCAAAGGCTTCGTAGTGCTTCCGAAGAACACTTTCCGAATTCCCAAGTTCTCTGGCACATAACAAATAATCCCCTTTATTTCGTTCAAGAATCATTGTTGCACATGTATGGCGGGTAATATCGGGGATCCAACCATGCTTACCACCTGTGGTAAATCCTGCTGCTTTACGCACCTTTTCTGTACGGTATCGAAAACTGTGATTGTTATACTTAATTGGGTAAGCAAGTAGCCATTTTTTCAATGTATCGTTCATAGTGACATATCGGGGTCGCTTAGTTTTTGTTGAGGACTTTCCGACTTTAATGGTCTCCCGCTCATAATTGATCGCATCTGTTGCTAGCCGTTCTGTTTCTGTTGGTCGCAATCCAGCAAATAGTAGGAGCGCCCAAATCCCAGCAAAGTCAGGGTCAACATTTTCAGCGGTACGCAGTAGCTTTCTTGTTTGCTCCACTGTCAGGGTATGGATTTCTGAAGATTCTCGGTGGGGTTCCAGTCCAATCATGGGATTTTCCGATGCTTTGATGTACTTTTCCTGTACGCAGAATTTAAAGAATCTGCTCAACCCAATCCGTATGTTGTCCAACGTATTTGGATGGACTGTCCCAAGGATTTTTTTGTTTAGCAGCTCGTGGATCTGATTTTTTCCGTCATCAATGCTTGGGTCATAGGCAAGTTGCCCCACTGGATAAAATCCTTGGGCAAAATGCTTCTTCAAGACACCGTGTATTCTTCGATATCCAGCGAGTGTTGGCCCTCGTAACCCCTTCTTCTTTCCATGCTCCAAAAGCTTCTTAAAAGCCTCATTGATATCGACCTTAGTCATCTTGTCCCGTTCCCTCTGCTTCAGCCGTATAAAGCCATTTAAAGCCTCCCGTAGGCCATAACCGAGGCTTTGGAGCTTAATCTTGGCTTCTTTTAGGAACGCAAGTGTCTCGATATCGAGATCCTCAGTCTTCACACCACGCGCATGGAAATCCTTAACCCACTTTGCCCTTTCCCGCGCTTTTGCTTCGGTTTGGCGATATGACCTCCGACCAATTCCATTAATCCTCTCATCGATTTCATAGCACCACCAACCATTGTGCTTTCGATAGAAAATAGGTGGCCAGCTATCAGTAACAGGACCTGCTTCACGGACTGGCAGGTTA
>Ga0214923_10008432_pt1 | contig 10974 bp, 12 predicted proteins | sample LL1510_MetaG_FD_177993 | JGI IMG/M metagenome (GOLD analysis project Ga0214923, IMG submission 177993) | Freshwater microbial communities from Lake Lanier, Atlanta, Georgia, United States - LL-1510 | ecosystem: Environmental > Aquatic > Freshwater > Lake | place: USA: Georgia | collected...
GTCGATTGTCTACTGAAACTGTAAAAATGAGGGTGTATCCCCCTACAGTCTGGCATTGACAATCATACAAGTAACGCACATGCAAGTAAGGGTATGGTTTTGGTTAGACTGTTCTTGTGCCTCTTGTTGCTCCTGTGGCCTAGGCTTCTTCGCGTTACCTAAACCACCGTCATACTTAACTGTCTTAGAACTGTGACACGGCTGGCATAGTGGCACTAGGTTATCGAGGTCATGAGTGCCGCCTTCGGATAGTGGCGTGTCGTGGTCAACATGCTCGGCAGCGCGAATGATACCGAGCGATTGACAGGCCCGGCATAGTGGTTCGTTAGCCAGGACGATTAGCCGGATCTTACGCCAGTGCGAGCCGTAACCGCGTTGCGCGGAGTTAGGACGTAATATTTGCGAGTCGCGGATATGAATCGCTTTCGTCTTCCGTGCTGGTAGTGTCGGTATCTTGTTCGGCATGTGTCGAAGTCTCTTGCGATTGCGACTGTGATGCGTTCACAAGAGATAATTCGAGAGCGAATAGCAGCCGAGTTGCAGCGTGATTCAAATGGTCATCTTCAGTGTTATTGGATAAATAAGCAAAGATGTGAGTTAACGCATGGTTTACGTGCGATTTCAGGTTGATTAGTCGCCAGTTGTTGTCGCCGTATTTAATAGCGCCGCTGTGCAATGTCTCAGCAATATCGAGGCAAGCTAATGGCGGAAGTAGGTCGCACCGTGTCGGTAGGTAGGACTGCTGGCCTCCTTGCGCGTTTGTAACTGTAGGCACGTCTGGGGTCAGGTATTTCATTTCTTCATCCTTGAGATTGCGCATATGGCCTCGTGGAGCGTTAAAAGGGTATGGTTTTCACTTTGGGCAGTTGTAAGCCTAGCCTGTCTGCGTTGTGTCCCTTCCAAATGGCGTAAGGACTCCAATAGTCAGGAGCCGACACCATGACAGCGTTGTATTTTTTCACAACGTGTTCAGGGACGCCGAACAGGTTATATTTCTTGTTGATTGCCTGGCGAAAACGTACCGCGACTACTGGCGTGAACTGGTAATAAACGTCATCACCATAAATGAACACGTGATGCCATGCGTCAGACGATTGGCAGGAATGCTCGATAGCCAGGTTGACAAAAAGGGATAGACGATAACAAAACACTTTCAAAGCTTTACTAATCTGATCGCGATTGTTACGCAAGAATGATTCAGTGTTAGCGTCGATATCACCTATGACAGACAGTTGCCCGGTTGGATGGTGTTTATCGACTATTGCGCCTGACTGTTCGATGGTGTGCAGACCTTCGTATATTTTTGTATAAATGTCGTTTGGTAGTGCTGGCAATTCGGTAAAGTTCATCCCTGATTCCCCCTGGTCATAGTTCTGGTCATAGTTCGCCTTCAAAAACGCCTTCCATAACTCATTGAAAACAAACAACTTACACAAGTGGTCATAGTGGTCATAGTTCCGGCCAACAATAGGTTATTACATATACATTACGTATACTCTAACGTACTATATATTGTCTCTTTAATTTTTACTTACACGTAGTTTTAGAAAGAACTATGACCACTATGACCACCCAAAAAAAACTCGTCGTAAGTACTTATCTTTCATGGAGTTAAACTGGTCATAGTTCTTGGACACAACTATGACCAAACCATGGACACAACTATGACCAGTTAGAATGTTATCCGTCTTGGTCTGTCTGTTGTGTCGTTGTCTGATTCTGTATCAAACAGCATATCAGGACGCAAAGCGATGCCAGAATAAACGTGTATTCGTCCCTCTGGTGAACGCCTTCGCTCTTTGGTTAGGTTTGGGACAGCGGAGAAAAGCAGCCTGCCAAACGATTCACGAGGACAGCACTTGATTCCTTCGTCTTCACACCAAGCCTTCCATGCGTCGTATAGCTCGTCAACGGCCACAAATGAAATCGGATCGATAGTGCATTTTTCGGCGATGAAGGACGACAAGGGAGAACCTAACGCGCGTGTCATTTCGTGTGCGTTTTCGGTTGACTTTGGAACAGAGAATTTTCCATTTCGTTGCAGCCTCGCCCATCCCTCTATGGCCCACAAGAAAATTCCTGGCAATTCCGATAGCAACCTATCGGTTAGATAAATATCCTCAGTGCCAAGATGTGAGACTTTACAAACCAGATACGAGAACCGCGAAGCCATCGCCCCGGATGTATCAGGCAATCGCAGGATCTCATTACCTGTCATGAAGATCCTGGCTTTGTTGGTAACTGAAATAGTCGTTTTGAATTTGCGCCGAACGCCGATAGAATCCTGCCCCGTCAGTCGTTTCAACCATCCGCAGATTCTGCCAGCATCGTCACGAGTCGAGATAAATACGTCTTCAAAAACAGCCAAGGATTTTTTCACCATCATTTCCAGGCCGAATTGCTCGCCTAGTTCATCGATTGAACAGGCTGCACAGTTACCCAGGCCTAACAGCTTTTGCAGGACACGCGAGATAGTGCCTTTTCCGCTTCTTGGAGGACCGACAAGGTAGAACATTTTCTGTTGGCTAGAATCGCCTGACAGGATGTAGCCGAACCACTCCTGAAGCAGGGAAACAGACTCTTCATCGCCTGGCCAAATCGAATGCAAGAACTGTAGCCATTGGCTAGGCCGATCCGCAGCCAGGTCAACAGCGTAATCAACACCCACAGTCGAGAAGAAATGCGGAGAACAGGGTAGCATTAGCATGTTGGCCAAAGAAGACGAGGCAGACGACGTAGAATCAGATAAATACTCAGCGAGAGCGCGAATATTCACCAAGCCATTTTTTGCAGGCACGAGGTAGTTAGGCTTGACCTTCGTTTGTTCCTGGCTAGCAGAAGGCAACCAAGAAGGCGAATCGATATTTGCAGGGGAAATGCAGATCGATTTCAAGGCTAGCTCCACGTTAGAAACTAACTGCAATGTGACCTTTTTCAGTCGAGGGATTTTCTCGGAATCTTCTAGCGTTTTAAGTGCTGCCTTTTGAAGGTGTTCAAAGAACTTGGCACATTGGTTGTGAATCAACGCCCGGAAACGCTCGTTGAGTATCGCAGTCCAGGTATGGCCTACCCATTCCCACCAATCGCCCTCCCAATAGATGAGAGTAGGCGAATCGTCAGGATCGCGGAATTGCAAGAGGATATATCGAGCGATGCGAATAGGGTCATCGTCTTCCTCGTTCAATTGCTCTCTGTAGTGCTGTTGTGGCTGCTGTGGTTGCTTCATATCATGCGCCCCATCTTGCGCCTTCTCATGCGCCGCGCCCACCTCTTCTTGGCCCACAACCGCCGCCCCACGTAAATACCCTCGTGGGTTATTGTGTGCCTGTGTCGCTGCGTCATTCAGCTTGTGCCAGATCTCCCTGTCCGACCATGGAGGCGAGCAGGTAGGGTTATAGACCTCAGCGAAAATGGTAAACGCATCATCAGCGGACAGGCAGAATCCATGCACGAGAGCTACCGCCGCTGCGTAGGCTGCTGCCGATCCGTTCTGGCCCTGGATGGCTGGAGGTAGAGACGCTACATACCGACGAGCGCGTAAAATCGTTAGCGAATCGTCATGCGTTTTGCTTTGTCCGGTTTGTTGGCCAGAAGGAGGCAGGCGACGAGCGCGAACAGATGCGAGTGTAGCGCCATCAGGATCTAGGTAGGTAAGCACATCGGCTAGGGAAAATTTATCCATGAAAAACAGTCCTTAGCCGATGCAGTAAATGAAAGTAAGTATGAATACAGGAAGTGCGAGCAGCATGGCAGTTCATTCAACAGCATTCATAATTCTTGCTATACGCCAGGGTCGTTCCTCTGTATCCTCCCCCTTTTTGGCCCACGTCCCAGGTAAGCGCAACACAGGCAAATTCATTGACATGCAATCGATTTTCGCTGCGTCGTCGTTAAATTTCTGAGCAAAAACAATTAGCATAGCTTCGGCCTCTATCACGGTTGTTTCTGCTGGCATTTCATAGTACAAATGGAAGCCACTTCCCGATGACACAACTAGCACAGGCTCATCCTGTATGGTGTCCATCAATTTTTCATACAACCCCGCCGCCGCCTTTCGTTCCTGGTATGTGGCCATCTCCCCCTCGTGCCCTTTGGCCCTCACAGGGTCGATGTCGATAATAAGCCACCGATAACGGACAATGTCTTTTTTGCCTGTCAGTTCGACGCCTTGACGCGCGCTAAATGTCCCTAGAGGCTGCCTGGTCGCGACAGAGGAAGACAGCACTTGTGGAGAAAAGGAAACGCCTCGGCTAATGCTCGCCAGTGCGGTTATCTTCGGTAGGTATTTGTCGATATCCCTAACAACAATCCAGCCCCCGTAGGTTTTTCCTTGCTGTTGCTGTTGTGGATCGTCAGACACGCCGAAGAAACGAAATTCTACGATATCCTCAGGCTCAGTAAGTGTGTTTATCGTAGTGCGGATTTCATCGGCATTCGGTTTGTAGTCTTTCATGCGTCCCTCGATTTTCCAACCAATACCGATGCAAAAACCTGTAACACTCAATTGCCGCTAGATACCTATTCAATTCATCGTTACTGTCTTCACCATTTCCCACAAATGACCATTGCAACCATGGGTATCTCACACGAAAAGCCAATATCGTCCTGAATATCGATTTTGGCTCAACGCGAGAGCGAAAAGGCTGCTGGGTTATCGCTGTGTAATAGTCAGTTTCAACCATAATCATGCAGGCTTTGTAACTGCGTAATCTTTCAATCTCTTGAAGAAATCGCTCACGACCTCGAATGAGTGTTGAGTATAAGTCTGCGTGAGATTTTCGCTCAACGCATACTTCAGACTCATACCCTTCTAGGGAATAGTCACCAGTCGGAAGATATTTGACCTTCGTAGGGATAGTAAGCACGCCGCCGCCCTCGTCTTCATCCGCTGGTATGTCGTAAAAAAGTAACGGCCTTTGTTCACGGTTATCGATCAAAATCGGAGGCATGACAGGCTTAGGTTTTTTCGCTCTCATGCAGTGTCCCCAGATCCAATCTCAGAGAACAACCCAGGCGAACCCGCAAACGTCAGCGCATTTTTCCCATTCCGTACCACCAGTTTCACAACATGCACAGGCTTATCCAGTTGCACCGCGATTTGTTCGAAAGTATTCCCGAGAATGTACAGCGTGCAAATCTCTCGCAGTGGCGCAGGGACCATCGATAATATTTCGTCCTGTTCCGCTGTAATCGCTCGCTCGCTATTGTTGGCCAAAGGAAGGGAGTCGGTGTCGAGGTTATCTGATTCGTCGCTATCGTCCGCGACACTCTTTTGGCCCACAAGCGAAGGGTCAATTTTCGAATCCGTGAACGTCGTGCCTTGCTTCGGTTGATTGTCAATCAAATAATAGCTGCACTGGTTTTTAATGTATGTTGTCGCGTAGGTACTGAATTTGTTCCCCAAGTTGTCGTTGAATTTTCGAGACGCTTCCACGCAAGCGAGCATTGCAACGCCTTCGATTTCTTCCAGGTCGTGCAGGCGATTGAAAGCGATGGCGATTTTTCGAGCAATCGACTTGTATAGGCCGATATGCTGTAAGACTAGCTGATTTTGCTTGTCGAGAGTTAGCGGTTCCACTGTGGATATCCTTGCCTTCGTGGTTATTCTTGTGACAACATTTCAGCCAAAAACGTCTTCCTTCTTTCCAGGCTCGCTCGTTTCACTTGCGCATCAAATGCCGATTTCGGCCCGATCACCAGACACGCCTTACTAGCTCGACTAATCGCAGTAATCCACCAGTGAGAATCGGCAACGCTCGCCGCCGCTGGGTCAATCAGCACGATTACAAACGGCCATTGTGAACCCTGTGACTTATGTACTGTGATTGCATATGCAAGTTCGATATCTGACAGGCTTCCACCTTCAGTAGGACCGTCTTCGCTTTTCTTGTAGACCATCGAGGCCGTAACCATCTTTCCGCCGAAGTCAATAACCGCTTGCCTGTTGTCTGCCGATATCACGATCCCTTGTTCACCGTTGGCAATGAAAAGCTTATTGCTCTTGTTATGGTAGCTAGTCATCTGCGAATTTTTGGTGCATATGACTTTATCATAAAAGGTAAGCCTAGCGTTGCCTCGATCAGGTATCAGCACCTTCGAAAACCGTTCGTTCAGCACCTTGCGTGATACCGTCCCTTTATCATTCAGCCCTGTGATAATCTGTGTATCTTTACACCGATCAAACCGAACAAAGCCACCCTCTAACAAATCCTGCAATATTCCCATCGTGTCTTTCACATCGCAATCAATCAGAACCAGATTTTTCGCGTCTTCGCTATCCAGGTCGAATTGCTCATCAAATTGCACAGGCTCACTATCACGTAGCGCACCACAGGCCCGGACGATAGATCCCGAGTTACGCCTAACCTCTGTTAGCATTGCTCGTGAAGGTGTTTTCTCACCCTGGCTTGCAATCAGATCGCGAAGAGGACAACCCAGGCCGACAGGCGGTAATTGCCAAGGATCGCCAATGAAAAGGATTTGCGTACCGTCTGCGCAAGCTTCGAGGATTTGTGACAGCAACTGACAGTCAAGCATTGACGTTTCATCAATCACGACTACTCGATAGGGAAGTTTATTCCGCTCGTTGTACTGGAATTTCCAGCCGCCATTATCGCCAGACATCACGCCTAGCATCGTGTGTATCGTCGTTGCTCGTGTGGTTAGCCCAAGAGACGATAACGCTTCTGTAGCTCTGACGGCTGCCTTCCCTGTGGGCGCACATACAGCTACTGGCCCCTGGCAGGAATGTTGAATTGCCCGGAGAAGATACCCCAGCGTGAACGTCTTACCTGTACCAGGCCCACCGGATAAGATAGCAACAGACCTCGTAATAGCCTGTTTCAGTTCTGTCTGTTGGTGTTCACTCAATAGCATTTCGCCAGACTGTTCGATTTTCTCCCATGTTGGCCAAAGGGAAGGCGACGACAATAACCGCTTCAAATGAAACGCAATATTAGCTTCCGCCCTTGCTGCTGATTCCTCAGCAACGTACAGCGCTTCGCCGTCCTCTTTCTTGGCCAACCAGCGAGCGCGAATGCCTAGCCGCAACGCCTGCTCAGGCTCAGCGTCACCAGCGAATGCCTCAGATATTTTGTCAGCCAGGCTATACGCATCATGCCATATTGAGCCAGTACGGTCGTTTCGCAATTCATTCCAGGTAAACAGAAATTGCCTCTTCAACGCCCCGACTGGTTTACCCAATTCCAACCAAAGCTTATCAGTCCTGCCAAACCCACAACCTGGAATACGATCTACCAGCAGACAGTAAGGGTCACGCTTAATTCGTGCAGCCGCTGCTACGCCATATTTCGCCAGCGCCAGCGCCATCGTTTTTTTCGGGAATCCCTTTCCACCGATCAGGTTAAACAGGTCAACCCGTGTCTTTTCTAACGTCTGGTATTGACGTAAGACCGATGCCGCGCGTGTAGCTACATCAAGGGTTAGCAGGCCATCCGTTACAGTCTCACCCGAGCTATTCCGCAGCACGTCTAGTGTTCGATCCCCGTATTTCTCCACCAGTTTTTTCGCTTTGGCTGGCCCGATACCATGGCACAGTTCCGCAATATATTCTTCAATCGCGTTAGTCGTGTTCGGCGAGTCGTACACCCATGATTCAGCACGAAACTGAGGACCGCGTGAACCGTTCGCCCATTGGCCATGGAATCGAATAGGTATTTGTCGTGTGAAATTCGTGGAAAGATCCTCGACAACGACCGTATCACCGGAAGTCAGCGAGAGGATAGAAACGGGTTGTGCGTCGTCCGACCATACAACCCGGAAGACAGTACCTAGTAGCTCTTTTTCGGGAGTCGTGATTAGCGTTTGTTGCTGCATGATATTGTGTCTTTTCCTTGACATAGTGACGCAGAAACCCAACCCAGAGGAATCGAACCTCTGGTAAATGCCTGCATTGTTGGGGTTGTCGTTATTGTTGCTTACAGCTTTAAAGTACGTCGCTGCGTTGATGTGGCCTGCGTCTGTGTCTGCTGTTGTTGCTGTTGCGCCGGTTGTGTTGGTGCCTGCTGTTGCTGTGTAGCCTGGTGATTATGTCCTTGTCCCTGTTGCGCAAGAATCGCCCTTGCTTCTGCCAGGTTACAAGGCTTGCACTTCGGATCGTTCGGCAGCCAAATTCCACCAAACGGAATTTTAGCCTTCTTCCGTTCTGCCCCTGCTTGCGTTTTGTAGCTCTCGTGTACAACTTCCACGACGCAGACAGCGCCGAGGCAATCGGTAACACGTTCCTTACCTGACACTGCAATAAAATCCTTGCCACGTCGCTCGATCATGCCAACAGCTTCCATGAATTTAGCAATATTGGCATGGCTCAATCGTTGCTTGTCCGCTGCTGCCGAAGGGTCAGCATTCCACAGGCCGACAGTCACTTCGACACCGTTGAACTTGCCACCAGTGATGGAGAACGAAAGTTCTGTTCCTCGGTTCCCGGTCTTGTCAGAGGTGATGTCTTTCGCGCCGGAAAGCGTTGCAACGTATCGCGCTTCATCAGGCAAGGTAAACTCACCAAGCTTGTCGATATCATCCGTATTCAGGTCACGCAGGTTAAGGATATTCAGGTCGATCATGTTCATATTCCTTTCAGGTATGTTTTCGTGGTTCGGAGTGAACTACGATATTGCCTATTCCTATGCTTTGCTTTCGTCGCCTAACAGTTCTTTCACTTCCTGCTCGTTTTTCGTTTCTATGACGATCTCATACAGCGTTTGCAATTGTTCGTCAGTCATTTCATCCATGATGACGCCACCGGTCAGGTCGTGCCACCTTTCATAGAACTCTGGGGTAGTTGTTCCATCCGCTGAATACTTAATCCCCCAGGCACGACACAACACAGGCACCGCGTCGTGTATACGATCAATAATTAACGACCGGATTTCAGTGTCTGGCTTTTCGTCCTGGTGTGGTTGTTGGCCAAAAGAAGTAGGCGCAGTAGTGGTAGTAGTCGCGTCCTTCCATTGGACCACAGCAATATCGTTTTGATACTTCGTGTTGCTCGTGTGAACTACGCTTGTCGCTTGCGATTCCTGCTGTTGTAGCTTCTGCTCTTGTTGTGCCCTTGCGTAGTCAATCGCCTCTTCCGCGATTCCCAAACCACACAACACATCAGGATAGGTATCCCGTAAGTGCCAGGATCGCGCCCGCATCTGTAATTGACGCCTTGGGTATTCCTGCCATGGCCCTTTTTTGCTGGTCAATCCTGCTTTCTCAGCTTCCTGCATGGTAAAATACTGCGTGTATTCACTTCCATCACGCCAACTCTGACAGTATGCAGCACTACCGTCTTCCGTAACCCATTCTTTGAACTTGCCGCATAGTCCACTCTTCAACACCAGAGCTAACGCAGCATCACCCCAGATCACCGCACTACCGTTGATGACCGCGATAGCTTTACAACTAGCTACCGGAGGTAAACCAACCTCCTGCCCTGCTAGTATCCGTGCAGCCAGATCACCAGGCCGACTAGCGCCACGAGGCACAATTCCACCATCGTAAAGCACCTTTGCGATATCGTTGATCTCCGACAGTGTTAAGTGTTTCATTTCATCCCTTCCTTTTCCTGTTGCACTGCGAAGTATAGTTGCTGGATTTCCAAATAGTCGTTTTGCGTCCTACTGATGGACAGCGAGTATTGACAGTAGCCGGACAGCCTACCCCACTCCGCTAGAACCTCGCCGCGTTCCCATCGAGATATAACCCCTGGATGAATCTTCTGTTTGGTAGCTTGGTAGTACTTCCTGGCTGCCACACGCAGGGAGTTAGGCCGACGCACACGATGGAAACGGAGTCGGCAACCCAACTCTTTTAGCTTGTCGCTTGTGTGTTTCATGTGGCCAACCTCTTGCGTAGCTTGTCCAGGATCTTGATTATTCGACCACTAGCCCCGCCACGAGTGACGCCAAACTTTTTGCCAATCTCGCGGAGTAAATACCCACGACAAAAATACAGGTCGATATACTCACGCTCGATTTTCGGCAGTCGTCGTAGCTCATCCTGAATTTCAAACGAAAAGTCGTCGTTTTGTAGCGTTAACGCCATCCCTTCTTGGCCAACAATGTCACCATCCGGCAACTTTACAACCTTGACAGTCTTATACTGTTTCATGATGTACCTCGCGCATTCGCTGTACACCGGCATGACTACATAAGTCGTAAATTCCGACTTCGTGCTATCGAATGTTGTAGCCGCCTTACAAGCGCCAAGGTAAGCAACCTGGAACAGGTCATCAAAACTTTCCTTGTATCGCATACGCTCGGCAACCTGCTTAGCGATTAGCTTGCATAGAGACACAACAGACTCAACTAGCTTTTGCCGCTCAGCGTCCGTCAATTCGTTTTTTTGTGGAGGCGCGACATACCCGGAAAGCTTGTTTTTTGCCGCGTGTCGTCGCAATGATTCCTGGATATTCATGGCTACTATTCACCATCCTTTGCGTCTTCAGGATGGTGAATATGAAAACCATTTACATATCGCCACCGCATGACGTTTTGTTTCTCAACCGTGCCTGGCTCTGCGTCTGTTGGCCAAGGAGGAAGGGGACGTTTTGTCTTACGACATGCTGCGTCTGTCTGAATTTGTGGAGGCTCACCAGACAGCTTTTTCACGTAGGTAGAGCTAATTCCAATCTCAATCCCGATTGCCCTGTAAGACATGCCTTTTGCTCGCATTGCCTTTACAAGTTCGGTTTTTTCTTGCGTACCTTTAACCACTTTCACGAGTTCGCATCCTTTGCTCTTGCGTGTCGGTTCGTATCGCATTTCGTCAGGCCCATGGCCAAAATCGTCCTTAGGCATCGCACCTAAGCAATTCGCTCGCAGATCCCAGGGTATGTTGCTATGTCTTGATCTTCACAGCACACAGTTTTTGCGAATCGAGTCTACGCACTACAACAAGTAGCGCCACTGACGACAGCACTGAACAGCGAAACCCACCCTCCCTATTAACTCCCCTGCGTAGGAGTGC
>Ga0214923_10008433_pt1 | contig 10973 bp, 9 predicted proteins | sample LL1510_MetaG_FD_177993 | JGI IMG/M metagenome (GOLD analysis project Ga0214923, IMG submission 177993) | Freshwater microbial communities from Lake Lanier, Atlanta, Georgia, United States - LL-1510 | ecosystem: Environmental > Aquatic > Freshwater > Lake | place: USA: Georgia | collected 2015-10-15
GAACTGATTCAGTAACGAGAATTCCGCGGACTGAGGGTGGCCAGACCATACCTGTTGGATGGAATTGGACGAACTCCATATCAACGAGAGCTGAGCCAGCTTTCAGTGCGAGTGCATGACCGTCGCCCGTACCTTCCCATGAATTAGAGGTGATCTTGAAAGATTTTCCAATTCCACCAGTAGCAAGAACAACAGCTGGTGCTTCAAAGAGCACTTCATTTCCAGTTTCGCGCCAGTATCCATAACAACCAGCGACCTTGTTTCCATCTTTAATAATTTCGGTGATGGTGAGTTCGGCGAAAACTTTGAGATATTTCTCGGCGTCGCCATGTTCCTTGGCATCTTTTTGTTGCATCGCAACAATTTTCTGTTGCATGGTGCGAATCAATTCCAAGCCAGTGCGATCGCCAACGTGAGCTAAGCGAGGATATTCATGGCCACCGAAGTTACGTTGAGAGATGCGGCCATCTTTAGTGCGATCAAAAAGCGCGCCCCATGTTTCGAGTTCCCAGATTCGATCTGGTGATTCTTTTGCATGAAGTTCCGCCATCCGCCAGTTGTTAAGGAACTTTCCACCGCGCATTGTGTCGCGGAAGTGAACTTTCCATCCATCGTTCTCGTTGACGTTACCCATTGCCGCAGCTGCTCCACCTTCAGCCATAACAGTGTGGGCCTTGCCGAAAAGTGATTTACAGATGATTGCAACGCGAAGTCCCGCTTGGCGGGCTTCAACAGCGGCGCGCAAACCAGCGCCACCAGCTCCGATGACAACAACATCGAATCGATAGCGATCGTATTTGATCTCATTATTTGCCATGGATTCGTCCTAGAAGAAGTAGTAGTTGGTAATGGTGCCGGCTGCGACAAGTCGTACATAAAGATCAGTAAGGGCTACACCGAAGAGTGAGATCCAGGCATAAACCGGATGGCGGTGATTAAGAACAGATACCCATCCCCAGAGTTTGTAGCGAATCGGGTGTTTGGAGAAATGTTTCAAACGTCCACCGATTGTGTGACGGCAAGTGTGACATGAAGCTGAATAGAGCCACAACAACGTTGCGTTAGCGATGAGAACTAACGTACCGACGCTCATATGTCCCCACTCGCCTTCGGGATTTTTGAAAGCGATGATCGCGTCATACGTGAGAATGGCGTTGAAGATTAAACCTGCGAAGAAGAACCAGCGATGCCCGTTCTGCAGAATCAATGGTGCGCGAGTTTCACCGGTGTATTTGGAATGTGGTTCGGCCACAGCACATGCTGGTGGCGACATCCAGAAAGAACGGTAATACGCCTTGCGGTAGTAATAACAAGTAAGACGGAAGCCGAGCGGGAATATCAAGATGAAGAGCGCTGGCGAAATAATCATTCCGAAGATTGTGAAGGTTCCGATTGGCGTGCCGAAGTGAGTAGAACCTTCAACACATGCGGTTGAAAGACATGGCGAATAGAACGGGGAGATTAATGGTTCTGCAAAGTAATACTTCTTTTCAAATGCGCGGAAGGTTGCGTAGATAATGAATGAGACAAGAACAAGAACGGTAATGAGTGGTTGGAGCCACCAACGATCAGTGCGGAGCGTGCGCTCTTTTATTGCTGCTCTAGTAGCAGAGAAAACACCTGTGGCCACGCAACGCCTCCTTGGAGGAACGGCTTGAAGTTATGGCGTAATTTTCCTAGTGCGATTGAATCCTTGCTAGGTGAACTCTTATGAAATCGCACACAGGTACTGAAGAAACGAGCGGAGGGCGTGGGATTTGAACCCACGAAGGTTTCCCTTGCCGGTTTTCAAGACCGGTGCACTAGGCCACTATGCGAGCCCTCCGTGGGAAAACTTACCTTTACTTGGAGGGGTCTTCAAAATCCAAACTTGGTAAAGCAGGCTTGAGATGAATTCGAAAGCGTACAGATGCCATTTGAATGATGACAATCAGTGTTGCTGATAATGCAACAGATACATTTAAGTTCAATGAAGTGTCTTTGAGGAAAACAAAGATCGTCGCACCAATTGCTGAAGCAGTCGCATACAACGGACCGCCGGTAAAAATCTGCGGCGTCATTCGACAGACAACATCGCGCAAGACACCGCCACCAACTGCTGTGATAACACCCAACAAGATTGCAACCAGATCGGAAGTGAGATTGATTGTTGCTTTGTATGTGCCTGCGACAGCGAAGAGTGACATCGCTACTGAGTCTAAGAAAACCACTGAATTAACCGCAGATTTGAACCAACGTCCAATGATGAGAGCAGTAATGACCGCAGCAATTGCGGTGAGAATGTATTTATCTTCCATCGCTGCTGGTCGGCCAACTGCAAGCAAGAGATCGCGGACTATTCCGCCACCGAGGCCAGTAAGGATTGCGACTGCAATGACACCCACTAAATCAAAACGCTTATAGAAGATGGCAAATAGCGCACCTTGAAGTGCGCCGATTCCTACTGTTAGTAAGTCAAGCCAAAGAGGAACTGCAGCTGTCATTCTGGTAACTCCAATAACTTCTCAATCTCTATTGCTACTCCATCTTCTTGGTGAGGAGCAGCTACGAATTTCGCATATTTATGTCCGTCGGGATGTCCATCTCCCATAACCCATGAACGCCCAGCCCATGCCAACATTGTGAAATCGTTGGGATTGTCACCAAATGCAACTGATTGTTCGGCGGTGATTCCGTGGCGCTCTGCAAGTTTCGCTAACGTCGAGCCTTTGGAGATTCCGAGCGCATTTATTTCAAGAAGTGAATCATGGAGATTCGAGTGGGTCACCGTCGCAACTCCTTCAAGTTCACGAACTGCGATCTCAAGCATCTCATCTGATGTGAGTTCTTGATCGGAACAGCGCGCAAGAATTTTCAACGCTGGACCCTCCATAATCTCGGTGATGTCGTGCACGCCTATGTTGTCGAGGCCGACATCCCAGCGCGGTACATACGCTTTTTCCCGATGGAAATAGTTATGTGACTCGACTGCAAAGGAGATGGTTGGAATCGCCCGGCGGAGCAGATTCACCGTTTGGATCTGGTTATCAACCGGCATTAACCACTCTTCTAGAACTTTTTGGTTATGGATGTCGTAGTACAAAGCACCGTTTCCTAAAATACTTTTACCGAAAGGAAATGTTTCGGCAATATCTGGCATCCAGCGCGGTGGTCGACCTGTGACATAGAAAATCTCAATACCTAGATTGTGCGCATTGGTGAAAGCTTCTTTTGTTCGCTGCGTGATCTTGCCGTAGTGCGGAACAATTGTTCCATCTAAATCTGTTGCAATCAGCTTTGGGCGTTTATGTAAATCGCTCAATTGTTCACCGGTAGGAAGCGATCCATATTTAAATATGGTTGGAGCGCCTTCGGAACCAAAACTGAACCATCTGCTTGTTGGTGATTCTCAAGAATTGAAACAATCATACGTGGAATTGCGACGAGTGTTCCATTGAGGGTTGCAACTGGAGATATTCCGTTTTCACCGCGAACTCGAACATTGAGACGACGCGCTTGGAATTCGCTGCAATTCGATGTGCTTGTAACTTCGCGATATGCACTTTGGGTGGGAATCCATGCTTCACAATCAAACTTACGATTAGCGCTCGAGCCGAGATCACCGGTGGCAACGTCGATCACGCGGTATGGAATCTCCATGGCGTTAAGGAAATCTTTCTCCCACGCCAGTAATCGCTTATGTTCTTCAGCAGCATCTTCGGGTGCACAGAAGGAGAACATCTCGACTTTTTCAAATTGATGAACCCGAATAATCCCGCGAGTATCTTTTCCATATGATCCTGCTTCGCGGCGGAAACATGGTGAATATCCGCTGTAGCGAAGTGGAAGTGATTTCGCATCCAAGATTTCGTCCATGTGATACGCAGCCAGCGGGACTTCACTTGTTCCAACGAGATAGAAGTCATCTTCTTTCAAATGGAAGACGTTTTCGGCAGCCTGGCCAAGGAATCCCGTTCCTTCCATCGCAGCAGGTTTAACCAAGACCGGAGGAATGACAGGAATGAATCCTGCTTTGGTGGCCATTGAGATTGCGTAATTAACAAGCGCTAATTCAAGGAGTGCTCCAACACCAGTGAGGTAATAGAAACGTGCACCAGACACTTTTGCGCCACGTTCGGTATCAATTGCTCCCAATATTTTTCCAAGTTCGACATGATCTTTAGGTTCGAAGTTGAACTTTCGTGGTGTTCCAATTTCTTCTATGACTGTGAAATCTGCTTCGCCACCGATGGGTGCGGCTATGTCGACGAGATTTGAGATCTCCATGGCTACTGCTTTGAAATCAGCTTCCGTGGAATTTTTCTTCGCTTCTGCCTCTTTCACCAATGCCGACAAACCTTTCGCTTTCTCTAAAAGGGCTGCTTTCTCATCACCTTTTGCGGCGCCGACCGATTTAGAGAGCGAGTTCTGTTCCGCACGAAGCGCTTCGAATTCGACGATTGCATTGCGGCGTAATTCATCAGCTGCGAGCGCTTTATCCACCAGCGTTACATCCTCACCGCGCGCTTTTTGAGATATCCGAACTAGATCAGGGTTATCTCGAAGTACTTTTACATCAATCATTTAGATCTTCTTTCCTGCGCGCACAGCTGCAAGCCATGAATCTGCTTCGATAAACGAAGAGTCTGCAGTTGCAGATGTAGTAGTAGGTGCAACTTTATCGGCTCGTGGGTATGAACCGAGATATCTCACATCTTCACAGATTCGGCGAAGTCCCATCAAAGCATCACCAACGCGCTCGTCATTGATATGACCCTCAGCATCAATAATGAAGTGATAGTGGCCAAGTTCGCGTCCTGTAGGGCGTGATTGAATAAAAGTTAGATTCACGCCACGAACTGAGAACTCAGTTAAGACTTCAAGTAAAGCGCCCGCATGATCTGCGCCGATAAATGCTGCGAGTGATGTGCGGTCATGTCCTGTTGGTGATGGAACGCTTCCTGGCTTTCCAACCAAGACAAATCGTGTAACTGCGCCATCGTTGTCACCGATGTTTAAAGCAACTGTTGCAAGCGAATAAGTCTCTGCAGCAATGGGCGCAGCGATTGCGGCATCGAATTCATTCTTAGCGAGAGCTTGTGCCGCTGCCGCGGTGGAAGAAGTGATGATGATTTCCGCATCCGGGTAATTCTTTGCGATAAAACTTCGACATTGCGCTTCGGCGTGTGGGTGTGTGGCAATTTTTTTAATTGGAGATTTTTCTTTGCCCGGCGAAACAAGAAGTGAGAATGTAACTGGGAGTGTGACTTCACCATAGATAACAAGAGGTTCGCCGATTGCAAGTTCGTCAAGTGTTCGCGCAACAACTCCTTCAACGCTATTTTCGATCGGGACGAGAGCGCGATCTGCGTTTCCAGAACGGACTGCATCAAGTGCTGCGGTGACGTTTGAACAAGGGAGAAGTTCATCGCTACTTTGCGAAATAGTTCGTAGCGCCGCTTCAGTGAAAGTACCTGCGGGGCCAAGGTATGCGTATCTCGTCACTGCCTAAGGATACTTGGCGGTTCATCTTTGCCGCACACTCTTTATCCGCATCATTTGTAGGCATTAGGCTTCACTAATTATGGCGACCGAACTTCATTTCTCGAATATCGCATGGAGATCTGAGTTAGGGCTGCAAAGAGAAGGAAATGAAGATTCCGGATTTGTCTCACAAAAAATCCTTGCCGTTGCCGATGGAATGGGTGGTTATGTCGGCGGCGAAATAGCTTCCAATACGGTGATTAAGAAACTTGCGGATGTCACTCCGGTTCTTGTTAATCCAGAGATTGATAATGAATCTCGGGAAGATATTTTGCGATCTTCGATTCTGGATATGGATGCCGCGATCGCTTCTATTGGCGCTGAGCGTCCAGAGTTGGTTGGTATGGGCACAACACTGACCTCAATCGCACTTTTCAATAACCATATTCTCTTGCTGCATATCGGAGATTCGCGTGCGTACCGAATTCGCGGAAAGAAAATTGAGCAGATAAGTCACGACCACACTGTGGTTCAAGAATTAGTTGACCAGGGGCGTTTGACGCTCGATGAAATTGCTGAACACCCACAACGATCATTTCTAACTCAAGCGTTGATGGGTAAGGAGAATCTCAATCCCGTGCTCATCGCTTACCCAGTTCTACCTGGTGATAAATACCTTCTTTGTAGCGATGGTCTTACTGCGGTTGTTGATGAAGGCAAAATTGTTAGCGCACTGCAATCTGACTTACAAAGTGCTGTGAATTCTCTCGTGGACCTTACTTATAAGAATGGCGCGCCAGATAATGTCACAGTGATTGTCGCTGAGATTGGTGAAACTGTTTCGGCTATCACCCCAACTATGTTCGGAGCAGCATCGTGAAGCGCGTTCTCGGTGATCGCTACCAACTCGGCGCCATGATCGGCACTGGTGGAATGTCCGATGTATTCATTGCAGATGACCTCCGACTACATCGCGAGGTTGCGATAAAAGTTCTGCGAAGTGATTTAGCCCGCGATCCCTCTTTTGTCACTCGTTTCAATAAAGAAGCGCTCTCTGTTGCTGCTCTTAATCACCCTGGAATCGTCTCGGTGTATGACTCAGGTAAAGAAGAGACGCCTAGTGGGGTCATGCCATACATCGTTATGGAGTATGTAGAAGGAAAAACCTTGCGGGAAATAATCCATAAAGGTGAGCGTTTTCCGCTGCAAAGAGCGGTTGAAATTGTCGAAGGTATTCTGACTGCGCTCCAGTATTCCCATAAGAACGGCATCGTCCATCGTGATATCAAACCGGGCAACATCATGATCACTGATTCTGGTGACACTAAAGTGATGGATTTCGGAATCGCCCGCGCTCTGGCCGATAGTGGTGCAACACTCACAAGCACATGGAACATAGTTGGAACTGCACAGTATCTCTCACCCGAACAAGCCACTGGTGGCCAAGCAGATGCGCGAAGTGATCTCTATTCGGTTGGTTGTCTTTTTTATGAATTAGTTTCTGGAAAACCTCCATTCTCTGGTGAGACTCCAGTTGCGATTGCTTACCAACATGTCTCTACGCCACTGACGCCTGTGACAGACATTGAACCGTCGCTTGATCCCGCTCTCAATAATTTCTTTAGCATTTCTTTGGCAAAAGATCCGGCAGACCGTTATCAGAGCGCGAATGCGATGTTGAAAGATTTGAAGAAGTTAGCAAAAGGCGAGGGAATCACTACCCAAATCCCTCGCACTAAAAAACCGATGAACCGAAATCGAATTGCAGCTTTGGTGTTATCGCTTGTCGTCCTGATTGGTGGAGCAAGTTTCTTTGTTTTTAATCCGAATTCCTCGGTGATCGTTGACTTGCCAAATGTTGTGGGGTTGACCGAAGCCCAAGCGCGCGAACAGCTTTCTGGATTCACCATCACAATCCAACGCGCACCAGATCCGCGTATTCCGCGAGATCGCGTTTCAAATCAGTTACCACTTGCGACCACTCGTGTTTCGCAAGGTTCTTCGGTAACGCTCACGCTCTCAGATGGACCAGGTGATGCAATTGTTCCAACTGGGTTGATTGGCAAACCTTTAGAAGAGGTCCGCACTGCACTTGTTGCAGCTGGGTTACGCGTCAGCCGCACGGTTGCAGTCGATTCCGAACAAGAACCGGGAATAGTTTTGAAAATTACCCCTGAGCCTGGTTCAACCGTAGAAGCAGGAACTGGAGTTGTGTTGGAGATTGCCAGCGGAAATGTTCAGGTTCCGCAATTAATTGGAGTCACTGAAATCGAAGCGCGTACCTTACTTACTCAAGCTGGCTTCTTGGTGAAGACAGTTGAAGCTTATGATGCAAACCAACCAATTGGAGTTGTGCTTGCTCAAGCTCCTAGCGGTGGTGAGACAAAGATTATTGGTTCATCAGTAACAATCACTGTTAATAAAGCGCCGAACTAACGTCCCATCACTGGCGATAGGCCTTCAGATTTCTTTCGACCTTCAGAATCACCACACTCCACCAACCAATTTCCTAGCATTTGATAACCGTGTTCTGTCATTACTGATTCTGGATGGAATTGAACTCCGTGAATTGGAAGTGTTGTGTGACGAATGGACATCACAACTCCGCTCTCACTTCTTCCTGTAACTTCTATTTCTTGTGGCAAGGTTTTTTCTTCGATTGCCAGTGAGTGATAGCGAGTTGCGACAAATGGTGTTGGGATTTCTGACAAAACTCCAGAATTATTATGAGAAACAACGGATGTTTTTCCATGGAGTAGTTCAGGTGCACGACTAACGGTTGCGCCAAACGCAACTCCGATGGCTTGATGGCCTAAACAAACTCCGAGCAGCGGCTTTGAAATTTCTGCACAACGTTTAATCATTGCGATGGAAACACCTGCGGCTTCTGGAGTTCCAGGACCAGGTGAGATCAAGATGCCGTCATAGGAGTCTGCGACCTCAGCGGTGACCTCATCGTTTCGCACAACCGTGCACTCTGCGCCAAGTTGTTGGAGGTATTGAACGAGGTTGAAGACAAAAGAGTCGTAGTTATCGACGACGAGTATCCGTTTGCCCATCTACCCATCCTTTCGTGTAACCTGCCACCATGCCTAAGTCGCGCATCCGCAAGAAGAAGAAAGATAACCGTCCAGCCCCGGTCGTCGCTGAGACAAATCCGCTGGAGCTTGAGAGCCCTCGTTGGCTCGCGCCCACCATGGTTGGGGCCTTTCTCATCGGACTCTTCTGGATCGTCATCTTCTATGTTTCCCAGACTCGCTACCCAATCCCCAATATCGGGGCCTGGAACATGGTTGTGGGCTTTGCCTTCATCGGCGTTGGGTTCTCCCTCGCTACGCGCTGGCGTTAATACCTCTTTATTAATTACATCCATGTAATTCTCCACAGGGTTATCCACCCCTGTGAATAGACCCCTTCCACGAAAGTTCAGGGAACCACACCTACCCTTGGGCTCATGCTCGGAACCATCCTCGGTGTGATCGCCTACCTCCTTACTGTGGTCGCGCTCGTCGCCATCACCATCCGGTCACTCGAGCTTTATCGCCGCATCAAGGCTGGCCAGCCTGACCCCACACGTAGCAATAACAAAGCCCAGCGATTGGCCCTCATGGTTCGTGAGGTTCTCACTCACGCCAAGATGTTGAACTTCACTGGATCTGGAATTGCGCATTGGTTTGTGATGGTTGGTTTCGTTTCACTCTTTGGAACTTTAGTGACGGCATATGGCCAAATTTTTGATCCACATTTTGTTCTTCCGATTATTGGACATTTTGTTCCATACAACTTTTTTGTTGAACTGATTACTTGGTTGACTGGCATCAGCATTGTTGCGCTCATCGTGATTCGTCAAGTTACGCGCGTTGTTAAGAAGGGTCGCACTTCACGGTTCTTTGGATCCGGCTCTTGGAAAGCGTATTTTGTTGAAGCGACTATTTTGGCAATCGTTTTCTGTGTTATCGCTCTTCGCGGACTAGAAGGCGCACTCCTTGGTGAGAAAGCCAAGAGTTTTGAATTTGCGCTCTCCCAACCGGCTGTAAACGCTTTCGATAATCTTGACGTTGCAACTTTAGAACAATGGATAGTAATCATTGCCGCACTTAAGATTATTATTTCGATGACGTGGTTTATTGTGATTGCTGCGAACCTAACCATGGGTGTTGCTTGGCATCGATTCTTAGCGCCATTTAATATCTATTTCAAACGCAATGTCTCCGCTTCCCCAACTCTTGGCGCGTTGCCTGAGATGTTGTCTCATGGAAAACCGATTGATTTTGAAGATCCTAAAGAAGATGATGTTTTCGGTATCGGAAAAGCCGCAGATATTTCTTGGAAAGGTTTATTGGATATGGCTAGCTGCACCGAGTGCGGCCGCTGCCAATCACAATGCCCTGCCTGGCATACTGAAAAACCGCTCTCGCCTAAATTGCTTGTGATGGCGATGCGTGATCATGCGCTCGCAAATGTGCAATCTGATAAACCAATTGTGGGCGAGACCATCTCTCCCGATGTTCTCTGGTCGTGCACTACATGTGGTGCTTGCGTTAATGAATGCCCGGTAGATATCGAACATATCGATCACATCGTCAATATGCGCCGCTTCCAAGTGCTTGTTGAATCTGAATTTCCGACCGAGCTTGGTGGAACATTCCGCAACCTTGAAAAGGCGGGCAATCCATGGGGCGCAAATCGTATGGACCGCAACGCTTGGATTAGTGAATGTGACTTCCCAGTCACTGTGATTGATGGTGAGTTACCTGATGAAGTTGAGTATCTCTTCTGGGTTGGTTGCGCAGGTGCCTATGAAGAGCGTGCGAAGAAAACCACGAAGGCTGTTGCAGAACTCCTTTATATGTCCGGCGTGAAGTTTGGTGTCCTCGGTGCGCGCGAGACATGTACTGGCGATCCTGCACGTAGAGCTGGAAATGAGTTCCTCTATCAAATTCTCTCCCGTGAAAATATCGAAACGTTCAATCAGGTGTACTCGCATTACAAGGGTAAGAAGAAAGTTGTGGTGACCTGTCCGCATTGCTTCACCACTATCGGCCGAGACTACAAACAACAAGGATTTGAACTTGAGATGGTTCACCACACCCAGTTGTTAAACACATTGATAAAAGAAGGTCGCTTAAAGCCGATTGCGAAACAATCTAAGAAGCTCACTTACCACGACCCTTGTTATCTCGGTCGCCATAACCAAATTTATGAAGCACCGCGCGAACTTTTGGAATCTACTGGTGTTGACCTTGTTGAAATGCCTCGCAATAAAGAGCGTTCGTTCTGTTGCGGTGCTGGTGGTGGTCGCATGTGGATGGAAGAGAAACTTGGGACGCGCATTAACTTGAATCGTGTTGATGAGGCGATTGCGACTGGTGCCGAAGAGGTTGCGGTTGGTTGCCCGTTCTGCCGTGTGATGGTTAGTGATGGTGCAAAAGGTCGGGAATCAGATGTGGAAGTGATTGATGTAGCTCAAGCGCTACTTCGATCGGTTAAGAGCGGTGGTAACCAAAGTT
>Ga0214923_10008435_pt1 | contig 10970 bp, 17 predicted proteins | sample LL1510_MetaG_FD_177993 | JGI IMG/M metagenome (GOLD analysis project Ga0214923, IMG submission 177993) | Freshwater microbial communities from Lake Lanier, Atlanta, Georgia, United States - LL-1510 | ecosystem: Environmental > Aquatic > Freshwater > Lake | place: USA: Georgia | collected...
AAAACAAAATCCTGAATACCATCCTGAAGGGAACACCCTGAAACATATTTTGGTTGTCCTAAAAAGAGCATATCACTTTTATCCCGATGACCCAAACATGATAATGGCCGCATTATTTCATGACTTAGGTAAAATGGAGACATACGATATAAACCCAAAAACCGGAAAACCAACGGCGTATGGTCACGAAAACATATCAACCATGTATGTTGATAAGTTTAAAGATTGGATTTCATCGTTTGATGGTACAGATGTTCAAGAAATAAAATACTTAGTTTCAAATCACATGAAAGTAAAACCAAGCACATGGGACAAAATGAGGGATATTAAGAAAGAACCGATACAATCACATCAATCGTTTCATAAACTTATGGGTTTTACGGACAAATTGGATGGTGGTGGATATTTAATCAAAAAAGATTAGAATTTTTTTTGTAATCTCATGTTTTTCTTGTATTTTTATAAAAAAAGAACATGAAACAATTTTTTTTAATATGTATCTTATTGACCGCGTTTTATTCCTGTGATGATGGTGTTCCATGGACGGTCGTAAATAAGAGAGAGGTAGACAAAGGGATATGTGAATATAAACTTTCTCGTAGAACGGGGTTTTTACCGATATTAATGGTAATCACCGATTCGTGCGGTAGATATGAATATAAACAAGAAATTCCTGATTCACTTATTAAACGATAAACAACATGATAAAAAACAATCCAAATTACATAAGATTTGTAGAATCTTGGGTATCTAAAGACAATTGGAGAGACAATATATCCAAACCTGTTTGTTATTCGACGGGTTGGGTGTGTTCCACCAACTCTTACAAACTTTTATGGTTGTACGATGAAGAGTACGTTAAGAATGAAAATGTACACGACCATTCAAAAGGTAACGGAGTTGACGCAACAAATGTTATGTCTGGGTATAGTAAATTTTACGAAAGTGATTCGAAACCTATGGGTAAAATTAAACTATCCGATATAGAAAAGATTTACGAAGAAATCAAGATGATTCCTGAGTTTGACAAAAAATATAAGGAATGTTATTCCTGTGAAGGACATGGAACTGTCGAGTGCGACTGTTGCGGACATGAAACCGAATGTGATGATTGTGATGGTGAAGGTCAGGTTGAATGTGGTGAAGAAGAAAACGGTGAATTTAAATACCCCGAAAATCATTATATCACAATCAATGGTGTTCACTTGTCTCTTTATGAAATGAGAGAACTGATTGATAATTTAAAATTTGTTGGGGTAGAAGAGTTAAACGTTTATCCAAACGATGGAAACTTTATAAAATCATTTTTTGGAATCCCCAATGAAAAGATGTATATTTTGATTATGGGTAACATGGTCAATGACGTTGAAAAAACCTACGACATAACAATTAATCATTAACATTATGGGAAAAATTACAATCTTAATCAATAAAATATATTCAAAACTTAAAAACAATAAAAAAATGAAAAACAAAAAAGTAAAATTAATATCAAATCCTTGTGGTAAAGAATCTTCCAATAACCAACATCGTGGTTCATCTAGAATATTTACCGTTAAAGAACCATATCACACATCTGTATGTGTCGCATCTGCTTGGAATATAATCGATGACTGTGGTTATGCTGCAGGATGGGTTTATGAATGGGAAATGGTATCGGCAGAGGTTACAATTGAAGAATTAGAGACAAAGTTAGTGACAGCACACTTAGAAATTGATGATATTAAATCCAAAATTAAGTGGATGAAAGAAGCTGGTGTGACAGAATTTGATGAAAAGGAACACAAAATTTGGAGAACTTTATCAACGTTAGAAAACACAGAACTTACCAAAATGGAAAAAGTCAAAATTATTGCATCTTTGGTCTCTTAATTTTCAAAGAATGGTAACCATGAAACTAGAACTAGAAAAAACATATCTAACCAAACACGGCAGATTTGTAAAAATGGTCAATCAACCTTGGGAGGGAATATTCAATGGAGAATATGAAAAGGATGGAAGAGATGGTTTTACTGGTAGGTGGAAAACTGATGGTAGAGCCTGGAACTTCTTTTTTATGGGAGGAGAATTTTACATATCCGAGCACGACATTCTGATGGAAGATTGTGATGAAGCAAGGTGTATCTCTCATCAAATGTTGTTAGAAAGAAAATGTAAAGCTTACGCGGAGGCTAAGTAATTACAGATTGAAATTATGGACATAATAGAATATCAAGTAGTTATAGATGTGACCTTTAAAGAAGGTAGATTTTTTTTAAACATTAAACTACCAAAAGAACAACCTGAATTAAATTTGGGGCAAGTCAGGGGTATTTTAATGAGTGCCCTTGCTCTTACTATAAGAGGTTCCGAGGATGAAGCGGATGCAATGAAGAATGTAATAAACTATTTGAATGATGAATTTGTCAACGTGGATTCATTCAATGATGTCGAAATATTAGTAAAAAAATGAGTTACATTGTAGTAGATGTGGAGGCCGATGGACCCATACCACACAAGTATTCGATGGTTTGTTTCGGTGCCGTCGTAGTTGAACCGACACTTACCAAAATATTTTACGGAAAAACAAAACCAATTTCAAAAGAGTGGATTGATGACGCACTATCTGTATCAGGATTTAGCCGTGAAGAACACGAAAAGTTTGACGACCCAAAAAATGTTATGGAAAACTTTGCCGAATGGATTCATAAAAATTCAAATGGTAAACCAACTTTTATAAGTGATAATCCTGCTTTTGATTGGCAATGGATAAATTACTATTTCCACACGTACTTGGGTAAAAATCCATTTGGTTTTTCTGCAAGGCGTATTGGTGATTTGTACTGCGGAATGAAAATGGATACTGGATTAAATTCTGAATGGAAAAGATTACACAGAAAAACAACTCACGACCACAACCCCGTAAATGATGCGAAAGGTAATGCGGAAGCGTTGTTGACGATGAAGAAAATGGGTTTAAAATTACCAACGTATTAGTTCAAATTTTAAAAACAATAAAAAATGAATCACAATTTACTTACTTTAATAATACAAATGGTATTTGCCGTACTAATAATAGTTTTATACAAATATAACAAAAACAAAACTTAATTGTATAAAACAACTCTATAATATTTTGAAATCGGTATTGATTAAAAGTATACTAATATTTATAAGTATGAAAATATTGATAACCGAGAATCAGTTAAGGAATTTAACTAATATTCTAATTAATGAAGAAGAGTCGACCCCAACAAATGTTAATCAGATTCAACAAGAATTGGTCGATAAGGGATATTACATTGGAAACTTTGGAGAAAAAGGTGATGGTGTTGATGGGAAATATGGTAGAATGACAAGAGGCGCCCATGAAGCCATGAAGAATGGGATAAGTCCAGAAGAATACAACAAGACCGTCAATAAAAATAATAAATCTCAAGGACCGGTCAACAATAATGTTGGAAACGCCGCGGGAAATATAATTATTGGTGACTCACAGACAACTTATGTTGATAACGCAACATCCAAAGCGTCAAGATTATCAACTGAGGGTGGGACACAATCACTTTGGAAAGGTGGAATGGGTGTTAGTTGGTTGGTGAACGCGTTAAACGCTTATCCGGTTTCCCCGAATATTAAAAATGTTGTGGTTGTCATCGGCACCAATGGTGGTTTCAGGGGAAGTGTTAATGAATTAATGTCTTCGTTAAAAAGAACATTTCCAAATGCCAAGTTTTTTGTTGTTCAAGGTTCTTGGGGTTGGGGTGGAAATAAAGGAATTCAACCCTCGCAAGTACAGAAGTACTATTCACAGTTTAGTGGGTTTGCGACAATAATTGAACCACCGATTGGTGCGATAGAACCTCACGGTGATTTCCCAGTATATAAACAAATTGGTGCATCAATCGATTCATATTTATAAGTATGAAAATATTGATAACCGAGAATCAGTTAAGGAATCTAACTGATGTACTGATTAACGAAGAAAATGATGGTGTGAAATATGCTATAATTAAGATTTTAAAACCATTAGCATATATGGATTTAAAATATTATTATCAGGAAGTTCCGTTATGGTACACCAAGGAGGATAAGATTACGATTAAAAAGGGAGGTGCTGGTACAAAAACAATATCAACCAAAAATATCGAGGTGGTAAAGGTTTTTGATAGCGACAACGAGGAGTTAAAAGAATATCTTAAAGAGTTAAGAAAAAACCAATCAACTTGAAATAACAAGAACTGATTTTGGTTCATCAAGTTATAATATTTTATATATTATATTTTTTGTGAAAATTTAATGTCAAAAAATTTGGTTTTTTGAAAACTACTTCATATATTTGTATCGTTTAATATTGAACGAAAATCTTATGGAAAAAATTATAATTTCAAAAGAAACGGGTTTTTATTACGAAATATATTTAAAAACAATTCGACAATTAAAAGGCTATTGTGATAATGTTCAATTTGTTCTTTTACCCCATCAACGAGCATTTAAATCGGATATAAATCATACTAAAACTTTCATTGAGTCTATTTTAAATGGTAAACTAACCGATTTTCCAATTAAATTATCAGATTTAAAATCTTGTAAAGAAAAAAGTATGGGAACAGAAGATGAAGAGTTTTTTAATACATATTTAGATGAAGGTCGGGTTTATGGTATAGAGGATGGTCAACATAGAATAAATGCGATTATGGAAATTAACGAGTCACATTTTGAAGGTGAGTTTAAGGATAAATTTGAAGAATACATGAACACAAAGGTCCCTGTTTTTGTTTATTATGGTGCAACGAGAAATGAATTAATTGATAAGTTTCTTGTAACGAACAATTCGAGAACGGTAAACACTAAAGAAAAAATGTGGGCGAAAGATAATGAATTTAACCGTACCATAAAAAAAATCTTTGTAGATGATGATAAGTATCTTAAATTGTACAGTATAACAGAGAAAACTGATAAGAGTAAAAGAGAATTTTATGGTGGCGTAGTTAAAATGATAAAGGTGTGCGGTGCTTATGATAAAGTTTTTGACTCAGTAAAAACAAGTACAAGTTCTTTATTATCTTTTATTGAATCAAATATTGGTATTGAAAAGTTTTCTAATTCAACGTCATTATTTGGTGAATGGTATGAAATCATATCCACTTATAATACTAAATTTTCTTCAAAGTTTGCACATCAGTCCAATTTGTTTTTTCTTTTACACATATTAAAAAATAAAAACCTTAAATGGGATAAAGAAAAAATAAAAAATTATTTATTAGGGTTAACTGACACTCGAATGGGACCTGAAGTTCGTTATGCTAATATTTTAAAAAACTTTGAACATGAAGGAATGTGAAATTGAAATGGAGAATCATTTAATTAAAATTTTAAATGAATATTATTTACGGAGTGGATTGATAAATAAGTTAGTTATTAATGAAAAAACATTTATTTTTAATGAAGGTATTAGCACTGAAGAACGTTGGGAATATTATGGTTGGGTTTGTAAAGAATTAAGAATCAAAAAAATCATCAGGTCACATGGGATGGATAGTGAAAAGGCTTCCATAAAAAAGAACGATGGACATGCGATGGAGAAATATTTTGAAACTTTTGGTCTTGAGGTGGTTCGTGGAACAAATAAATGTGATTTATTGTTAGACGATAAACCATACGCATCTCTTAAAAGTGGGAAGAAAATTCAGTGGGGAATGCATGTTTTAAATATGTTACCAGAAAAATTTCAATTACTTTTTCGTGATTATGTTTTGTCTTTTCAACCAAATTCCGAACATTATGGTAAAAGAACAGATGTCGCCAATAAAATTATTTCCCAACTTTCAAATCGTGAATTAAGGTTTGAATTATTAAATTATTTTTTTAGAAAAAATGAAGAAGTACCATATTTAATTGTAAAAAGTAATGAAATATTTTATCGAATTAAGTACGTTGATTTAATTAATGTTTTATGTGATAAGATTGAATTTTATACAACAAAAGATAAGGTAAAAATTGTGTCTCGAATTGTGGATAATGGAAAATCAAATATTATATTTGAGATTGAAACTAGGAGTGACAAAAAAAACGCGTTATTAATGCATGGTCAGAGTAAAATAATAATAGATATAGTAAAAAAATTTAAAATAAATGTCGAAGAAACATATCAACAAAACCCCCATTAGATACGCTGGAGGAAAGACGAGAGCGATAAAACATATTGTTCCATATTTTCCAAAAGATTTGGTTAAGGTCGTATCACCATTTATGGGTGGTGGTTCTATTGAGGTTCATTTAACTAATTTAGGGGTTAAGGTTGAATCGTATGATATTTTTAGACCTCTTGTCAAATTTTGGAATCAAGTTTCGAGAAACAATAAAAATTTGTTTGAGTTTTTAAAAACAATTGAACCAACTGAAGAGAATTATAAAATAATTAAAGAAAAATTAATTTGTTGGGAATACACTCAAGAAATGTTAAAAAACTGGAAAACTAGTTTTTATAAAAGGGAAGAACCAATTCAATTAACCGATGTTGAAGTTGCTGCATATTATTATTTCAATCATAACACGTCATATGGTCCGGGTTATTTGGGTTGGCCGTCGTCTGTTTATTTGAATAAATCCAAATGGGATAAAATGATTGACGATATAACCAAATTTGATGGAAAACTTTTGAGTGTAGGTGAATCAGATTTTGTTGATGTAATTAAAAACAATGGTGATGAATATCTTTATTTGGACCCACCATATTTTATGGGGAAAGATTCGGATAATAAAATGCACGCCGCAATATACCCAATGAAAAACATTCCAGTACATCATGATGGGTTTAATCATGAAAAACTTAGAGATTTATTAATGAGTCATAAGGGTAAGTTTATTATGTCTTATAATAATTGTGAAACAATAAGAGAATGGTATAAAGATTTCAGATTGGAATTTCCATCTTGGAATTATTCGATGGGGAATGGAGAAAAAAGAATCGGTGAAAATAGAAAACGGGAAGGTATTATAAATTCAAAAGATTCACATGAAATATTAATAATTAAAGAATAATTTTTTAAATATCCAATTGGATATTTATATAATAAATTTATATTATGTTTAATAAAATATCCAAAGAAGAGAAAAATCGAATATTGGAAATGTATGGTTGCAAAAAAACCATACAAGAAGATATCGATATTAGTGGTCGAATGTCCATGGGAGAGTTTCTTAGAAGAGAAACAGATAATGTTGACACGCTCATTGAAATGATGTCAAAGTACACACCAAAAGATTATTGGTTGGTGAGGGTTGGTTATATAAACAACACAAAAATCAATGTAAAGGTAAAACCATCGGATGAGATTGATGCAATGGGAAGGGGTTTGGGTGATGATTTTATCACATCGTTATTGGATTCACCGGATTATCAAAGTGGAAAGTTGAAACACCCTTTTGCGGAAAAAACTGTAAACAAAGAAAAGATTCCATCATCCATATATAAATTAAAAACATATACCTGTCAATGGTTGTCTCCCGAAACAAGGAAACAAATGAAAGCCCAAAAGGATTTTGATGTTATGTCGATGTATCAAAAACATGGGATTGAACCACCTGAAGTGGACTTGGATGATAAAAGAGGTTTAGGGTGGGAACCAATTGACGATACACCTTTTGACCAACATATCAATACTGGAAATAGAAGATTTGTAATGTATAGAAAAAGGGGTTGTTACACGGATGCTCCCTCATTGTATTTTATAAAATATCCCGAAGGTAATATTGAAAGATTAGATAGAGATAAGGTTAATTTTTATTTTAAGTTATCACAAACCAATAACAATGGTATAACGATGCCACAAAAATTGGCCCAATTGGAAGACCAAGAATTGGCCAAAAAAATATTAAGTATTGAAAATCTTTATGAGTTTAAAAATATTCTTTTAGATAAAATCACGTTTCTTAATTGCACCGCAGAGACTGAGAGGGGTAATGTTAAATTGAGTTATGTAAATAAGAATGTTGTTCCTGATGGAGTTGAACCTGGTTCATTTAGACAATTTATCGAAGATGAGATAGATAAATAAATATGGAAAAATTAATTAAAAAAATACTTAACGAAGTTGTTGGTGTACCCAGAGGGATTGAGTTGTCGGCGAGAAAAATATATTATGATATTATTCGGTTTTTAGAAAATAATTCCGAATACGCGGAAAATGAAAATGAATTCGAACTCAATGACAACTACACATTTTCGGATTATCCTATTGATGGGGTAAATGTTATCATTAAACATGTTGAAGGAGCAGTCAACCAATATCATATTGCGAGTTTGACTTTAAAAGGTAAAGGAAAAAGAGATGGCGGAAGATTGAAACCTATTATTTCAACAAAATTGACCATTTACATATCGTTTGTGAGACCTGAAAATAGTGAGATAGAATCCGATGAAGTCATATCTTTTTTAAAGACCAATGACGTGGCCGAAAACATTTCAAAAATTGCTCATGAATTGAAACATTCATACGATGAATATAAAAATGTTGAAGGAAATAATATTGGAGTATATGCAATGTATAAATCATTTACCAATTCAAGATTTGGTAATGAAGTTGTGGATAAATTTATTTATGAGTCATATTTCGCCATTCGTTATGAGAATTTGGTTAGACCTTCCGAATTATATACATTGGCAACTGAAAAGGGTATAACAAAAAAAGATTTCATTAATTTTTTGAAAGAAACCGAGTTATATAAAATTCTTCAAAGAATCGTTAATAAATCCTATGAAGATTTTAGGGAACAACTTAAATCCAATATGGGTTTTGTTAACAAAGTTATTCAAAATTTCCAAAGTGTAACAATACCAGAGGATGATGAAGGAAAAATAGATTTATTCTTGCATGGATTATACACCACTTTGAGTAATATAATGTTGCAAAATTTTAAAGAAATGTTAAATGTTGGTAATCCAATTGCATCCCTATTAGCGATGTTTGGTAATAGTCATGGTCTTAACTTAATATCTGATGAAGATGAAAAACTATTTAATGATTTCAAAAAGAAAGTAAATAAATATGAGGGTAGAGATGTGGAATTTTTTAAATACATGATTGGTGAAAACCAATATCAGGCTTATCAAGTAATTAAAAAATTGGGGAAAATATATTCCATTCTTCCCGATGGTCCTGAAACGAAAAAAATGGATGAAGAGCATATAGATATAGAATTTTCTGACCCAACCAGTTTTGAAATGAGTCAATTGGTAAATGAAATTTGTCAAATTATATTATCCAAATAATTAATTTCATTATGATATTTATAATTAAAAATATAAAAACTACACGCCAATACAAATCTTAAAGAAGATAACCAAAAAAATATTATTATTTAACCCCACTCAAAAGGTGGGGTTTTTTATTTTGTGTGAATTTAATTTGGATAATTAAAATACTATGCGTATATTTGAACTATAAAAACCTTAAACCAATGAAAATCTACCACTTAACGATACTAGGTTATTACACCAATTCAGATACAACACACCAGGTGTCCGTAAATTGCGATTATATGACATGGGATGATGCCGGTTGTTATATTTTCTATGTAAGAGATGGAAGCAAGGCACCTAAATTTGTGGCTTGTTATCCAATTAAATTCACAATTGTGACAGATGTAGAAGATGTGGAATAAATGTTGGATTAACAAATAAAGATAAATAAAATGAAAATTTATCAATTAAAATTTTCAAAATGACAGAACAAGAACAAAAACACTGGTTTGAACTCGGTAAGCAAGTAGAACGCAATGAACGGACATATTTCACATCAAAAGAGTTTTGGTTTGGGATTATATTTGGTATGCTTACTATGTATTCTCTTATTGCGTTCGGCTTCTTTTAATTGCTACCAACCCCCATATTTGTCCAACTCAACCCCCGAAGCAATGACTACAAACCACTATTTTAAACACATAAATTAAGCACAATGGCAGAATTTAAAGACTTAGTAGGTAAAACACTTACCGAAATCAAAAACAATGGCGATGAATTAATTTTTATCGTTGACGATGGAACTACATACAAAATGTATCACGAACAAGATTGCTGCGAAAGCGTTTACATTGAGGATATTAACGGAGATTTGGACGACTTAATCGGAACTCCAATTTTGTTAGCAGAAGAAGTTTCAAATTATGAACCAGTTTCTGACGAAGATAAACAAAAGACAAAAAATGCTGATGAATGGGGTTCTTGTACGTGGTCATTTTACAAATTAGCAACGATAAGAGGCTATGTTGATATTCGTTGGTTTGGCGAGTCAAATGGCTATTATTCGGAAAGTGTTTACTTCATACAAGTCGGTGTTGACCGTGAATGGTAGATATTGGCTATAACCCCCATATTCACCCACCCCCCAAACCCTAAACCCATGAAACAATGCAATATGTGGACATTACGAATTTTGAAAGAACCGATTAAATACCAAACCATAGGTGGATTTTTATTTCGTCAAGTCAACAAGTTTATTTGTCATTTAATAGGACACTCGTATAAAGGAGTTGGCAGGGCTAATGGTGAAATATGGGGTTGGAATAGATTAGAATGCGAAAGATGTAAAAAAAAATCCGATTCACTTACTGATTATTGCACATAACCCACTCACTCCAAACCCTAAACCAATGACACAAGAATTTGTACCCTACGAACAAGCATTAGCACTCAAAGAACTTGGTTTTGATGAACCTACGTCATTCTATTGGGAAGATGATGTCATCAGACCATTACCCATGAAAGACGAAATTGGTGCTTTTCATTTTAACAGACACGCTCATACAGAAAACGAGTGGATTTGTGCGCCAACATTCTCACAAGCATTTAGATGGTTTAGAAAGAAGTGTAATTTATTTGGATGTATTGATTTACATGTATGTAGCCCGTCTCATTGGTTTATAAGAGTTGATAAAATAGACATCAACGATTACTTATACCATTCAGAGGATGAACATATACAATATAA
>Ga0214923_10008436_pt1 | contig 10966 bp, 15 predicted proteins | sample LL1510_MetaG_FD_177993 | JGI IMG/M metagenome (GOLD analysis project Ga0214923, IMG submission 177993) | Freshwater microbial communities from Lake Lanier, Atlanta, Georgia, United States - LL-1510 | ecosystem: Environmental > Aquatic > Freshwater > Lake | place: USA: Georgia | collected...
GAGAACGGACAGAAATGGGTTGAATGTACTTATCGAGATGATAAATTGGAAGGATTGTATCAAAGATGGTATGAGAACGGAAAAAAAATGGTAGAATGTCATTATCGAGATGATAAAATAGAAGGATTGTATCAAAGATGGTGGGTGGACGGATATCTTTGTATATATTGTCATTATAAAAATGGTAAATTAGATGGGATATATCAAAAGTGGTGGGGCTGCACATCTGATAATACAAACTTAGATAGTGATCGTGGAAAAAAATGGTTAGAATGTACTTATCGAGAAGATTATAGAGATGGAATGTTTCAAGCTTGGTATGAGAACGGACAAAAAGAGGTAGAAAGCACTTATCGAGATGATAAACTAGATGGATTATATAAATGGTGGTATGCAAATGGACAAAAAAGAGTAGAATGTACTTATCGAGATGGTAAAAAAGAAGGTTTGTATCAAGCTTTTTTTGAGAACGGACAAAAACGGGGAAAATGTCATTATAGAGATGGTAAATTGGATGGTATATATCAAGAGTGGTTTGAGAACGGACATATCGAGAAAGAATGCACTTATAGAGATGGTAAATTGGATGGGTTATATAAAGCTTGGTGGGAGAACGGACAAAAATGGGATGAATGTAATTATATAAATGGTAAAAAAGAAGGGTTATATCAAGAATGGAATGAAAATGGAGAATTGATAAAAGAATGTACTTATAGAGACGGAGAAAAAGTTATAAATTAAAAGATTAAATGATTTAAATTAATTATATTAAAGGTTAAATAACTTTTAATATAATGACATCATTTATAGATTATAAATCACCTGAAAAAGATATTTTAATAAATATTCTTAATGAGTATCCTTTAATGGACTCTACTAATATATCTAGTATTATAGAGAATATGATATACGAAGAGGTTGAAGAGTATTACGAGAATGGAACTTTAAAGTGTAAATACATACTTAGATTTGGAGAAAAACATGGATTATATAAAGGTTGGAATGAGAACGGAGAAAAATGGGAAGAATGTGGTTATTTATATGGTGAAAAAGACGGGTTGTATGAAAGATGGTTTGAAAACGGACAAAAATTTGAAGAATGGTCTTATAGAAATGGTAAACTAGAAGGTTTGTATAAACAGTGGTTTGAAAATGGACTAAAAAGTCTAGAATTTACTTATCAGGATGATAAAAGAAATGGGTTAGTTAAATCTTGGTTTAATAATGGACAAAAATATCTAGAATGTAATTATCGAGATGGTAAAAGAAATGGTTTATATCAAACATGGTTTGAGAATGGACAAAAACATGAAGAATTCCATTGTCTAGATGGTAAACTAGAAGGGTTATATAAAAGTTGGCATGATAACGGACAAAAACGTGAAGAATTCCATTATCGATATGGTAAAAAAGAAGGGTTATATCACGAATGGAATGACCATGGACAATTGATAAAAGAATGTACTTATCGAGATGGAAAAGAAGTTTAAATAAGATTATTTTTTTAATTGATTTAATTTATTAATTTCAACATCGATTCATCCATTAAAATGTCTTTAATTAAATCAATCGAGTGTTCAAACGAAAATGTCAAACCTTTACAAGAACAAGAAACACGTAGAATTAGCGATTTACCTTTATCTGAAGCTAAACGTATGTTTGTAAGATGTATAAAGAATGAAAAAGTAAGTACCTTGAAAAGAATATTAAAACATAGAGATGACATAGATGTAAATATGAACAACGGATGGGCTTTGTTATACTCTATAGAAAACGAATGTATTGATATATTTAAAGTACTTATAGCACAAGGTGGTATCAATTTAAACATTCAATCAGGTAAACCTTTATTAACTGCAGTTGATTACAACCAATATAAAATGTTTAAAATGTTAATTGATGCAGGCGCAAACATTAACTTGTGCTGCTATCGATTAATGGAAGTAGTAAAAGAATCGGGAGATAGCAGATTTAAATATCATCTTACAAAAAGAGGTTTCACCCTTTTTCATTCTCATATTCCAAGCTATATTAATAAATGATTAAATGATTTTTATTATTTATTTTAACCCATAAACATTATTAATTAACAATGGCTTCAAATCAATTATCTAATTTTCAAACTGAAATGAATAAGATTAAAACTTCCAATATGCAAGATAAAGATAAAATACATTCAATGATAAGCTTACTCGAAGAATATGAAGAGATGTTTGAAAGAGTAAACTATTTATCTTTATTAGAAGAATGTCGCGACTCTATTAAAGTATTACAAGGCACTTATAAAGTATACAATATGATGCCTATCTTCTTTTTATTTATCGTGTTAGTTTTATACTTTGTTGTTTAGTATATTCGATAGAATATACGATGTAAGCGAAGTGTATGATTTATTTAGTTTCTCCCAACTTAATAAGTCTACACTGAACTTATTCTTGTATTGGAGGTACATATTTTATATTTGTTGCATGAGTTTTCTTAGCTAAATAAGCTATAAATGACTTTTTAAAATGTATAAAATTAAACATATATTCCCTATTCTCATAAGGGTGTTCCTCATACATTCTATAATATTCTTTATAATGCTCACTATTCATAAAATCTTTTTTACATACTTCTATTAAATCTGTTAATTCCTCTCCTGAATTTGTTATAATTTTATCATTAACATCTATATATTTAAATATTTTTCTTGTTTTATCTGTACATTCTAAGCATATATTTCCTCTTTCATTTACACAAACATACTTTAAAAACCAATCAGCTATACCTTCTCCTCCCCTCTTTAAATATGGCAAACTACAGTATTGATTCATTAACCCTGTAACTCTTTCTTTAGCTAGTAAAAGAGGTTTATCACAATTCAAAGTAACATTATATGTAGTATTATTTGTAGTAGTACTTTTATTAGCTAAATTATAAAGTTTATCTTGAAGATCTTTTATAATATCATCTTTAGACTTTATTATATCTTCTTTTTCTTTGATTATATCTTGAAGTTTTTTATTTTGTTCTAATGTAATAATATGTATATTTTCTTTATCTGCAACACATTTTTTATAGTGTTTAATTAAGTCATCTTTTGTAATAAAAGTTGAACTGCACCATATACAATTTATATTCAAAGTAGGCCTATTAGAAATGCATCTTTTACTACTTTTTAGATGAGCTGTAAGTGTTTTCTTCGAGTTAAAAGAAGCATTACAGAAAGAACATTCAAAGTCATTACTTTTTGATATTTGATTATCAATACTCATATTTATATATAAATAAATATTTTTTTAAAATAATTAATGACTTTTTTGAATTTTGTCATTACTTGTCATTAAAAATCATTACTTTTAGACATATAAATAAGTGTTAATAGAAGGTGTAAAATGCTTAATAAAACAAAACATATAATACAAGTTAAATTTATATTGTAAATACTATTATTAGAATAGAAAATAAATTTAACAAACATTTGTTCGTAATTTTATTTTCTATAGAACTTTTATATCATTAGATTTAAAAACACATAATTTTATAATTAATATACATGATTCCTGATAAATTAAAAAATGCTTATATGAAGACTGCTTATTCTTTTTCGGAATGTAGTACAGCAACACGTTTAAAGGTTGGTGCAGTACTTGTAAAAGATAATAATATTATTAGCTTTTCATATAACGGAACACCTTACAATTGGAGCAACATTTGTGAAGATGAAAATAATGTAACTCTTCCAGAAGTTATTCACGCAGAAACAAATCTACTCATTAAACTAGCTAGAAATGGAAATTCTTCAGCACAAGGAAGTACTATGTTCGTTACCCACTCACCTTGCTTTCAATGCGCAAAATTAATCTATCAAGCAGGAATTAAAGAAATTTATTACTCACAACAATACCGTTGTAAAGATGGTATAGAATTCTTACAAAAAATGGGTATACAAGTATCTCAATTATCTTAATTTAAATATATATTTTAACATATAAAAGTATATATTAAAATAAATAAAGAAATGGATGATGAGGTAAGATACGGTCCTTATGAATACCATAGATCAGATAATGACGAGCCTATGTTTAGACAGTGGAAAATAAGAAATTTAGCATCCCTTTTTGAAAATGAAAAAAATTCTAGAGAATATACATTAGAACAGTTTAAAGATTGGTTTAAGAAAACCGTTAATAGTGAAGATTGGAGTTATATAAATATAAGAGAGAGTTTAAACGATTTTGGTACATCTATAATAAATAACAATGAGATATATGAATATCTTTTTCAATTAGGTATGAATCCTGGGTTTACATATATGGAATGTCTTAGAACAATTGATTCTTGTGAAAAAAGTTTAAAAGAACATAATTATAAGTATAAAAAAGAATATGTTGTTATAAGGTTAGAAAGATATAGAGATCTTCTTAATATATGTGAAAAATATATATCAGAAGAAGATAAAAGAATAGCAATAAGTTTAAAAGATACTGTTGAACTATATTAAACTTATTTTTTTCTAGAGTCCTTTTTTTCTTAATAAAACATCCACGAAACATTAAAAATCATACTTCTTAAAGTATCAAGTGGTGGTACAAATATACCTAAAACTGCTATACAAAATAATCTAAATACTACATCCTTCTTAAACTTTAAACTACTCTCTAATTCACGTAATTCATTCTCCTTATTCATAACATATAATTCCCTCTTCTTAACGTCTCTTTCTCTAAATACTAAACTTTTAGTATGTTGTAAAAGCGCATTCTCTTTTGCTTCTAAAATAGATTCTTGAATATTTATCATCAACATCTTCTCCTCTATCACACTTTCCTTTTGTAAACATCGCAAAGTAAGTTGTTCTAATTCATTTAACTCTACCTCCTTTCTACATATAGGACATTCATTTTTTAAACTTTTAACAATACATTTTTTATGCACCCAATGACCGCAACTTATAGGTTTTGATGTACGTAATGTTTCAAAACATACAGGACATTCACGAGGTTTCTCAAACTTAATCATTTTATTTTAAATGATTTTACTCTTTAATTTTAATTAAAAGGTACTTAACACAATGAATAAGAAAATTATATTTATTGACATGGATGGTGTACTTGTAGATTTACAATCAAATATTGATAATTTAAGATTAATTAATAAAGAATATACCTTGTTAGATGGTGATATGATACCTAATGTATTTCGAGACCCTCCTTGTATTACTTATTGCAAAGAAGCTATTGGAAAACTTATAAAATGCAATAAATACGAATTATTTATAGCATCTACATCTCCTTTTAATAATCCACAAGCTTGTAGTGATAAATTGTATTGGTTACAAGAGCATTTTGGAGATGTATTTAAGAAACGTGTCTTTTTTACACATAGAAAAGACTTGTTAATAGGTGATTACTTAATAGATGATAGAACTTCTAATGGAGCTGGAGATTTTAAAGGAGAATTTATTCATTTTAATACAGAAAAATTTAGAGGATGGAAAGAAGTCGTAAATTATTTACTACATTAATTGATAATTACTCTTTAATTTAAGATTAATTATCACTTTGTATTAATTTCTATATTTCTATTTTTATACTTCTTTATATAGTCGCTTACCCACAAATTATTATCTTTTTTTAATCTTCATATTTTTTAAAATGATCTTTATCGTTATCAGTAACACCTTTCATATTTGGATACTTCTTTAACAATTCTAAAATTGTACAACCACCCGCAAGAAATGGTTGTTCTACATTCTTACCTTCTTCATCTACATATTTTAATTTAGTTCCGTGTTTACAAGGATATGTTTGAAGACACATATTACCAATAGTAAATATTGCATCTTCAAACCTTTCAGGATAATTCTCAAGCCAATATTTTAATGAATTCTTTCTAGCTGTTTCTAATCTTTCCTCTTCCTCCTTTTTCCATTTAATTTTATCTTCTTCCTCCTTCTTCTTTAAAATCTTATACTTTATTTTATTTTCTCTAGCCATTTTAAATCTACTTATTTCTCTAGGATACTCTTGTAAAAATTGACTAAATTTTAAAGTTAATCCATGATTGGATAAATGTTCTTTAATTTTAGTAAGCTTTTCTTCTGTAAGTAAGTCTTCAATACACTCTGAATCATCCATCAACTTTTTAGATATCTTATAAATTTCTATTCTTAAATCGTCTTCACTAATAACTTGTAATTCTTCTTTTGTTAATTTACAAATATAATCCATTTATTATTAATACATTTATTATTTAACCTTAATTTATAATAATTTTATTTATATGTTTATTTAAAGCTTATAAACGCTCCTTAAGAAATCTTGATTGTAAGCTTATAAAAATGCCTAAAATATGTTATAAACCTAATACTTTTAATTTTAATAGTACTTTTACAAGATTTAAACGTATTAATAACCCACAAATATAACCTATTAAAAACTAAATTACCAAAAAATAAATAAAATTCAAAGTCAAGTTAAACCGCCAGAGATGTTAGAAGCAAACATATTTGTTTTTATACTTATTGTATATCTTTTTTACAAATATCCTGAAGCTACAGCTGCTTTATTATTTTTAATTGCTTCTTTAATTCGTTAATTTCTTCTTGCTGTTCATTAATTTGAGTTTGATAGTTTTTAAGTATAGCTGGTTTAGTAAAATATACTGTTTGCGAACTCATATTTACTTAATTGATAATTATTCTTTAATTTAAGATTAATTATCACACTATGAACGAACAATTAAAAGATCTAATTAAGTATTCAAATTCTATTTATGAAAAGTATGAATTTATAATTAAAGGGAACAACAAATTAAAAGAGTTAATATCCCAAAGTGATGTTCCTAATTTTTCCCCTGAAAAGTTAAGACATTTACATACTCGTTTAATGGAATTAAGTGAAATTGAAGAATCATCTTTAGGTGAATATGAGTATATGGAAGCTGAATATTATTACAATAAACGACACGATTTACAAACACAATCATCACTTTTAGAGTGTAAAAGAGAGTATGAAAGTATAGTAGAAGCTATGTCAAGATTAAAAACGGAGTATAATACAGAGTTGAGTACAATTCCATTATTTAAACTTTATTATACTATTGTTGAGTTAACTACATTAGGATTTTCTAAAGAGATATTTGAACCAACAAGTTGTCAATCAAATTTAATAGCATATTATAAACATAAAATAGAAGATGAAATGGGAGAATTAAATTTATTTAAAGCAGTAGAACATAGAGCACGTTTAGAGATAACTCAGGAAGTATTAAGAACACTTTTTTATATGAATGTTATAGATGAAAAACAATATGATTTAGAGGCACAAGTAATTCATAAACTTATAAATTCATTTTATAAAGATGAAATAGATGAGTTATTAAATAAGGTAAAAATGTTAAAAGAAAAAAATATTCCAAATGATGTAATTCAATATACATTATTACCATATATGAATGAGACTTCCTTGTGACATCATGAGGAGTGTTAATTACAATTTAAAAACTTATTTATTTAATGTAAAATGAATCGTATCCTAATAAATAGAATTCCTTTTATAGCTAGAAAATCAACTAGACCAGGATATCTTTCTGTTTTGTTTAAATTGAATCATTTTCAAGTATTTGATATAGATACAAAATATGATATTAATAAATTGTATTTAGACCAATCTTATAAAACAATACAAAATATATTAGTTCAAAATAAAGGTTCTGATGAAGAAGAAAGACATTATTTAAATTTCTTAAACAACTATGTAAATGACGCATATTATACCTTAAAAAACGATTATTCAAGAAGTGCATATTTACTTTCTTTAAAAGGAGTTACAATAAAAGAAGATGAAACCTTTAGTAATTATATTGAAATTGAAAATTTATTAAATGAGTTAGAAAACACAAGTGAATTACAATCTTTAAAAGAACGAGTGAACGAACGTATTGAAGAAATAAAATTAGAATATAATAAATACCTTGAGAATAATGATTTGTTAAAAGCTAAAGAGAAGGCTGTATTATTATATTATTATATTGATATTGACAATCAAATTTATTATAAAATTAATGAATAAAGGTTAAATAAGAGCAATATTATTATATAATAATGTCATCCTCATCTCCAAGAGATATAATTGTAGTAAATGAAAAAGAATCTCCTAGTATTATTAAATTCAAACAGTTATCAGTTGAAGAACAACACGAACAATATGTAAATGAAATAAAGCAACTTAAAAGGGAGAACGATCAGCTTTATAAAGTTATTCGTGATTTAACAATTTCACAGATAGGTATAGCTGATGTTTATACGAGAAGTTCTACGAAAAAATAAATGATAATTAATTGATTTATTAAATGATTTTTTAGTTTTAAATTAACTAACAAATCATATTCCTTCAAAATGTTAATCAATACAATTGTTTTTTTCGACGCTCTTGAATCAAAGACAAATAACGAAGTTATCAAGATGTTAAATGAGAATCCTTCTCTTATTTATTCTAAAAACTCAAACAACGATACACCTCTTCATATAGCTTGTAAACATGGTAATGTAAAGTTAGTAAGTGAACTTTTAAAGAGAGGTTCTAGTTTAAATTGTGTGAATAACAAAAATGAGACTCCTTTAAAGATAGCAATAGATAATGGCTGGATGCGTTGCGTTGATATAATCAATAGTCACTTTAAAAAGACTTTTAAAATATTATCTAGACATCAACAATTACCTTATCAACCACTTTCGTCATTCCCACAAATCCCACAATTTAATGAATTTAAACCAGTATTTAACCAAAATGATGATAAACCTCAACAAACAGAACTTGGATTAAAAGAGCAAATCTCTTTATCTAAAATTCCTGAGAATTATAAATTACAAGCTATAACTAAAGAAAAAGGTTTACTTTTAAATTTCGGACCTTCAGCAAGTAAAGATAAGGAATGGATCGAAACATTATTAAAAATACCTTTTGATACTTATTCAACTTTACAAGTTAATAAGGAAAGTACAATTGAAACAATAAAAGAATATTTTAAGAGTGTAACTAATACTTTAGAAGAAGCTTCTTATGGTATGGAAAATGTAAAAGAAGAGGTAATTGATTATATCTCACAAATGATATCAACAAATGGCAATGCAATGCCTCGTGTTATTTGTATTCAAGGCGTTCAAGGTTCGGGCAAGACGAGTATAGTTCGTAATGGTATATCTAAAGTGTTAAATAGACCATTTCAACAAATAAATATGGGAGGTATAACAGATGCAGATTATCTTATAGGTCACGACTCAACATATGTAGGAAGTAAACCAGGTAGAATAGTACAGGCACTTATTAATAGTAAGGTAATGAATCCTATAATATTTATGGATGAAGTTGATAAGATATCAGCAACAGAAAAAGGAAATGATATTCAAAGTGTATTAATACATTTAACAGATCCTATTCAAAATAAAGACTTTCAGGATAAATATTTTTCTGGATTAAATATAGATGTTTCAAAAGCTGTATTTATATTTTCTTGTAATGATGAAAATAAGCTTTCTCCTATATTAAAAGATAGATTAAATATTATTAAAATAAAAGAGCCTTCTATTCAAGATAAAACTGTAATTGGTAAAAAATATTTATTAAAAGAATTAGTGGGTAATGTTGGATTGTCATTTGAGAATATTAAATTAGAAGATGATGTTGTAAAGCATATAATTAATAGTTATTGTAAGGATGATGTTGGTGTTCGTGGATTGAAAAAGTGTATTGAAAGTATATTAATGAAGATAAATTCAGCAAGATATTCTGTAAGTAAATATAAGAGTCTTAAGAACCTTAATGTGGATGATAAAACACCTGTTGAAATAACAATAAAGATGGTTGATGATATACTTGTTAAAAAGGAAGATAAGAGAAGTGAGTTAATGAATAGTATGTTTTTATAAAAATTTAAAATTTAAATGATTTTTTAATAATAATTATTATGTTTAATATTAAACTATAAAGTGTAATATTAATTTAGAAATGATGAATATCGCAAGAAGCTTATTAAATATTAATTCAAAGATTGATGAAACATTAATGATTTCAAAAGAGGAAAATATCTCTACAGACTTACATAAAGAGAGAGTTAAGATAACATTTATAGATGATGATTTAGATTATGAGTTGATAAAAAAGAAGTTAAGCAAACCCATTTATACAATTGAGAATAAGAGTGGTTATATTTTATCTTTAAAAGATATAAAGAGTATAAACGTGTCTCCTTATAGACATCAAAGAGATAGTAATAAAGACCATATATCTAAATTAAAAAAAGGTATACTTGAAACTGGATATTTATATCATCCAATTATATTGTGTCACATACCTCTTAGAAAAGAATATAGTATTATAGATGGTCAACATCGTTATTCAGCATTAAAAGAAATAGAGAAAACAAATAAAGATATAAAAGTTCAAATTGAAGTTATTACTCTTAAAGAAGACGATGATTCATTAATTATGGATATCTATAGAAATGTAAATACTTGTGAACCTATAAATATGAAACATATAATCATAGAACAAGATTATGTAAAGTTTATTCAAAAGGTAAAAACAATATATGGTAAAAAATCAATTGTAGAGAATAAAAAGAAGATGAAACATTATATTATTGAAAGCGATTTGAAGAAAGAATTAATGAGTAGAAATCTCCTTATAAAATATTCTTTTGATACATTATTAAAACGTATTATTGAGATTAATGATGATATTAAAGATAAGGTTTTAGAATTAGAAATTTTAAATGATACAGAAAAAGAACGTTGTAAAAAGACTGATTTTTGGTTAGGGTGTGATCCAAGATGGATTGAAAAGTTATAAAATATATCTTTTGTATTAATAAATGTCGAGTTGTTCGCCAATAAAAGTAGGAGAAGATAAAGAGAGTATTTTTAATAACTTAATATATGTTGTTGTGAAGAAGGTTGTTCCCATTTTAAGAGAAATAGGTT
>Ga0214923_10008437_pt1 | contig 10966 bp, 8 predicted proteins | sample LL1510_MetaG_FD_177993 | JGI IMG/M metagenome (GOLD analysis project Ga0214923, IMG submission 177993) | Freshwater microbial communities from Lake Lanier, Atlanta, Georgia, United States - LL-1510 | ecosystem: Environmental > Aquatic > Freshwater > Lake | place: USA: Georgia | collected 2015-10-15
AGGGTTAACGGGCAGGCGTGGATTTGAACCGAAACTTCTTTACTCAAGACTGGTACGCCGCAGCAAAAAACTGGTGGATCACAAGACGCCAGAAAAATGAGCAACACTTCCCAGGCCACATCCCAAATAGCGAAATTGAGACACTCTTCCAGATCTGGCTAATCGACACTTACAAACCAGACAAAATTATTTCAGTACACGCTCCACTTGGATTCTACGACTATGATGGGCCAGGTGACCAGAAACTTCGTCCATTAACTGAAAGTGAAGAAAAGGCGCGAAGCCTCGTGCAATATATGAGTGTGTCTAGCAAAAACTACAAGATTGTTGATTACTCATTCTACCCGGGAAGCTTGGGCAATTATGCCGGCAACGAGCGAGGAATTCCCACAATCACGCTCGAGCTGGAAACTACGAATCCTGCAAAGACAGAAGAATATTGGACCCAGTTCTCACCAGGGCTAATCCAAGCTGTAAAGTTCCCATTTGTGAACCAGTCCGCCCCGTCGGCAAAAGGCTCAAGTCTTTTCCTAGAGCCTTATGGATACAAAACGGCTCAGAGAGCTCGCGAAGAAAACTCAAGTCCAGTCGAGTCCCATTAAACTCTAAAAACTTAGCCAGAAATCCCAAGGGTGACTACCTTTGGGAAGCTTCGACACTTCAAAGTATAGGCCCACCCTATTTTTATCATCATCAAGCTTCCAATTCATTTCCGCACGGTGTTTTGATACGTCATCCACAAACCACGGAAACATCCCACGCTCCACTAGTTTTCTGCTAATATTTATTCGCATGCGGAGTGCTTTAACTGGATTTGGTATTTCCAATTCATAAACACAATAATCCGTGCAAAAAGCTAGTCCGCGATTCTGAAAGTCATCTTTTAGATAAGCGGCATCAAGTGTGGGCATTTTAACCTTAATGGCCTTAGCATCCACCATTTCGCCAAGCTTGAAATTATACAAAACTCCACTTTTCCTATGGAGGCGGTCATAAGCGTTTACCGGCAAAGTCATGACCATGGGAATATTTGCCGAACTCTCGTAAAATCCGACGTCGGTACTCAAATCTAGGGTTATTTTAAAAAACAGCACTTTCAAATAAAATCCCAACGATGCGAATGCTGCAAGGGGGTCTAGACGCTTTTCGCGCAGATCACTCTCGATATCGCTAGAAGAAAAGTTCAGAGTGAAAAAATTTTTTACATCAGATCTGATATAAAGATGGCTATCTTGGGAAACCACCACATCCGACTGACCCTTTAGTGTCACCCGATCAAACAACATGTAATTATCTTTTTTGAATTTATAAGTGTAAAAACGCGATAGTATCTGACTACCAATGGGGTCGTATGTGACGCGCTTTGACTTATTGTCGATAGTTTTTGTGATGGACTCTGGACAAGAAATGAGCCAGGCAACACTCCCATTCGCGGCAGTAAGTTTTTGGCCGTTTTTGGGAATACATCCTGGAAACGCGTATCGACCCTTTGCATCCGCACCAAACATATCCTGTTCCATTACAAGGCGGTCAGAACCCATCAACGGCGCTTGTCGCCAACTGTCGTTTTGAAACCAAATTATTTTCCCATCAGAGCTAACCGGCACTATGCCAGGCTGCGCCATTCGAAAATTTGGTTTTTCCGGCGTTCCCGCATTATAAATCACTGTAATTGTAGACCTAGGCAGATAAAGCAACCCGTCGAATTCATAGGCAAATTTTAGCTCCGGATTGGCCTGAATACTTTCAGATAGGAATAGACCAAGCCAAAAAATTTGAGTAATAACCAGCGGCTTGAAGATTTTGCACGAACTATTAATAGGGCCCTGTTTTTGGAAAATTCGACTAATTCCAATCCACCTCGGAGTAATCAGCCACCGCAAGAAAATCGAAGGCTGATGCTTAAGGATTTTTGCTTTGAATTCCCCACGTCGCAGGTAGCTCAAGAACCTTTGAAAGAGCGCGACGAATCCCGGCTTTTGATTTGGGATGGACATAAGACTTCTCATAAACAAGTTAAAGACTTGGACCAGGTCATACCCCGGGGATCTCTATTTATTGTAAACAATTCTCGAGTTATTGCCAGCCGCCTTCATGGCAACCTTAACACGGGTGCTCGCATCGAAATACTTTTGCTTGAGCCTTCGCTTGATGCAGAGCCCGGATCAAACCAATGGCTTTGTATCGGTAAGCCCATGAAAAAACTTCGGGTGGGATCTCAGATTGCATTTTCAGACAACTTAAACGCAGTCGTTATTAAATTAGCGGATGAGCCCTCCTCTGGCCCAATGCCATTTCTTATCAAATTCAACCTGAGTTGTGACGAACTACTCACCTGGCTTGACCGGCAGGGTGAAATGCCACTTCCACCCTACATATCGAGGAAAGACGCGGACCCAGACCAACATAATAGGGACCGAAAAAACTACCAAACAGTTTACTCAAAAGACCTTGGATCGGTTGCGGCGCCAACCGCCGGCCTGCATTTTACTGAGGCTTTAATGAGGAGACTTCAAAATTTAAATTGCGAATTTGCACACGTCACTCTACACATAGGTGCCGGAACATTTCTTCCTGTTAAAACTCAGGATCCAAAACTTCACACGATGCATTCAGAAAGATTTTTGGTACCGAGACAAACCCTCGAAGCCATTTCAAAAGCTCACAAAAACAGCAGGCCTGTAATTGTCGTGGGCACGACTGCGTTCAGATCGCTGGAGGGACTTGCGCATATCGCGGCGCAACGTAAATGCTCGCTCGATGATCTTGCAGATCAGTGGCTACGTACCGATATTTTTATCAGGCCAAACCTCTTCACAGACCGCTTCCGGCCTTGGGCGGCTCATTATTTGATGACAAATTTCCATCAACCCGAGAGCACTCTCTTCATGCTTATTTGCGCATTAGTTGGATTTGAAAAGGCGCACTATATTTATAGCGACGCAGTAAACCAGGGATATCGCCTCTTCAGTTACGGCGATAGCAGTTTACTATCAGTAAGGTGAAGATCTATTTTTTACGCTCTAGAATCTGTACCAGAAGCTGCAAGTCTTCGATTTGTTGACTCAGTGATTTAATTTCCTGATCTTTTTGCGCAAGCTTCGAATTCAGCGCATCTAGTCGCGACGCATATCGTGCTTCTACGGATGCAACTGTTGACTTGGCTTGCTCCAATGCACGGTGGCAAAACTCAATCAAACCTCGAGCCTCCACACTTGCCATTCCCGCTTCAACAAGAGGTCTTGCGAGAGTTTCTGGAACTACTCCTGGATCTGGCAGAAATCCTGGTGCCGAAGTGGGGCCCACTACTCTTGCTGATACCTGATAAGAGCTATCAGTACTTACAACTGGATTATGAATGCCTGGATGACTTTGCATAACTTGCGAAGAATCCGCAGCACCCGGATGGGCGCGTTGCACAGTAGGCATACCTCGATGCAACACTCGATCAGGCACGGGATGACTTTTCATGATCTGATTCACATGAGTCGTAGCTGTAGCGCGGACATTCGACTTTACTGCAACAACCTGACCGCTTGACTCATCTCGGGCAACAGGAATGAAATACTTCCCGTCACGAAGCTCGGCAGAGATTCTCCCTGTTCGAATTCTCCGACGGATCGTCATATCAGAGATGCCCGTCTCGCGAGCATACTCGACTATCGATAACCAGTGGTCTGCCATATAAACACTCCGTCCTTATATGGTCCGTAGTAAACCATTTCTTACCTTAATAGAATATCAGCGCAAATCGCCCGGTGAAAAGTCCGCCAACTGGTTGGCAGACTGCGTCAAAATATTGACAGCCAGTCACCGATCAATGGCTTAAAAAATTTCATCACCCGTAGTCTGATCAGGCACTTTCGGCATGGATGCAAGTGCCGGGGTTTGTTGCCAAATGAACTTATAATAAGCCAGATTTTTATAGACTGATTTTACGTAACGCCTGGTTTCTCTAAAACTCATGGTCTCGATTAGCTCATCCATTTCGAGGTTTCCAAAATTTGTTAGCCATCGGTCCACAGACGAGGGGCCACCATTGTAAGCAGCAACCGCCAAAAGCATATTGCCCTTGTAGTAGTCAGCTAATTTTCTGAGATAATAAGACCCATAGCCAATGTTGATTTCAGGCTCGGCTAAACTAGTTGGCTCGAACTGACTATCTTGCATAATCCTGGCTAAACGAATCGCCGTAAAAGGCATGATCTGCATCAGCCCTCTTGCCCCTACATAACTCTGAGCATCGACATCATAGACACTTTCAACCCGCATAAGGGAGAGAATCAGTAATGGATCTACCCCTGCTGCTGATGCCACTGGATCGATAACATCCCGGTAGGCGTAGGGATACAGCAACTTCCAATCAGAATTAAATCGCAACATGTGAACTTCTAATTCCGAGGCGGAATAGGGAATCTGACGCAGCGGGGAATCCGTCATCTGGGTTGATTTGAACCCATAGGAGTAATCCTTTAAATCAAGTGCCAATCTAAATGATGCAACCCAAGATCCCTCCCCGCCTTTTTTCTGAGCTGACGGTACTAGCCTTAAAATACGACGTGCCAATTGCGGCTGACCCCACTTACCAAGAGCCTTGGCGGCACGAATTTGAGCCTGGCTTTCTTGAGTAATTGACCCACTGTTGTTTTTGGACTGGGCGCGCAAAACGTTAGGAATACCTTCAAGACTCTCAGTCGTTCCGCCGTTTAATTGATCTATATTGATATTCGAGGTCGTTAAGTATCCTTCATTACGGTCAAGACTCGGATTGGCTTGGGCCAAGCGCACATTTGGATCTATATTACGACGGGTACTTTCGAAGAGTCCGGGGTGCCTTGCTTTGATCAAGATCGAGTAAAAGCTTTCACCGTTTTTTGTCAGTATTTTTTTATAGATAGCGTCTGCTTCGTCTCGTTTATTCTGCTTTTCAAGAATTCTCGCCCTCCAATAATCAAGCCCACCTTCAATACCTCGATCACGATGAGGCACATAACCACCTTTATCAAGCAAATCAATAGCTGCAGCGAGGTCGTCTGCTAAGTAGAGATTCCAAAAATGATGCCACTTGATAACGGGGTCTACATTCGAACTTTTAGCCAGATACTCATAGATTTTTGCAGCCTGTCTATGGTGCCTCAACCTTGAAAGAGAATCGGCTAAATTTTCTAGGGCAGGCCTTGTATCTACAATATCTTTAAACTCCTCTACGTAGAGGCTCCAGGTTCTCATAGCCGGTTCATAATCGGCTTGGCGAACTTGAATTTGACCAAGCAGATTCAGTGCCTTCGCATACATAATGCGGCCATTTGAATTCTGCCTAATCTTAAGCTCTTCCACACGATCTTCCACTAAACGACGGGCCTCATTCCAAAATCTATTTTGAAATAAAAAGTTGATCCGCTCGAACTCGTCCAGTCTGCTCACTCGTCCCGAGTTTAGACGCACAGGTCCTGTGGTTAGCTGAATCAAAAAGTATTTTAGTCCCTCATCCAAATTTAAATTTGAAGACAACCGGCTGATTAGAGAGAGGCTGTAGATGTAAGGGCTCTCCTTCTGACAAGAAAGCTCCTGCAGCTTTTGGAACGCCCATCTTCCACTTTCGGAATGCGGGTATTCGGTCGCCATTGATTCGACAATAGGCCAAAGCTCAGCTCTTCGATTAAGACCCCTACGCTCGAGATAGCTAATCATTTTTTGGGAAATTGACGGATCTCGAAACGCCAGCTTGACCTTGCTCATCATGTCGCTCCAAGTTCGAGCGAGGAGTCTGTCTTTCTCCAAAATCATAAGGATCTCGATCATTAGAGCATATTTCTCTGGGCGCCACATGGGTGACTTATTAATATTGCCTTTAGTTAGAGCATTAAGTTTGGCCAAAATTGCACGTGCATTTTCTGGCTTCAAAGAAACTCGCCCATTGTAAATGGACACCAGCCCATAGAGAGGGCTTGTTGCAGATAGAATTTTTTGCGCCGCCTCAAAATTAGCTTTTGCTTGCTCTGGATTTTGCTCAGAAAGTGAAAGCCCACGAGAAAGTAAGATGACTGCTTTTTCTTCTTGAATATCGACCGACTGCGGATCAACTTTGAGAAGCTCGCTTTGAGCCTTTGCTTCACGCTCTTGCTTTCGCTCTGAGGCAGTACGTACAACGTCAAGAAATCGACCTTCAGCGACTTGAGCCTGACAAAGAGATCCCAAGCCCAAACTGAAAAATAAAAATATCCTGACAACCATGCCGTATTTGGGTTTAAACAAGTACTCACCCTTTTGAGTTAACGCCGATATTTTAGCTCTCCCATTTTATCAGGAGCTCGGCTGGAGTCTTAGCAAATCGATGGGGTTAAATTTCACTTACTGGTGCCTCCGTCGGCTTTAAGATGCATTGTGGTAATTAGCAAAATAAGACTTAAAACGATAATGATATCGGCCAAGTTAAAGCTAGGAATCAGTAAACTCCACGTCGTTATTCCAAATTTTATCGTCAGAAAATCAACAACGTAGCCGAGGCGTAGACGATCCAAGATATTTCCAAATGAACCAGCTATGACCCCGCACAAGGCGTACGCTGACCATACGTAACCAGTCAAAGATAACTTAATAGCACCCCAAAAAAGACCCATTGTTGCCACAAGGCCCGCCGTCACTAACGCAAAGACCCGGAAATTTGACTTAATGCCACCCCAAAAACCCCACGAAGCGCCGTGATTCCTCACATAGGTTTCTGAGATACCAACCCAAAAAAGTCCAAGATCGGCGGCTAAGATTTCTTGTCTCCTGCCTTGGTAGATTGTTGTGTCGTCAGAATCTTCCATTGCGAGGAAATTTTTTCTTGCACTATGTTTTAGCCATTGATCCAAGGGCAATGTCAAAGCCGAAAGGCAGACGACAAAGAGGATCAAATCTCTAACTTTCCTGACGATATATTTCACGTGCTAGCTGCTCTATTTTTTCATTTTATAGCAATTAGGATAATCTAGATGAGCTGTTATATTCTATTGAATTGATCACAAATTTTCCTCATAGCGCGGATTAAGACAAAGTGCGATATGTCTAGAACTTCTGAGATAATAATGAGTACACTTCAGCCGTCTGGCGTTATTTTTGATTTCGACGGCGTGGTAGTCGACAGCTTAAGCGTACATTTGTCAGCCTGGCAATTAAGTTATCAACAACTATATCAAGAACCAATAGTTGATACCCAGGGACTCGCTGGACGATCAACAAATGCCATCGCTGAAATTTTGTCTAAGCGAGCCGGTAAACCTGAAACTCTGGATGATCTGGCAAACCTGAAACGTGAACTGCTTAAACAAAATAGGTTTTCGATTCAACTGCTCCCGGGAGTTTCTGACGCACTTCACTGGCTTAAATCAAGTGCATTGCCATATGGTATAGCCAGCAATGCTCCTAGGTCATTTATCGAAAATACATTAGCAAAGCTGCAAATCGACATTCCCCATATCTTCGGCAGCGACGACGTGGCAAACCCCAAACCAGCACCCGACGTGTTTTTGAAATGCGCAAAGTCTTTGAAAATCAGCGTTACGAAACATTGCGAGATTTTGGTATTTGAAGACAGCCCACATGGACTAACCGCTGCCGTTAAGGCCGGTATGTTCCCCGTCGGAGTACTCACTCAAAACAAGGCGCAAGAAATGCTAGCAGCCGGTGCTTTAGCCACCTGTGAAAACGTTGGGGAAGCTCTGCGCAAAGGTTGGTTTAGGTCACTACCGCCTAAGTCTCAAAGCATTTAATACCACCGATAAACTTGACATTGCCATTGCAGCCGATGCCCACATTGGGTTTAAAAGGCCCAACATTGCCACAGGAATAGCAGCTATATTGTAAAAAAAGGCCCAGAAAAAATTTTCCTTTATGATTCGAGTAATTCTCGCTGATAATTCAATAGCATCAAGAAAAGTCTGCGCACGGTTTGTCTGTATTACGAGCCCGGCATTACTGGCGGCAACATCAGCTCCCGATCCAACTGCAATGCCGATATCGGCCACCGCCAGCGCAGGAGCGTCATTGATTCCGTCACCAAAAAAGGCCACTACTGAGCCTGATTGTCGCAATGACTCTACCAGCTGTTTCTTATCTACCGGAGTCATCTCTGCTTTGTATTTTATTTGGTTCGTTCCTTTTGCGTATTGGCTGGAGATGGGGGCGAGAGGAAGTGCCCCCAATAACCGCGTCACCACCCCGGCTTTATCACCAGAGGCAATATAAACGTCTTTGCCCCTGCTTAATAACTCTTTAAGGGAGTTGATTGCATCTTCTTTCAAAGCATCAGAAAGCTCAAAAACTATTTTGGCCTGTCCGTCCACGGAGATCGCTACTGTTGGGTTGTCGATTGATAATTTGGATATCAATTCTGCGGAGGCACTTGTTGTTACAAAATTCAATCGACCATATTTGATCTTGAGTCGATCAATCCCGGTTGTCTCACACTCAACGCCCTGACCAGGTACATCTTTTAAAAGCTTTGTTGCGGGAAGATCCAAGGTTTGAAGCTGAGGTTTAAGCCATGAAGCCAATGCGCGTGCATGTGGGTGACTTGAATGTGCCAATGCGGATAGCCCACAACGCAGCGCGAATAGCTCCTCCTCAGTAGCTTGATCCAATTTTCTAATTTCCACGCCCAGCGAGTTGACCACACGAAAAACTTGCGGCTTTCCGTAGGTCAAAGTTCCCGTTTTATCGAATACAACCGCATTGGCTGACTTCAAAACTTCCAGGGCCTCATAGGATCTTACGAGAATGCCGCTACGCGCCGCCCGACCAAGCCCAGCCACCCACGCAACCGGTGTTGCCAACCCCAATGCGCATGGACAGGCGACAACCAGTACACTTAATCCAGTCATTATTGCTTCATAAAAAGCATGCCCCTCAATAAACAACCACCATACAGTTGTCCCGATTGAGAGGAAAATAACGACTGGTACAAAAATTCTTGATACTTGATCTGCGATTTTTTGGATCGGGGGCTTTGAGAGTCTCGCATCCTCGACCATCTGAATGATACGTTCAATCGTAGTGTCCGATCCTATTTTGCTAACGCGCAATAAGATGCCAATTGCACTAGCATTAATGGCTCCTGCCGGCACTTCATCTCCCGGCCCACGAACAACAGGATTACTTTCTCCTGATATAATTGACTCATCAAAACCCACTGCCCCTTCAATAACAAGTCCATCCAGCGCCAACATGTCACCAGGCCTGAGATAAATAGTGTCACCGATTTTGAGTTCCGCCACCGGCACTTCTATTGGCGCGCAGCTCGGAACCACTTTAAATGCTGATTGCGGCCGAAGCTTGACCAGTTTATCAACATCTCCAATAGATTTTTGCCGCGCCCAGTCCTCCAAAGCTTTCCCAGACAGCACAAAAAAACCGATCATCACTGCGGACTCAAAGTAAAGATGCTCCGATCCATGAAAAAACATGAACCATGAAAGTACCCATGCACTCAGCATGCCCACAGCCACCAGAACATCCATAGTCACATAACCATGAGTTATCTGCTTGATGGCCCGAATGAAGAAACTACTCGCTGGACCTATTAGAAACAATGTGGTCAGAACACCTTGTATCAATGCCGAGCTTTCTATGTGCCACGGACCCATGGCTAGAGTCATAACGGGTACAGCGAGAATAAAAGCTGCAACCCACCCCGGATTCAATCCCCGCTTCTTGTCAATTCGCGACAGATCTTTGATAGAATTGGCCCCAACCTTCTGAGCACTTGAAGAGCGGTAACCATATCCAAGATTTTCAACGATTTTGGCGACATCCGTCTCAACAGCAGTCCCAAAAACAATTCCAGTAGCCGTCGCAAAATCGATAACGGCTGAAGATATTCTCGGGTCTTTTTGCAAACTTGAGGTGATTTTGGACGCACAACCACCACAGGTCATTCCCGTGATTTCAAATTTAATTTTCTCTTGCTGCACTTGGTCCAATGACTATCCCCAGGCCTAATCCTCGCTTCATTTAGAAAAACGACCCAGTTCATGTTATCTTCATAAGGATGGCCAGAACACTCAAAATATTTATCTCCTTAATTTTAATTTTTGCTCTCCATCGTTATTACGCTTGGAATTTTCTCTCGGAGCAATATGGAACCCGCCACGTTGGGCTTTGGCGAGAAGTGGTCGTTGGCCTTCTTAGTGACATTTGGGTGGCGGGAGCCCTATCACTGCCTCTTTGGATTTTTGAATATTTTCCCTCTAAGTCATCTCGATCGTGGCATAAAACTTTAGGTTTTATTGCAATTCTTGGAATTGGCGCCTTAACGGCCGGTCACCAAAGTTACGTCGAGTTTTTCAAATTTCAAATTATCCCGTTCCATTTAGGCTATTTGGTTGATCCCTATTTCCTAAAAAGCAATGGCGGCAGCATTGTCGATCCAGCTGCCTCAGTCATAATGATAGCTTCTGTCGCACTAGCTTATTGGACAGGGCGATCCAAGCAGATGGTTGCACGTCGCTATATTCATATTCTGGTGGGAACTGTGATCATTGTGATAACAACCTGTCACGTTCTTAATATTCGCTGGCGAATCAATTGGTATGTCATAGAGCCTCTACAAAACAATTACATGGAGTCTCTCTACGCTAATTTGAGAAAAAAGCCCTCTGTCAAAATGTTATCCTCTCAAGAAAAGGCTGATTTCCAGAAAATATCAGGACAAGAGAACTGGCTGTGGACAAAGCCTGAAAAACCTGGAGGTAGAGGCGGCCCCCTAGAGGCAATAGTCTCAGCTGTAAAAAGGCCAAACATCAAATCAAGGCCTGTTATTTTGGGACTTATTTTAGCGGAGTCACTCCGCGCAAGCGACGTAGGCCCAAGACCAAGGGATGGCGCGACTCTCACCCCTGCACTTGATCGACTACAAGAATCAGGCGTTCGATTTTCCAATATCTATAGCTCAGGCCCCGTCACACGTGGAGGGCAGGAGGCGACT